>Ga0187878_1001272_pt1 | contig 25247 bp, 24 predicted proteins | sample June2016WEW_17_1_FD_132979 | JGI IMG/M metagenome (GOLD analysis project Ga0187878, IMG submission 132979) | Peatland microbial communities from SPRUCE experiment site at the Marcell Experimental Forest, Minnesota, USA - June2016WEW_17_150 | ecosystem: Environmental > Terrestrial > Soil >...
ATAAAACGTGATAAATTCTGAGAATTTTTAAGTGGTTGTAGAAAATAGAGTTATGTTGTATTTCATTGTCTTACAAGGACTTACGAAAATGGCCTGACGGGGGTTCGAATCCCCCCGCCTCCATTTTGTCATCCATAAGTCTTTAAAAACAAATATGTTATGTAAAGCAAATAATTCTAAAAGGTTCGCGGGAGTATAATGGATGTAGCAAGTCCATTTTAAAGAGCAAATACACACCTTACAACAAATAAATTGCATAACAGTGGTTAGAATACATCTTGTGCAAGGGCATATTGTTTCCTCCCCCTGGTATTTCGGTTTAACAAAGTTTTTACATTAAACTAATCATTTGCTAACATAGACAGCGGATACTATTCAGAAAACATAGGGAAAGGGATACGTGTGGTCAGGGGAAGCATACTTGCTGTAGATGACGAAGAAGATGTGCTGGAACTGGTGCGGTATAACTTCAACAAAGAAGGATTCAAAGTTGAAACGGCCGTTACCGGCGAAGATGCGCTGAAAAAGGCCAAGGCCAATCCCCCCAGTGCCATACTGCTTGACCGTATGCTGCCGGGGATAGACGGCATTGAGGTTTGCAGGCAGCTTAAGGCCGATTCGAAGACCAGTTCTATACCTATAATAATGCTTACCGCCAAAGGTGAAGAGTCAGACGTTGTTTCCGGGCTGGAGGTTGGCGCGGATGATTATGTTACAAAGCCGTTTAGCCCCAAGGTTCTTATTGCCAGGGTGCGGCGGATTCTATACAGGGCAACAGCAGCAAAACAGGAAAATACGCCCGTCAAGATTCACGAGTTGACTATAGACCCGGCCCGATACGAGGTGAAGGTCAAAAACAAGCTGGTAGAGCTGACTTTTACGGAGTTTATGATTCTTTATACGCTGGCGAGGAAACCGGGACTGGTGCTGAGCAGATACAATATAGTTGACGCGATTCGCGGGAACAATTATGTTGTGACCGACCGGGCCGTGGATGTGCAGATTGTTTCTTTAAGGCGCAAGCTCGGCCAAGTTGGGAAATACATTGAGACCGTAAGAGGCGTGGGCTATCGTTTCAAGGACTAATGGATGGCGAAAAGGCGTCTGCTTTGGCAGCTTTACCTTCCCTACCTGGTAATTACTATTCTGGCGCTTGTCCTTTTAAGCTGGTACGCGTCTTATTCGTTCCGCTGGTTTTACTACGATGAGGTTGCCAGGGACCTTAAATCAAGGACTCAACTTGCTGGCCAGCAGATTTTGCCTGTTGTGAGCCAGAAAAGTTTCGACGAAGTTGATCATTTATGCAAATTACTTGGTCAAACCGCCGGGATTCGGCTGACAATGATACTCCCTGACGGCCAGGTTGTTGGTGATTCGGACCAGCAGCCGGCCAAAATGGAAAATCACGCGGACCGTCCTGAGTTCAGGCAGGCGATGAACGGCCAGACCGGTAGGTCCGTGCGATTCAGCGACACCTTGGGCAAAAATATGATGTATATCGCCGTGCCTCTTAAAGAGCAGGAACAGACCATAGCTGTAGTTCGCGGGTCGCTTTCGGTTACTGCTGTTGACAAGGCGCTGAATGATATTTACGCAAAAATCATCTGGGGGATGGTGGGGGCGGCGGTTTGCGCGGCTGGCGTAACTTTGGTTGTATCCCGCAAGATAACCCGGCCCATCGAACAAATGAAAGACGCCGCGAAGCGGTTCGCCGTGGGCCAGTTAGACCACAGGGTCCCTGTGCCCGATTCTGAGGAATTAGCCGAGCTTGCCGGAGCGCTTAACGAAACAGCAGACCGTCTCAAGCGGACAATCGAAACCATAACAAACCAGAAGAATCAGCTTGAAGCGATTTTAAGCAGTATGGCCGAAGGCGTGATAGCTGTAGATTCGGATGGACGAGTCGTGAGCATCAATAAAAAGGCGGCGCAACTGCTTGAAATAGATGGCGTCTCGGCCACGGGATACATTATTGAGGAGGTCATCAGGAACGTGGATATCCAGCGATTTATGCGATATACCCTGATGTCCTCTGCGCCAACTGAAGAGGATATTACTCTGTCGGCAGAGCAGCCCGTTTCGCTGCGGGCGAGAGGCACATACCTTACCGACCATCAGGGCAATAAAAGCGGGGCTGTTATAGTATTGAGCGATATGACGAGGATGCAACGGCTGGAAAACATCAGGCGCGACTTTGTGGCCAATGTCTCTCACGAACTAAGGACGCCGATTACTTCCATCAAAGGATTTGTTGAGACACTCTTAGACGGCGCCATTAACGAACCCGAACAGGCGCGGCGATTTCTCAACATTATAGCGGGCCATACCGACCGGCTGATGGCGATTATCGAAGATTTACTTAGCTTGTCCCGCCTCGAAGAGGACGGCCAAACCAGAATGATTGCGATGGAGCATTTGAAGGTGAGGTCCGTTCTGGAATCAGCAGTTGAGCTTTCCGGCCCGAAGGCAGGCGACAAGAAAATCAAAATCGATATTGATTGCGATGATGATTTGGAGGCACTGATAAATCCGACTTTGCTTGAGCAGGCGGTTTTAAATCTCGTTGATAACGCCATTAAATATAGTCCCGCTGAAAGCACAATTCAGATAATCGCACGCGCGGCCGAGAAGGAAGTGATTATCGCGGTAAAGGATTCCGGCTGCGGCATAGAAAAGAGCCATCTTTCGCGCATATTCGAGCGGTTCTACGTTGTTGACAAGGCCCGCACGAGGAAACTCGGCGGAACGGGCCTTGGCCTTGCAATAGTCAAGCACATCACAAATCTTCACGGCGGCTCAGTAACCGTCGAAAGCTCTCCCGGCCAGGGCAGCACTTTCACTATTCACCTGCCTATTAGATAAACATTTTCTCGACTTACTCTAATTACTCTCGAATACAACTTACCTTAATTAACGCAATTCTAACATCAATTTAACAGGCCTTTAGCGAAGCTCAAATAATATTCCACCTAAACGGGTACGACGCCATCCGGGGTGGTCTCGGGTCAGCGTTCAAGTAACAAAACAGTTTTTTATGGAGGTACGAGTAATGAACAAGTTAAGGATGATTTGTGGGTGTCTGCTGCTGAGTTTGGTTTTCGCCTGCAGCGTAAAGGCCGACGAAATCAGCGATATGAAGAAGCAGTTAGCTGATTTGCAGGCCAGAATTGACCAGATGGAAGCGCAGCAGAAGAAGGTCGTCGCCGAGGAGGTCAACAAGGCCGTAGAGCAGAAACAGGCAGCATTGCCGGACAGTATCAAGTGGGCGGAGAACATGAAAATCAGCGGCGATTTGCGATACCGCTACGAGGGGATTGACTCACAAAGCAACGGCAAATGGGGGTCAAGTATTAATCGGAATCGACTTCGCGCCAGGATTGGACTTTACGATAAAATCAATGACGAGGTTGACGTTGGATTCCGTTTAGCCAGCGGGTCGAGCAGTGACCCTGTCTCGACAAACCAGACCGAGCAGGATGCTTTCAGCAAAAAGTCGATATGGTTAGACCAGGCGTACTTTGACTGGCATCCTAAAGATATAACGGGTTTTGATTTCATAGGCGGCAAAATGCCCAGGCCATTCTACCGCGTCGGCGACAACCAGTTAATCTGGGATGACGATTTGAACCCAGAAGGGTTGGCTGCCAAATACGAACTGCCAATTAGCGATTCGTTAAAGGCATATATCAACGGAGGCGGATTCTGGGTTGGACATCCCGACACCGCTACCGCCCAGGATACATCGCTGTGGGGAATACAAGGTTATCTGAAGAATACGTTTGAGGATAAAAGTTACCTGCTGGGCGGTATGAGCTATTACACCTATGGTAATATAAAGGGCCAAAGCGACGTTACCAAGCTCTGGAAAGGCAGTTCCAGCTTTTTCGGCAATACCTCTGTTGCCGGGACTTACAAATATGGTTATGACATCGTCGAGGGTTTCGCGGAATACGGCACCAAAGTTGCGGATTATCCGGTCGCGGTATTCGGCAGTTACGCGCACAATACCGCAGCACCCAGCGACAAGAGCGACGGCTGGCTTATCGGCACGACATTCAACAAGGCCAAAGACCCCGGCTCCTGGCAAATCGGATATGACTATCGTGATTTAGATTCTGACGCGGTGGTAGGCCAGTTCAACGATTCTGATTTCGATAATGGCGGGACAAACGCGAAGGGCCACAGGTTTAACTTCACCTATCAACTGGCGAAGAATTTCCAGGCCGGCCTGACCTACTTCCTCGATGAAAATAAAACCACGGATGATAAGTATCGCCGGCTGCAGGCGGATTTGCTTTTCAAGTTTTAGTGGCGGTCCGCTCTAACAAAAGTTTAACTGTTTATTAACGTAATTCTAACAATGTTCGCGTAAATTAAGTGAGAAGGAGACAAAAAAATGAAGAGATTGGTATTTAGTTTGGTTTTGCTGGTGCTCGCAGCCACTGGTCTGGTTCGGGCGGAAACGCTGCAAATCGATGGTTCGACGACCGTCGGTCCGATTGCGGATGCTTTCGCGGAATATTTTATGAGGACCAACCCCGGTCTTGAGATTACCGTGAAGAAGACGGGTTCTGGCGACGGGGCGGCGGCGTTGATTGACAGCCGATGCGATATAGCGACTCTGAGCCGGTTTATGAAGGATAAAGAGTTCAAAGCGGCAGTTGACCACAACGTATTTCCAGTCGCACACGCGATTGCTATGGACGGCGTATGTATCATCGTGCATCCGTCGAACACGGTAAGCGCATTGACTACGGCACAGGTGCGAGATATTTACAAGGGCAAAATCAAGAACTGGAAAGAAATTGGCGGCCCTGATGCGGAAATAGTGATTGTCAGCAGGGACACGTCGTCGGGAACATACGAGACGTTCCACGAGAAGGTTATGAACAAGGAAGAGCTGGCTAAGAACGTCGAATACGTCAACTCGAATCCGCAGGCACAGGCGCGAGTGAAAACCACTGCCGGTGCAATCAGCTACGTTGGTATTGGTTTCGTTGATGCCGACGTCAAGGCGTTGAAAATCGATGGTATTGCGCCGACAAAGCAGACCATTGCAAACGGCACTTACCCTGTTGCAAGGCCTTTGTTTATGTTCACGAATGGCTATCCGAAACTTGGGTCAACGGTCTTTAAGTTTTGCACGTTCTATCTGACCGAAAAAGGCCAGGAAATTATTTTGGCGAAGGGATTTGTTCCTGTGACGAGCTACTAATTACCTGTTGTTGGAGAGTCCAGCAATTAAAGCAAAGCAGGGGACTTTAAAAGACACGTTAATGCCGGCGGCCGATTCATATCGGCCGCTGGTGCTTACACCAACCGAGGATATGAGGGGTTTCCTTACACTTCATCTCGGCCGGGCGGCCCTTTTTCTTGTTACGTGCACGTCTGTTTTGGCGGTGTTCCTGATTTTCCTGTTTGTAATCAGGGAGGCGCTGCCGTTTCTCGCCAAATTCAGCATAAAAGAGTTTCTCACAAGCACTTCCTGGTATCCTGAGGCGGTCACCCCTAAATTCGGGACACTCGCGTTACTGGTTGGGTCGGGGTATGTAACAATGGTCTCGATTATATTTGCCGTGCCGGTGGGGATTTTAGCCGCGGTTTTCCTGAGCGATATTGTTTCGATGAAAATCAGGAACATCATAAAGCCGATTATTGAAATTCTCGCGGCGATACCATCGGTTGCTTACGGTTTTTTTGCGGTGATGGTTTTGGCTCCGTGGATGCAGCAAAAGTTCGGTTTTTCCACGGGCACCAATGCGCTTAACGCGTCGCTTGTTTTGGCGGTGATGGCGTTACCCACGATAATAAGCGTTTCGGAAGATTCGATTTCAGCGGTAGGAAGGGAATTGAGAGAGGCGTCATACGGATGCGGCGCGACGCGAATGGAGACCATTTTCAAAGTTGTTATACCGGCCGCACACAGCGGGATAATCGCCGGGATAGTGCTTGGAATGATGAGGGCAATCGGCGAGACGATGGTCGTGTGGATGGCGTCGGGAAACGCCGCGCAGATACCGAGCCCGTGGTGGGACTTGTCGCAGTCGGTTCGGACATTGACGGCGACAATCGCGGGCGATATGGGCGAGACAGAAAAGGGCTCCCCTCATTACAGGGCTCTTTTTGCCGCGGGATTGCTGCTGCTGGTTATAACTTTGTGCTTGAATATGGTTAGCGAATATTTTCTTATACGAGCCAAACGAACAGGCGGAAAACGCTGATGAGACCGGGTATCCGAATTGCGATAGACAAAATATTCACCGTTGTTGCGGGAACTTCGGTGGTTTGCCTGTGCTTAGTGCTTGTGGGCGTGCTGGGGCCGATGTTGTGGCGAGGAGGTTCAGCGGTCGTATTCAAGGGGACAATCGAGTTCAGGAAGATGCAATTAGTGCTGTTTGGCCGGGGCGATGAGGACAAGATAGCGGCGGAAGACAGACAGGCGGAAATCGCACGGGTTAAAATTTACAGCACAATCGAAAAATTCAAAGGCGGCATCGATTCCGGGAACCTTATAGAGAAGGCAAGACAAATTTACCGTCAGTTCGGAAACGACCTCCGGCAAACAGACCAAACCGCGGAGGAAGTAGCCGAACTGAGGTCCGTTACAAGACAGATTCGCGACCGGCTTGAATCGGCTTTCGTAAGCTCGAACACGGCGGAAGTGAACGAGTCGCTTGCATACGTCCTCAACTTCAAAGACGACCCACGGTTTAAGAATACTTCCGCGGCGGGTCTCATTGGGCTTGCCGAACAGTATAGCAAAGACATACACGGGATTAATCTTGCCGAACGCCAAAGATATTATCAGGAGCTTCAGCAGGTGGAGGATATTTTAACCGAATTATTGGGTCCTGCGCCCGGAGCGGCAACGCCGGCCTTGATGATGAATCGTTTTGGGGCCACCCGCTGGGACCTGGCACAAAAACTGCTTGGCCAATTGTTGTGGTATGAGGAATGGATTAAGCAGGGGCCGGGACAACCGATGGTCAGACGTCTGACGCCTCGTTCGCAGAGGTTTGCCGGCACGGAGATGGAGGGCCTTTTCGCTTACATTAAGCAGAATCTGCCTGAAATGATCAGGCCAAGACCGACTTTTTACTGGCAATATTTCACAGACGACAGTACTCCAGGCCATTATTTCGGCGGCGTCGGTCCTGAAATTCTCGGAACGCTTTTACTAACCATCATCGCTATGCTTTTTGTTGTGCCTTTCGGCGTTATTTCCGCCGCCTATCTGGTGGAATGCGCATCTGATAATCTTGTCATAAGAATTATCAGGATGAGCATCAATACCCTCGCGGGCGTCCCCAGTATTGTTTTCGGCCTTTTTGGGCTTGCGTTTTTCGTATTGTTTTTCCTGCCGCTTTTCGGAGCTCCTTCAAAGGGATGCATCCTGGCTGCCTCGATGACGCTGGCCGTATTGACATTGCCTGTTATGATACGAGCAAGCGAGGAGGCGATTCGAGCCGTGCCCCAGACCTACAAAGAAGCGTCACTGGCATTGGGGGCAAGCAGATTCCGCACGTTTGTCAAAGTGACTATGCCGGCGGCACTGCCGGGGATTCTCACGGGCGTAATACTGAGCTTGAGCAGAGTTGCAGGCGAGACGGCTCCGGTACTGTTTACGGGGGCGGTTGCGCTTGGGCCGGTGCCTAAGTCCATATTTGACCCGACACGCACGCTTTCCTACGGCAGTTACGATATGGCCGTCGGCGACCGGCTGGCCGCTATGGTGCCGCATAACCAGTTCGGGATGGTCGTAACACTGGTGCTGCTGATTCTCTGTCTTAATACTGTGGCAATTATACTTCGTTCAAGAATGTTTAAAAAACTGGCGGGTCATTAAACAATGGCGACGATGCGACTTTTACAATCAGTGGGGCAAAAAAGGTGTGAATCGATTATGAAAGAGAATATGCACGACAGGACAGCCCAAAACGGGGAAACCGCACAATGTGCCTGTCCAATAATAAGCTCAAAGGACTTCACTTTTTACTATGGCACAACGATGGGTGTGAAGAACATTACGATGAATATAAATCCGTGCAGTGTTACCGCGATAATTGGCCCGAGCGGCTGCGGCAAAAGCACGTTTCTTCGCAGCATAAACCGAATGAACGACCTAATACCGGGTATTCGTACGGAAGGAAAGCTGGTCGTGGACGGCCAAGACATCTACGATAAGAGGGTCAATCTCGTCAATCTTCGCCAGCAGGTCGGGATGGTCTTCCAAAAACCAAATCCGTTTCCCAAAAGCATATTTGACAACGTGGCATACGGCCCGCGTCTTCAGGGTATTACAAAAAGGACTGCTTTGGACGAAATAGTTGAACAGGGTCTCAAGGCCGCGGTTCTCTGGGAAGAAGTAAAAGACAATTTGAGAAAATCCGCTTTGGCACTTTCCGGCGGCCAGCAGCAGCGGCTGTGTATTGCACGCGCGCTTGCTACCAGGCCGCGGGTGCTGCTTATGGACGAGCCGTGCTCCGCACTTGACCCGCTGGCCACGGGCAAAATCGAAGACCTTATCAATCAGCTCAAAAACGATTACACCATCGTTATTGTCACGCACAATATGCAGCAGGCGGCACGCGTCAGTGAGATGACCGCGTTCTTTTGCCTCGGCGAGCTTATAGAATATGATGTTACCTCAAAAATTTTCGAGAACCCGTCCAACAAGAAAACGGAAGATTACATAACAGGCAGATTCGGATAAACATATAACACGGCCATCCTGCTCGTGGTTGCACGGGCTGGAAGTCCGTGTTACGATAGTGAGGAGTTTAAAATGCCAGTCCATTTACAGAGAGAAATTGAAAACCTGAAAAAGAAACTGCTGACGCTAAGCGCCAGGGTTGAGACAGCCGTGCGCGAAGCAACGCTTTCGATTGAGAACCGCGACTACGAACTTGCCCAGAGGATAATTCAAAACGACCCCCGGATTGACAGTATGGAGGTCGGGGTGGAGGAGGACTGCCTCAAGATTCTTGCTCTGTATCAGCCGGTCGCAATTGATTTGCGTTTTATCGTTGCCGTGCTGAAAATCAATAACGACCTCGAACGCATCGGCGATTTGGCGGTGAATATCGCGGAGCGGTCGGCGTTTCTGTCGAAACATCCTCCCGTTGGCTTTTCTCTGGGCCTGATTGAAATGGTTGACAAAGTGCAGGATATGCTCAAGCATAGTTTGGATGCGCTTATAGGCCTAAGCTCCGGGTTAGCCCATGAGGTTTGCGCAAGTGACGATGTCGTTGATGCGATGAACAGGCAGATGTATATCAAAATTCAGGATGCCATCAGAACCAATCCTGAACAAATGGAATCACTGATTCATTTACTGTCGGTTTCGAGGCATCTTGAGCGAATAGCCGACCACGCCATCAATATCGCCGAGGACGTTATTTATATGGTCGAGGGACAAATCGCCCGCCATCGCACAGAAGATTACAAATAATTATTACTTCCGCTATACTGCTGCGAACTCCTGCTCCATTTTGTCTTCCACGTTTATTGATGTTAGCTCATGAGATTCCATAATATGAACCGCCATCTCTTCAAAACTTTCGGACTCAAAAACGCAGTCATAGCATCGCCAGAAATCCCCGTGAAAGACAGGCAGTTGTCGCCGGTGTTGTATAAGCTCAAAAAAGATTTCAAGCTCCCTTTCATTAAAGAAACCCGGGGGGACTATTCTCTCCGAAGGTAAAACGCCAAAATCTGAACGTCGTTTAGGTGATACTGCTCTGATTTCCATTTTTGAACCTCCTTGCGTAAATTACGTAAATTGACCACATAATCACACCAAGCAATCAGGTCATCGTTACTGGTCAATTTTCGAGTATAGAAATGAGGCGTTAATGTGATGTTAGATTTTGTTGTTTTTTGGATTAATTGTTCAGTATTCAAAGGCCGTTTTTGCGGCCCGATAGTGGTTTATAAAAGACAGAACATACTATTGATTGCGTATTTGACTATAATCGCAAGCACTTTTGTGTCGATAATATCTTTAGCGATGAGAGGATAATTTATGAACCTGATAGAAGAACTAATGGTCAAACCCGGACATAAGGCAAAACTGGCCGACTGGGACACGAATTACACAGGCAAATACGAGGACAAGGAACAGGCGATGCCGGTAATGGATAAGCTTGGCGACAGGATAGCGAAATTGCAATATCTGCTTTATGCGGAAAACAAGCACGCCATCCTTGTGGTGCTTCAGGCAATGGACGCCGGCGGCAAAGACGGGACCATCCGGACGGTGATGGGGCCGATGAATCCGCAAAGCTGCAAGGTTACGTCATTCAAGGAGCCAACGGATGAGGAGCTGGCGCACGATTTTCTGTGGCGCGTTCACAGGTTTGTGCCTCGCAAGGGCGAGGTGCGGATATTCAACCGTTCGCACTATGAGGACGTGCTGGTTGTCCGCGTGCATAACCTTGTGCCTAAACCGATATGGTCGAAGCGATTCGAGCAGATAAATAATTTCGAAAAGCTGTTAGCTGAAAGTGACATCCACGTTATCAAGTTTTTCCTGCATATAAGCAAGGGCGAGCAGAAGAAGCGTTTCAAGGAACGCCTTGATGACCCGACAAAGAACTGGAAGGCCGAGCCCGGGGATTTCGAAGAGAGAAAATACTGGGAAGAATATACCAAGGCATACGAGGACGTGCTGACCAGATGCAGTACAGATTACGCCCCCTGGTACGTTATACCCGCCAATCACAAGTGGTTCAGGAACGTGGCCATTTCGGAAATATTAGTCCACGAATTTGAGAAGTTAAAAATGAAATTCCCCGAACCCCGGTATGATATTTCCAAGCTGAAAATAAAATAGCAGCGACTAATCGGCGTCAGTTTACCGGGTTTCACGTTTAACACACAATTTCTCTAATACTATTTTAACAATTAAATAACAGTCCCCTAATCATCAAATGCGACAATATAATCCGATATATAGTTAAGTTACTGTCTGTCTTATTGTTAAGTTAATGTTAAGCTGGGTAAAGCCGATAAAGGCACAGGCGATATTAAAAATAATAAAGGGCAAGGAATTGAAAACAGAGGCGATACTCGAAGAAGCGATTGAGCTGTGCGGGGGGGATGATTTCGAGCAGCAGCACGCTGTGCAGGTTGCTAAATTATCGCTTAAATTGTTTGATAAACTCCAACCATTGCACCGGATGGGCAACAGTGAGCGAATCTGGCTTCGGATTGCTTCTTTATTACACGACGTGGGCAAAAGTGTCAGCGGCGAATATCACAATAAGGCGTCGCGAGATATCATAGTCAATGAGGCAAATTTGCCGTTCAGGAAGCGCGTTCGCAAAATGGTAGGGCTTGTCGCAAGGTATCATAAGGGAGCATTGCCCAGCGATTCGCACAAGTATTATCGCGGATTGAAAGATGATGAAAAGCAGTGCGTAAAGGTATTGGCGGCGATTCTTCGGCTGGCGGATGGTTTAGATGCAGGGCATAAAGAATTGGTTACGGATTTGGCCTGTGAGGTTCAGAGAAAACGTACGGTCATTTATGTCATGGCCAGAGATGGCGTTGATTTGCACAAGGCCGTAAAGAAAGCGGATTTATTCTCGCAGGTATTCGGATGTGAGGTCGAGGTGAGGACGGCTGCGGCGAGGAAGGTTCGCGACATAAATCTTGATTCCAGTCGGTCAAGGGTGTATGCTCACGCGGCGTAGGGCATACAAGGCAGGCGGAGATGTCTTATGGGGCGACTGGTAATATTTTCGGGGCCGTCGTGTGTGGCAAAGGCCCACTTTACAGAACACTCAAGCTATTTTACCCCCAATTGGCCGGAAGAACTGCTGCCTTAGAGTTGGAGTCAATTTGGTGACTGGTTCAAGTGAAATAACAACGGTTGATACGAGTTATCAGTTTCTGGCGTGCCAGTATATCAAGGTTCAGATACGGGAATTAAGCCGGCATCTGCGAGGAGCACGCCTTGCGCGGGATACCGAGTATGTTCATCAGGCCAGAGTTGCTTCTCGTCGGCTTCGGGCGGCGCTGAGGATGTTTAGCGGGTGTTTTCCCGAGGCGAGGATGAAAAGATGGCAAAAGCAGATTAAGCAATTAACCGGCCGACTTGGCGCGGCCAGAGACGCCGACGTTCAGGTTGAGTTTCTCAAGGATTTCATATCGAAGATTCCGCCCGCGGGCAAGGGCTTGCGGCCCGGACTGCGAAGGGTAATGCTGCGGGTCAAACAGAAACGTCATCGTATCCAGCCGAAAATCGTTAAGGTGCTCGACCGCATAAAAAAAGACGGGACCATATTGGATATGCGTGCGGAAGTGAGGCGCACCGAAAAACAGCTTTCCCGGCAAAATATTGATATTCGCAGTCCGTATGTTTTTGAAGAGTCGAGACGACATATCGAAGAACGGCTCGAAGGGCTGCTGTCCTGCCAGACGTGCCTTGAGAACGCCGACGACAAAGCGGGGCATCACCAGATGAGAATCGCCGCCAAACGGCTGCGTTATACACTGGAAATTTGTAATCTGCCTTTCGAGAAAAGGCTAAGCGCCAATATAGAGATTATGAAAAGGTTGCAATCGCTTCTCGGAAGGGTGCACGATTGCGACGTATGGTTCGATGACCTCTCGAAGTTCACCGACAAGGAGAAAAAACGCACGATAAAATACTTCGGCAGCGAAAGGGCCTTTGGCCGGCTAAGACCGGGGATTGAATATCTTGTGGGACATCGGCACGCCGACAGGGAATTGTTCTTCGAGAGGAGCAGGGCATTGTGGAAGGAAATTACCGAGGCGAGATTGCCGGATAATCTTCGCGCGATGATTCAAACACCCTCCTCACGGTCGCAGCATGTTTCAGAGACGAACAGGAAAACGGCTTCACGGGACGACAGCCGATGCGAAAAAAAGAAATAATAGCTGCGGTTGCCAGCAATGTACACGGCAATTTGCCTGCGCTGGAGGCGGTGCTTGCCCTGGCAAGGAAATGCAACTATGAGCGGGAACATACCCATCAGGTCGAAAAACTCGCGTTGCAGCTTTTCGACCAGCTCGTTGAACTGCATCACTTGGGCAGCCGGGAGAGGTTTATGCTTCGCTGCGGCGCTTTGCTTCACGACATCGGCTGGATTGAGGGTCAGAAGGGACATCACAAAACCGCCCTGAGAATTATTATGGAAAACGCCGCCCTGCCGTTTGATTTCCGTGACAAAAGCATCATCGCTCTTCTGGCACGATATCACCGCAAGGCCCTGCCCGCGGGTCGGCATTCATATTTTTGCGACCTTGATACAAAAGACCAGAACATCGTCCGCGCGCTTTCGGGCATATTGAGGGTCGCCGATGGCCTTGACAGGACGCATCAAAGCAAGGTTGAGGATATAAGCTGCCGGGCCGGCAGAAAACAGATATCGCTGACGTGCCGTTCCGTCGAATCGCTCGAGTCGGAGTTTGCCGTAGCCAGGGACAAGGCGGAACTGTTTGAACAGGTGTTCGGAAGAAAACTGACGCTGAAGCATAAGCCGGGTTGATGTATCACCGTGGACTACCACTTTTTTATTTGTTAATCTGATACCGGCGATTTCGACTGAGTTTATGAGGGTCAGAATGAGTACTACGGCAGATACAAATCAAAAATCGCCTCCGGCCAGAACGCTGGGCGCGATAGATATCGGGTCGAACTCGATACGAATGGCAATTGCGCAGGCGATGCCCGATGGCAAGATAGAGATATTGGAGCGATTACAGCGAGGGGTGCGACTGGGGCAGGACACCTTCCGCACGGGCAGAATCAGAGGGACAACGATGCGGGCGACGGTGCTGATTCTTCGGGATTTCATGAACGTGCTGAAATTGTATAACGCCGACGTCGTGAAGGTGGTCGCGACCAGCGCGGTACGCGAGGCAGGCAACTCTGACGCGTTTCTGGACCGTATCCTGATGGCGACGGGATTTGAGGTGGACATTATAAACTCTTCCGATGAAAGCCGGCTGACGGTCGCTGCGGTTCGCCAGGAGGTGGGCAGGAAACAATTAACAAAACAAAGCTCGGTAATTGTTGAGGTTGGCGGAGGCAATACCGAAATTAACGTCCTTCGCAAAGGACAAATTGCCACGTCGCGTAATCTTGCGATAGGGTCAATCCGTCTGCAAGAGCTACTTTCTACCAGCACGGAGTCGGCGGACAGGGCATCGGATATGATACGCCAGCAGGTCGCGGGCATCATATCCTCGATGAAAGGATTGCTGCGGCTCGGACAGGTCAGGAGCTTTTATGCCGTCGGAGGGGACGCCAGGTGGGCCGCCGAACGAGTCGGAAGGCGCGCAAAAATCGCAAACCTGCGCTCCGTTTCGAGAAGAGACCTCGATAAATTAGTCAGCAAGAGCAGGCATTATACGGCGGACAAATTAAGCAAGATATACGGGTTGCCTTTCAGCGAAGCGGAAACGCTGATTCCGGCACTGCTTGTTTACCAGGTGCTCCTGAAATCAACCGGGGCAGGAGAAATCATCGTGTCGAATGTATCGATGCGTGACGGCTTACTTCTTGACCTTGCCCGGCAGGCGGCCGGTTCGGTCGAGAAATCGGCATACGAGGATATAATCCGCTCGGCAACGTCGATGGCGAAAAAATACGGCGTGGATTTGAAACACGCGACGCACACGCGGCAAACTTCAGTGCGTCTCTTCGATGAGCTTGCGGCTGAACACGTACTGGATAAAAGGTGTCGGCTGCTTCTCGAAGTGGCGGCGCTGCTTCATGAAATCGGAACCTTTGTGTCTGGCAGGGCGTATCATAAGCACAGCTTTTATCTTATCGCCAATTCTGAGATTTCGGGGCTGACGCAGGATGAACTCCAGCTTGTGGCGCACGTCGCGAGATATCACAGGCGAAGCAGACCAAAACCGGCACATATCGAATATATGGCGATGCCACGCGAAAGAAGAATGACAACTAACAAGCTGGCGGCGTTATTGCGTGTCGCCGACGCCCTCGATGCCAGCAGGACTCAGCACGTCCGGAATATCAATTGCAGGATAAGCGATGAATATCTGCAAATCATCACGCCTACGACGGCGGATGTCAGTTTGGAGGAGCGAATGCTGGCGATGCAGGGGGATTTATTCGAGGATATTTACGGTTTGCAGATTAGGCTGGAAAGAGAAGTAGGTAAGCGTTATGGGCAGACAAAAGGATTTAAAATCGCCTAAGTTGCTGATAAACCGTGAAGCAAGCTGGCTTGAGTTCAACGACCGCGTGCTGCAGGAAGGGCTTCGTGATGACCTTCCGCTGGCGGAACGGCTGAAATTCCTTTCGATAGTCAGCTCGAATCTCGACGAGTATTTTATGATTCGCGTGGCGGGCCTGATACAGCAGCGTATGGATGACCCAAGAACGCTTGACTCGAGCGGCATGACCGCCAAATCACAGCTTGATTTGATAAACAAACGTGTCCACAAAATGGTCGCCGAACAGACAGCGGGCATCAGGGACGTCTTCGGCCAACTTACTCAGAAAGGTTTTCACGTCTTGTCGCGGGCCGACTGGACTGATGAGCAGGCCATGTTCCTGCGACAGCATTTCAATAATGAGATACTGCCGGTTTTGACGCCTGTGGCAATCGAGGGGTTAAGTCCCGCCCCCGTAATGCCGGGATTACAGTTGTTTGTGGCATTCTCGATAAGCACGGGCATGGCAAGAACGAAAATTATCGCGGTGCCCGTTCCCGGTCTTTTCCAGAGATTTGTAAATATACCGACGGAAGGCGATACGTTTGTTACCCCGGTCGAGGAAGTCATGGCCGCCAATGCCCAGACGCTGTTCGGGGAAAGCAGAATAGTATCGGCGGCGTATTTCCGAATCACTCGCGATGCGGATGTGTCAATTCAGGAAGACGAGGCGGCAGATTTGCTAAGCACGATAGCACGTGCGGTGCGCGAGCGAAGAAGACGTTCGGCTGTCCGGCTGGAAATATCCGCCGGCGCAGAACCGAGGATGAAGCGATGGCTGACGAAATTTTTGCAGTTGGGCAGCCAGGATGTTTATGAGGTCGATGGTTTGCTTGGCGCATCGGCAATAATGCAGTTAGTTGATTTGCTGCCATCCGAGGAGTTGAAGTCGCCTGACTGGCCTGAGCAGCCGGCGAGAGACCTAAGCGACAGCGATGACCTTTGGGCGACGATACAGGAAAAAGACGTTCTGTTGTTTCACCCTTATGAAAGTTTCGAGCCGGTGGTGAAGCTCGTGGATGAGGCAGCCAACGACCCGAACGTGCTGGCAATAAAGCAGACGTTATACAGGACAAGCGGTAAATCCCCTCTTGTCCAGTCGCTTGCCAACGCCGCGAAAAATGGCAAAGAGGTTACTGTCCTTGTTGAGCTTAAGGCGAGATTTGACGAGTCACGAAACGTCAACTGGGCGCTTGAGCTTGAGGATGCCGGCTGTCACGTTATTTACGGCATAGCCAGGTTAAAGACGCACGCCAAAGCGATGCTTATTGTGCGTCGTGAGCAGGGGCGAATAAGACGATACGCTCATCTTTCAACGGGCAACTACAACGACCGCACGGCTAAATTGTATTCCGATATTGGCCTTATGACCTGTAACCCGGATATTACGGCTGACGTGGCGGCGTTTTTCAATTTACTTACCGGTCAATCGGAGACGGTTGGCTGGCATCAACTGACTATTGCGCCGACGAACCTGAGGCAAAAATTCCTCGACCTTATTGAGCGTGAGATTCAGGCGTCAACACCCGGCGACAAGGGGCTGATTATGGCCAAACTCAATGCGCTGCAGGACCCGGCTATATGCCGGGCGCTGTATCGCGCCAGCCAGGCGGGCGTGCGGGTAAAGTTGAACATTCGCGGTATATGTGTCCTGAGGCCGGGGATAAAGAAGGTCTCGGATAATATCGAGGTGCGGTCGATACTGGACCGGTATCTCGAACACTCAAGAATTTACTACTTCCGCAACGGCGGGCATGAGGAGGTTTTCCTCAGCAGCGCCGACTGGATGCGAAGAAATCTCGACCGTCGGCTGGAGATTCTGTTCCCCGTCCTGGATGGCAGGGCAAAGGCGCGTGTTATGAATATGCTTGAGACATTTTTCGATGACAATGTGCAGTCATGGCAGCTTCTACCTGACGGCACCTATAAACGTATATCTTCTCGCGGCAAGAAGATACGTGCTCAGGAGAAGTTCTACCAGGACGCCGTTAATGCCGCATCAGCGGCCCGGCACATAAAACCAAGGTTTCGACCATTAAGCCGGCCCGACAAGCAATAGTCGAGTGTTAAAAACTCAACAAACAGGTTTGAGTGTAATCACTACTATTGTTCTTCGTTAGCAGCTGTGGCATAGCGCGAAGGAGTAGTGGGCGATGCGGGAATCGAATCTGCGACCCGCTGATTAAGAGTCAGCTACTCTACCGGCTGAGCTAATCGCCCGCCATCGCACCGAGGAATACAAATAGATATTTGACTTCCCGCAATAGCTACTCGTAATAAAACCGGCGTCGTTTTATTCCCGTCATCTGTGAAATGAACAGGGGCGGATGTTCCGCACGACCATACTCCGCCCCTTACGAATGCAAAGCGAACTACTCCTTATTATCGTTTCTTTCGTTGACAAGGCAGGCGTCGTCCTTACTCTTTGGAGATGCATAACCAGCACCTGGTGTATATTGGAGATTTTCATTGCCCGCCGACGCCGGAGGAGGAGATACCCCTGCTCCAACTTCAAGTTCCGTGTTTGTAGGTGCCGTAGTATAGGAAGGCCAGACCTTCCATATATTGTCGTTGTTTATCCCGCAATTTGGATACAGCTCGGCTGTAACGTGGCCGTCGTTAAATAAAACGTTTTGCGCCTTGCGGCCATGAGAAGCACAATTGCCTTTTAATTTGTCATCGTGGTATTCCCCGTCTGTTGTTCCCAGATATGGATTAGGAATCCTCGGGTCTTTCAGGTAATCTTTGGCATTTTTATCCAGGTAGGGATTTCTGTCCGCACAAAGCGGGCTTCCGGGGCTTTTTGTTGGGTCTAAACAATATGATTTTGTTATGTCATCGGTGTTTGGGAAGGGCATATGATATGAATAACTGCAACCGATGCCGGGATTGCTGCCAAAATCCCACGCGTTCGAAACTTCTTTGAGTTGACTGGCTGGTGGAGTGGCGCTATTTTTATACTCATTGGTTAAAGTAAATTCTTTGGCATCAGCATCATCGGGACAGACAAATTGTTTAGGCACCATATTGCCGTATTTAATCAACAAAAACAGGCACGAAGATATCGTAGCATTCTTGCCGCTGTTTGCAAATGCCAATTCCCTTGTTGATGCGTCCCATTGCAAAATGCCGGGGGTAGTTGTAGTAAATTGTGCCCAGGTGCTGCCGCGGATGCCTCCGACCGGGTAATTCTGCCGGTTCTCCTCCCCGTACATCATCATCGATTTGCCGATATCGGCCAGTTGAGAGCCGCATTTCATCCTGTTTGCAATTACCCTGACACGTGCCAATGAAGGCAGCAGAATACCCATCAATAGCGCTATTATCGCGATGACGACTAACAGTTCCACCAGCGTAAATCCTTTTCTCTTCATAAGCATCTTTTTCTCCTTCTCAATCCATTGCCCAAAAAACAATTCTACGATTCCTTCAAGGAGGAGATATCTGTATCTCCAGCCCTAAACCATTCTTTGCATCAACTTCATAATCATCCTGATGCGGGATATGACTATCTGTCAGCCGCACATCTGCCCGCAACACAAGAGATAAGATACCGGCGATACGTTGGAGTTGTGTTAGCAGCTAATTAAAATACGATTAAAGTTTCGGGGGTATTTAGCCAAAGCTAAAGCTTAAAGATGAAGCCATCCTCTAAATGCGTTAGGACTTTATTAGTATTTCATTATTTTTTCAATAAACTTGCGGACATTGCCGACGTAAAAGATGTTAAGGGCATATTGTCAGTTGCCGATTATAGTGTTGATTTTAAGATATCGGAGAAAGTGGAGATTAGTTAAAATGCACTTGGGGCTTAACACACTTGCTTGTGAACGGATAACTGCAGAGGCGGGGCTTCTTCCGATCGGGTATCGTTTAAAGTTAAATTGCCGCGGCTTCTGGCACACTTATCGTATGGCCATATTCGTATTTACACTGGCCCTGATTGCGGATGGGCTTAGCACCGTTTATTTTATGTCATACCTCGGCGTTTCGGCGGAGATTCATCCTGTTGTCCGGTTCGCTTCCGTTGTATTTGGCCCTGTTGCCGGGCCAATGGTGGGGTCATTATGGAAATGGGCGGCGTGTCTGTACCTGGCGATTTATTGCAGAAAATTTGCCTATTCAATTTTTCTCACCACATCGGTTGTATATATTTTCGCTGCCTGGTATAATATCTGGGGTGTTTATTTGTTCGTTTAGTGCGTATTTAAAACCGAGCGGCCCCAGGAGAAGTATGTGTCAACTTCTCCCAGGGCCTGCCTTTGGAGGTCCGACGGGTACTCGCCTCTGCGGCTTATCTCGGCCTATGAAGGAATCCTAAGTTAAATACTCTGTAGCCAGCTATTTGCAAAAATCGCGAAGTCAAGGAAGTTCACAACACCATCACCGTTGAGGTCAGCATTTCCGGCTGGTCCGCCGATTTGAGCAAGACCGTTTATGATATCGAGGTCGCACTGGGTAACCCAGCCATCACCATCAACATCACCCTGTGCCCAGCCGCCCTGCTGTCCGAGATGGGCTGTGGCTATCGCTAGGTCAGTTGCATCAACAACACCATCAAGATTGACATCGCCGAAATGCGTTCCGAGAATGTCTTCAACAATGATTCTAACGTCTTCGATATCAACTTTCATATCGCCATTGAGGTCGCAGGTCAGGTCCATAAAGACCGCGTCATCAAGGTTGTTCCAGTTCATCGATTTTTGCCATGAGTTGCAGTTGGCAGCCAGGGTCTGACCAAAGGCCTTTGCCTTAAGTCCGCCGCGCTGTATGTAGTAGATGTAGTCGATGTCGCAGGCGTCAATAACGCCATCTGCGCTTGGGGCATAACCAATCTTCGGGTTAGTCGTTCTCCAGGTGTGCGTTGCAACGTCGGCCTTTGACCAGCCGGAACCGGCTGCATAGGTGCCGTGTGCAAGAGTCGTATTGAAGAAGTTGCCTGCTGTCGGATGATTGCCATCCAAAGCGGCAAGGGCTGAGGTCCAGAACTGGTCAACTAATGCAAAACCAACCGCGCGATTGAGCTGTTTGCTGCACGGGTCAACTACTGCCAGACCATCGGCAAAGTAGCGAATATCGTCGGTTGTGAAGTTGCCGTCGGCGGTGAAGTCGCCGATGATTTCCGGGCAAACGCCTGAATTCGGCTCAAAACCGCGAGGATTGGAGAACGCAACCATCATATCGTGAATGTCGCCGATGTCGCGTTTACCGTCGTTGTCGAAGTCGCCCATAATTGTGTTACGAGCATTCAAAGCTGTGCCTGCGCCACGAACAACGCCGTCCGAGAAGCGATAGTTGGTGCCATCGGTGCCATCGCTGTAGATGGGGCCGACAATTCTTGTCGGGACTTTACCCGGGCCATCGACCCAGGCCGGCGTAATGGGGCCTTGTGCCTTGTAATATGCGTTCACGTTGGCGTTGTATTGCGGATTTGCAACGAAAACGCTCGGGTTATGGTTAACGTCATCCGGAATTGCCGTAAGGGCGGCAACCAGCGACCAGTTTTTGGCCATGTACTGGCCTGGCATATTATTCATATCGTCATTCGGATTGTCAGGAGAAATAAACTCAGCTATGCTCCTGCTGATGTTCCAGAGATAGTCGCGTGCAGCCCTGTTGTAAGGCATCACGAAGGCAGCATTTGGGTCAGGACTGCCGACTGTGGCGAAGGTCTCGCTTCCGCCGACTTGCCAGCCGGTATCAATACCACTGTTATCCACGCTGTTTTCGCGTGAAGGTCTGACATACTGTGTGCCGCCGGTCTTTTTGAGATTCAGTATTTGATAAGCCGAGCTGGACGTACCGGTTGCTGTGTTAGCAGTTGTAAGGCCGACGTATCCGACCGCCAGGCGCTGGCTCGTAACGGCATTTGCCATAACGCTCGTGCCGTCGAGGTTGCTTGACTGATGGATTGGTCCTACATAAGAAACGTTACCGTTTGAGTTCTTGGTGCCCATATTGTCGCCTCTGCCCCAGCTCGGGTCGACAGCAATAGAGTTCATTGCTGCGTTACGAGTGCCTGAGCCGGAGTCACGGGTGCAGGCATAAAGGTTTTCACCGCCGGGCATACGGCCGGTTAAATACAGATAATCCAAATCATTCTGAGTAACGTTCTTCAAACCTGTTCCCTGGTTGGCGATAAACGCGATTGGGACCCAGGCCACCTGTGTATCAACTATAGTCAATGCGTTAGCGGGACTGTTCAAATTCAGGTTGGTCAGGGTTTTCAATTTATTGCTCTGGGCGGTGTCCCATGATGTAATCGGGTTTTGGCCATAGCCATCGGCCGCATCCAGCGGATGTGCCTGCCAGTTAGCGTTTGCAGCAGCGCCGGCTACCACAAGCCATCTTGTCGGAACATCCATAACGGCCATATCAATTCTTGGCGGAACCACAACGCATCCACCCGGGTTGGCCGGATTACCGGGGCCCATCAATCCGCCGGAGAAGCCCCATTGTGTGCGGTTGATGTATGACTTGTCATTTGGAAGAACAAAAGTCGGGTCGCCCGGACCGGGAGGAGGGAAGTTGTAGAACAGGTCGAGCTCTTTGAGACCGTTGCCGCTGCCGACGCCGCGACTCTGCACTACCCAGCGGTTATTCGGGTCAACTGAAGTCCAGTCGCCGAATGCCAACTGGTCTGGGAGGTTGGGATTAAACGGGTCATAGAGCCGGAAGAAATCCCCGTCGGTGTACAGGCGTGCGCCTGTGCTGTCCATATAATCAAGACCCTGGTCAACGCCTAAGTAGTCATTAGTCCCCGCGGGCGCCGCAAAGAAATTAGCGAACAAAGTCGCGCCCGAGATATTTACCTGGTTTCTGTTGCCGTATGTGACGGCAAAAAGTGAGGCCTGCAGCATACAGCACAAAGCCGCTACCGTGAAAATAGTTTTCCTAATACTCATTTTATCCTCCAATACCTAAAGTTATCAAGTTATACACATAAATTAAATTTTACTTATAGTGTTCAACACCCTCGCCCGTCGCCAGTTCTACTTTTTGCCTTGCGGCAGTCACCTTACAGTCGCTCCTTTCTCCTTCACTCTTTTTTATTCTCAATAAAATCAGTTCTTTGTTAATTTATTATGCGGCCACCGAAATATCATCCGCTATCAATAAAAGACCAGTTGGTCGCCCGTTACACTGTAGAATTTTTTGCCCCATTCGAGTTTTTGAACCGTCTCCAGAATTGTTTTTCTCTCGATATGTCCGTCACAATAAAGGAACATCGTTGTGCCGCCCATATCCTGCTGGTTCGTGCCGCTGCCATCCTGGGTGTCGGCTTTCCATGTGCCGGGGTGGTGCCTGCCCACCGCGTTAAGCTGATGGCCGCTTTCTCCGTCAACGAAATGGTTAACCGGGTTTGAAATCGTCGCCCATGACCGGAGCCCCCAACTGACAGATGCAGTATTATATCCTGTCCCATATTCAAATCGGGTCCCGGCGTCAGTATATATGCCGTAGCCGGCATAGCCGCCGGCGGTATGCGTAAAAGGAAGAATAGGTCTATGGCTTTTACTTACTAATGCTCCGGTGCCACTGTCCACCCCTTCAATGGCCTGCCAATTCTCGTTAAACTCGGTTAAGAGGATTACCTCGGCAGGGCGTTGTATTTCCGTGGGTTTCACAAGCCGGTTATGCCTCGGATATGTATGGCTCGCATCCTCTTGCGGAAACTTATTCCTTGGCATAATTGCCGCGTTGGCGGTAAATGCCACTCGAGGCGCCTGCTTGTCCTGAAGATTTGGGTTTGGTCCGCTGCTGCCGGTCTGGTCCGTCTGGCCATTTTCCCAATCAGACAACTTCTTGCCCGGATTGGTGCGAGGCAAACCGCCGCCTTTTATCGCGGGGCAGGTAAATGCGCTTGCATCAACTCGCCCGCTTTCAAACAAAAACCAGGTCCAGTTTAAATAGCCGTTCGTATGGGTCGGGTCCTGATTATCTACCAATTGCATAACGTCTTCAGTTGTCGCATCGGGGGGATACATATACGAGGGAGGATAAAAACCGGTATCGTTCGTGAACGTTTCAATTGCCAGCCCCGTATTATGCATATTACCGCCTGTTTTGGCGCAGTATGCCGTTTGTCTTGCCTTGTTTAAGCTTGGCAGCAATATCCCCATCAACAAGGCAATGATGGCTATCACGACAAGCAACTCCACCAAAGTGAACCCCGGCTGCTGCATAATAATTCGTTTTCGTTTTGAAACCCTGTCCCGTTTTGCCGCTACATCTGATTCCTTCATAAAACTGCTCCTTACCTAATAAAATCCTTATTCATAGTCCGGACCTCCAGGTCCGGGTCACATACAAAAAAACCGGCATCTTGCAGATGGAAACGGTTGCCAAAATCCAAAATCTTATACGAAGTTTGGGGTTCGTTTTTTGCACCTTCCGACTGGTCGCGATACCGGCTTTAGTTTCGACATTCCTTTTTTCCTAATTACCATACTTGAACTGCAACTCTGTAATTTAGAGGAGAATTCTAATGCGGCTTTGTTGATGTGCGATTAGGCATCGATTAGAAAAGAATTAAATTGCGGCTCCACTGCGACAATAAATTTGCCCGAAAACCTCTCAATAACCCTTCCAGACATACTCCGTACAGCAGGCGATTAACTAACTTCTAATAGAAGTGTAATCAAACACTGACACCCACTACTTAAACTGAGGACGTAGTAATTAAGGAAGTTCGATATAGTTCTATGTTTAAGGAGTAAAGAAATGGTAACGATGACAAAAGAGCCACAGCAGGTTGAAGAAATCAGCCAACGCAAATATTACTGGTTTACGACCTTTCTGCTTGCTCACGAAACCAAGGCACGAAAATTGAACCTGCGTTGTCTGGGCTGCAGGGAGCTTATAAAACTCGATTACGAGAAGCCCACTCATATAAGAGGCGTTGTAGAATTTGACGGCTTATATATACCCGTCATAGACCCGGGCATTTTGCTGCTCGGCCGGCCTTCAGCGTTCAGTAATCTAAGCTGCGTACTGATTGTGCCGCACCGTTGGGAACATCAACAGTATTATACAGGCGTTGTAATAGAAGACATCGATGAGATAATGGAGTTTGCATCCAGCGAACCTGGTGTTGAGCCACTTAGAGACATCAGCGTCAATATCAGATTTGTCTTCGATATGCGTAAAAGCCCCGGGGCGGAATCTTGGCTTTATGAAAACTATCGAATGCTGGATATTTGCAGAAATGAAGACCAGCAGGAGCAGGATTATATCGCTTTCAAACGAATTGGCTCAGAAAAGATGTTAAGCATATAAAAGCCGGCTCGGCTTCCGTATCATTCCACCAGATTATCTGGTAATTGTTTCACAAACGCCTTTATTTCATCACGCACTCTACGATAAATGCCCAATACTTCCTGCTCAGTCGTTGCCTGTTTTGCCAGTCGGGGCGGGTCGTCAAAGCCGAAGTGAACAACTCTGGTTTTTCCGGGAAAAATAGGGCAGTGTTCGTGAGCGTGGTCACAGACGGTGATAACGAAATCGAAATTTACGCCTTTGAAATCGTCGAGGTGTTTTGAGCGATTATTCGATATATCAACGCCGACCTCAGCCATAACCTTGACAGCAATCGGGTCAAGACCGTGCGGCTCGATACCAGCCGAATATGGCTCAATCAAATCGGTTTTTAACTGTCTCGTCCACCCCTCGGCCATCTGGCTCCGACACGAATTTCCTGTGCAAAGAAATAGAATCTTCATTTTTTCATGTTGCTGCATAACCTGACTGTCCTTGATTATTGCGTTTTTTGTGGCATTGGTTTTCCATAAACACAAAGCTTGAATACCCTTAACAACAGTATCTACGTTAGCAATATATGACAGATACTACAATTAAGATTATGATGTTACTTGTTCCGTTGAAACGACCTCTATGTTCATGGTTTCTCGCGGGAGTAATACGGGAGTATTTGAAAGCCAAATTCTGATAAATTCTGATAAAACGTGATAAATTCTGAGAATTTTTAAGTGGTTGTAGAAAATAGAGTTATGTTGTATTTCATTGTCTTA
>Ga0187878_1001274_pt1 | contig 25237 bp, 23 predicted proteins | sample June2016WEW_17_1_FD_132979 | JGI IMG/M metagenome (GOLD analysis project Ga0187878, IMG submission 132979) | Peatland microbial communities from SPRUCE experiment site at the Marcell Experimental Forest, Minnesota, USA - June2016WEW_17_150 | ecosystem: Environmental > Terrestrial > Soil >...
GACCCTTCCTGATGAGAACAGAAGATTTAAGCCAAATACGCGTTTCATTCGAACGTACGCTCCGGTGTTTCTGAATGGTGCGCTCAGAGCTTATGACGACGACCCCCAACGAGGTCCCATCGAAACTGAAAGCGGGACATTTCACTGTTGAGATGGTGGGACTGGGGTGGATGGGCTTGCCATTAGCATGCCTTTTCGCCGAAGCCGGAGCACACGTCATCGGAGCAGACCAGGACTCATCCATAGTGAAAGCCATCAATGCTGGCAAATCCCCAATTAACGAGGAGGGATTGCCCGAACTCGTGAGAAAAGTCGTATCCTCCGGTAAGTTCACAGCGACTACAGACACTGCAGACGCATCCTCAAAGAGCGATGCCATCGCAATCCTGGTGCCGACCCTGATCGATCGGCACAAGAAACCCTACTATCAGCATGTAGAGGAAGCTTGCGTGGAGATAGGCAAGGGAATTCGAGCCGGGTCGCTCGTGCTCTTCCAGAGCACATGTGGTGTCGGTGTCACGGATCGAGTTGTCAAAGCCACGATCGAGAAACACTCCGGACTTAAAGCAGGAGAGGACTTTGGAATAGCATACAGCCCGATCAGAGCGATGGGAGGCCATGGGCTAACTGACCTGCGTAAGTATGCACGCGCTGTAGGAGCTATCGACAAGAAGAGCCTTGACATCGCGGTCGCGGTCTTGTCCTGTATCGTTAAGGGCGACCTAATCAGGACTCGCGACATCGCCACGGCTGAGGCGTCCAAACTCTTCGAAACCATCTATAGAGATGTCACAATAGGTCTCTCAAACGAATTTGCCCTGTTCTGTGAAGAAGCGCGTGTCGACTATTTCGAAGCGATGAAAGTGGCAAATTCCCAACCTTACTCACACCTGCTGGCACCGGGAGCAGGTGTTGGCGGACACTGCCTTCCTGTCTACCCCTACCTCTTGGCGGCTGAGACTGAGAGTGGAAAGCTGCGGATTTCCATGGACTCACGACGCATCAATGATCAGATGCCTAGTCACGTCCTGAGGCTTGCCGCCGAAGGGCTAAGAACGTGCGGTAAGAGCGTAAAGAGGTCAAGATTCACAGTACTCGGGATCGCCTACCGAAGCGATGTGAAGGAGACGAGATTCTCCCCCTCGGTGGAACTAGTCGGCCTACTGAAGAGACGTGGCGCAAGAGCCAGCGTATATGATCCGCTGTATTCGGCAGACGAAGTGAAGAAAATGGGATTCCACGCAGAACTGACACTCCCCAGGGCCTTAGAGAGAGCCGACTGCGCAATCCTCACGGTAGCTCACAGGGAATTCAAATCGCTCAAGAGCATCGACCTTGCAGCAAACATGTCGAAGAACTCGGTCGTCGTCGATTGCACAGGCACACTGGATCCAGAGGATATTGAGAAGGTCGGCCTGGTCTACAGGGGCGTTGGGAGAGGACTCTGGTCTAAGTAACGGGTCGCGGCAGACTGATAAGTAGAATTCATGACATGTGAAGATCACGAGGGAGACCCGTTGAAGAAGAGACTGATGGATATACTCGCATGCCCAATCGACAAGGCGTACCCACTCGAACTTCATGTTTTCGAGGAGGCGGACGAAATTGTCTCAGGCATTATCATATGCTCCAAGTGCAACAGGTGGTACCCGATAATTGATGAGATCCCGCACATGCTTCCGGACGATTTGAGAGAGGAAAAGGAAGATGTTGCCTTCCTTCGAAAATGGAAAGAGAAGATCCCTCGAAATACGCTTGCTGAGGGTAGACCTTTCAAACTTGGCTAGTGGCAAGTGCACAGAATGAAGGTTTTATAGCGTAGACCGGATCGGGGTAGCTTGGCCCGGCGCCGACAGCCCGGTGGAGGAGCCGACCGCTCCGCCGAATGTAGTGGACAAAGGAAGAGCTGTTCCGTCTAGGCATAGCGGGCTTTGGTTCTCGGAAAGCGAGAAGAAACCCGCCGACGGGAGTTCGAAAGGTTCGCATCCGAACCCGAGCATCTCCCCCGGGCTACCACTCTTATGTTGTAGCCTGTACCGTTCTGGAATTGGGCGTTCGAGTCTCCGTCAACTCTTCCTTGAGCTTCTGCTTCTGCAGGACGAAACTACACTGTGGACCTTGCTTTCACAAATCGTTGTCTCGCAGGAAAAAAGGGGAAAAGAGGAGTGAAGGGTCAGCGCAAACCAGAAGATTTGAGATTAACTCTTACAAGGGATCTGGTTCGCACAGGTTCTCTTGCTTGCTGGCAACCCGGCCGCAAGTCAAGCATATCCAGGCAGGATCTTTGGAGTATCTCCTAACACTGTCTATCCCTTCTGTTGCAACGAGTTTGCAAAGATGTTTTTCATGCCCTGCATGAGGTTGGGTCAACGCAATTCACCTGTTGCGGTCTCGATCTGTGGCATATCCAGGTAAAAATGTTTGCGACTGGTGATGTGCACTTCTGTTATCACATCGCATCTGGCACACTCATAAGCTGACACGCAAAATCAAACAGCCGACGACGCACAACCGTTCAAATTTGTATGCTCGCACCAAGGGACACACACAAAATTCTTCTTTGAGCTTCTGCTTCAAGGCTTTGAGTAGGGTATTTACTTGGCTTGCCTCTATGCCCGCCCTTATCACGGTCCGGTGAGGCTTCTCTAATGTCTCTCTTGTCAGGATCTCTTCTGGGTTCACAAACACGCCGAACCGAATTCCTTGGAACCGGCAAGGACCATCTTGGAGCTTTCGGGCCTACGTTTTCACCCGCGCCTTTGGAATTATCACTCTATGGAATCTCTCTTCCCACGTATCTTGGTGACCATTTCTCGGCGTCTCATATCGTCTAACGTCTTCATTACCTCTTCTCTTGTTTCCGTTTCTTCTGGATCCTCGCACTTGTACTTCTCTAGTGCTGGAGCAAAGACCGTGGTCGACGTGACGCGAACCTGACTGCTGACGTTATCCAAGTCGACAGATGCTTTAATCCAATACCAATCAATCGCATGCAGTATTCTTTTGGCCAGATGGACATCCCGTTCGAGTATCTGCACCAGAGCTTCGTGTACCTCCAGCCTTTTGATCCCCGCCAGACAAGCGAGAAGATCCCTGCCAACAGTCTCCATGAGATAGAATATCAGACCCGCTCCTTCCTGGAACGCTTCTAAGTTGTAGACGGACATTATCTCTTTGATTGGGAGTTTGAAAAATGAATTGAAGACCTTCGCGTCTTTCTTGGAAAGAATTTTCCACAAGCCTAAGAGAAGCTCTGCATCCGACAGGAACGTATTCGGGGTTCCTCTCATGAGAGAATCATAGTTCGCGTCGATTAGCTTGGTAGCCTCTTTGTCCTCTAGCAAGGAGGCGGCAACCAGGAAGCCCTTGAAGGTTAGCGTGTGGAGCGGAACTTCATTTCCCTTCGTGAGCCTTGTTCCCGAGTTTCTAATGTATCCGGCAGAGGTGAGGTGCCGTAGGCTTCTATAGATCACAGAATTCTTGCTCCTTATCTCATCGTAGTATGGTTTGTACTCGGGGTTGTCGGCTTGTTTCTCGTCAATCAGAAGTAGTCTCGTGAGGTCCCATGTTGTCAGGTCTGGGGTCCTTCCTAGCGCTCTTATGATTGCTTCATCGTTTCGAGCTTCCTTACCCTTGAATGGGACCATTGAACTCATACCCTGTGTTGGGAGAGCCTGCTTTACATAGCATGCTTTGCGATTAAAAGCTGCCTATAAGTCCAGCGTGCTGCATAGTCCTAGTCATGAACCCAAAAGAAATCCGAGAAATTCCGATAGATAGGATCCGTCCGAGTAAGTTCTCCCTCAGACCTATAGATGAGAAGATATTGGAGGAGCTGAAGCAGTCAATCAAAGCCCAAGGTCTCCTCCAACCCATAATGGTGAGGCCTCTTAGCGAGGATTCTTGGGAGCTTATCTTCGGCAACCATAGGCTGGAGGCCTGCAAGAGGCTAGGCTGGAAGACCATCCCCTGCCGTGTCTGCGAGATAGATGATGCCAAAGCCTTCATGACCGCTGAGGTTGAGAACCTCCAGAAGAACAACTTCATAGACCCAGTCCAAGAGGCCAGGGGTTTCAAGATGCTCAGAGAGAAGAAGGGTTTGACCGAATCCGAGATTGGCAAGGGTATAGGAAAGACACAGCAGTATGTCTCAGCACGGTCAGGGCTACTACGCCTTGAACCTGAAATTCACGCCCTGATTACAAGTCGACTTGTAAGCGCTGAGCACGGTTACGAGCTTTCCAAGATAGAAGACCCCAAGAAACGAACAATCCTGGCCGAACTCTCAAGAAAAGACAGAGAGGACTCCCTTAACCTGAATGAGGTCAGAGAGAAGGCTAAGCTGACCATTGAGGAACTCTCCAAAGACGCTCGAGTCGACACAATCCTCCTGCAAGACCCAGCTGAACGGATACGGAGAATAGAAGCGAGAGTGATGAAACTGGAAAACGAGCAAGCACATCTGCTGGACATGAAATCAGATCTCTTCGAGACGCAGGTGGACCTCCTAGTGTCCGGGAATGTGACATGCCAATTCTGCTTTGGCGGCAACCTGAAACTAATGGAAGATAAGGAGGGGTTCGATTACTACAAATGCGACGCCTGTGGGTGGGAGTTCAGCGTGAAAGATGTCCATAGCGATGAGCTGCTCTACCGCCAACTCTACCGATTACCGACGATCAACAACCCCCCCGCTTTCCGTCATAACTGAGACACGGGGCAAACACTGTGACATGTGGAGGCTTCGAGTCTCCTCGCATCCGGAATACTGTGCCACATGCTCAGCCTACATAGAGAAAGCATCACAACCTACAAAGTGACCATAACCAGGCTCACGAGCAAACGAGACAACAAGTGACTTGTACCTAGGGTTCCTCAACGAGTTGCCTAGGTGGTTCGTATCCAAGACAGTCAAACCACACTACCAGCGCTGGAAGTCTATCGTCCGCTTTGCGGTCATTGAAGGAAGTGCTTTGTTGAGGCGGTTTCGGGCTAAGGAGATATATGATGGGTCAATTTCTACGCCGATGCTATCGCGTCCAGCTCGTGCGGCCGCCAGCATGGTCGTTCCTGTTCCCACGAAGGGATCAAGGACCGTGTCCCAATGTTCATACTCAACTTCGACGGCTCATTGATCAGCAGCATACTGCCTCCGGGTCCTGTCAAAGCGGATTTGCGTGCAGCACAGATCAAAGCGAGCGAAGACAGCAGTATGAAGTTCTCGATAGCGAATGCGATTGTTCGAGCGAAGGTTTCGAAGAGCCTGCAGGTTCTAGATTGGCTTGCTCAACGCAACGATATCGAAAAGCAAGTTCGACTAACCAAGCATGAAGTGTTGCGTCTTGGCAGAGCACGTAGCGTTGTGGATCTTCGAACAGTTGAGGGCCGAGTGGCGTTGAGGTACTGGCAAGCGTATGCTTCGGTGATTCCTGAATGCTTCGACTTCCACGGACGAATGACAACGAGTCACCAGAATAATGCGTCTGACCCTGTCAACTTAGCGTTGAACTATGCCTATGGCGTCCTGGAGGGTGAGTGTCGAGCAGCAATCAACACAGTAGGCCTAGAACCATCCGCAGGCTTCCTACACGAGACCAGCGGCTACCAGACGAAGCAGTCGCTCGTGTATGATTTGCAGGAGCCGTTCCGCTCGATTGCTGATGTTACGGTGATGGAAGCCTTCGAATCAGGAGTATTGGACCTGCCCGACTTCTTCTTCACCGGCGATGAATACCGGTATCGCTTCGAGACTGAAGCAAAACAACGGTTCTTGGACTTGCTTCGTGAGCGTTTCAACTCGGCGGTCAGGTACAAGGGGCGTGCGTTGAAGTGGGATACGGTTATCGAGTGGAAGACCGTGGAGCTTGGTCACTATTTGACTGGCCGTTCGACTGGACTTGATTTCTCGGAGCCTTCCCTGAATCTGAACAAGACCGACGATTTGGAACTCAGCAGACGAATCCTGAGCCTTACTAATTCAGAGGCAAGAAAGCTGGGAATTGGAGCGAGCACGCTTCACTACTTACGCAAACGTGTTAGGAGTCGCCGCCAGGTCAAAGCATATGCCTCAGTGGCACGTCGGATCGTTACTCCTGCCGGTCGTAAACATTCCGTCCTTGGAAAGAGGAGCATCAAGCGGGAACGGTTACTCTCGCATCCATTTCCGGCTGACTGGATCGCGTGGATTCCCGCAACTCTTTAATCGTCGTGAAGTGGTAGAATCCACTCGTTGTTGAAGAGGTCTTTTTCGTGCCCGATGTGCCGGTAAAGAACCGCCGTCACTTGCGAGAGATCCTGCAGGAAAACCTGATCACTGAGACAGAAGTCGAGGACCGCGTGCCAGCGGAAGAGGAGGATACGGAAGAGGCCCGGAAACGTACAAAATCCCAGATCCTAGAGGCTAATGTATCGTTCGAGGATTATGTTGTCTCAACACGAGGCGCTTTTGAGTTCATTAGATCCGACGATTCAACGCTATGGAATATTGTATTTCATGGGGCTTTGGCTGGGTACCTTGACATAGCGAACCCTCGGCTGTGGATTCTCCATTCCATAGGTGCAGCTTTGGAGATGAATGATAATGTTCGAAACATGACTGAGAAAGACAACAGTATGATAGATCTGCCTTGGCTCTCCTCAAACAGCCTAGAGAGGATCGGTGCATTTGGCAAGACAAGTGCTGGATTCAGTCTCAGGTACAGAAATCGGTTTCTTGAAACTGGAGCCGAGAGCGATGTGGAAGATATGACGATGCGCTTCTGGGGATCTGCTGCACTAGAGCTGATCGATCAACTCAAGAAGAACAAGCGCATTGAAGGAGGGCTCTCTCTTAATGGGATCGGACTCATCCACGAGTTCGAGAACGGTTACGTGAAGGAGCAAGTTTCTTCGAGCGGACGCATCATGGCGATGCGAGGTGATTCAATAGACAGCCATTTTTCTGTTCTAAGCAAGGTGCAGACCTATTATCAGAATCTTCTGAATGTGCTTGAATCCGAGTATAGATTCTCTTACAAACCACTCCCTCACGGAGTCGCCTTCAGCGGTGAGGCGCTGAAAATAGTCTTTCAACGACGAATAGGTAACCTCAGGGATTTCATCGACAACATGTTTTCCACCATACAACCTTTTCGCCTTTGGGGAGTGACAAAAGAACTAGAACCGGACCGTATGAAGGTTAAAGCAGTCGATCTTCATTCCGGTGGCCGCATTGATTTCGAGATAGAACCTACCCAGATGACAATCTACCTCCAAGCTGAGACATGCGCCAACGTAGTGGCGAGGCTCTTCACGAACCTACAGTCCACGTTCGATGCACGGAGTCAGTTGATCGGTTATGACCAGCCGATTATGTGATCACACCTTACTGATGAATGCAATAATCTCTTTGACAAGAAAGGAGAAAGGCATACCACGCCCTCTATTCCAGCTAGGGTATCAGCTTGAATGCATTGGACTAAGGTTTCCTAATCGCGCCGGCGAAACAGTCAACCCAGATTTGTCCATCAGGGGAGATGTTGAAAAGAATCTGCTGCTTGTGGACTGCAAATCGGGAGGCGTCAAACAATCCCAAGCGGAGAGATACGCAAAACTCACTTCAGATGACGCTATCGCGGCAAACATCACCTCTCTCGAATCGAGAAATCTCGTACTCGACGTGAGCTTCGCCGGCATGCATAAGAACGAAAGCAAGCTGCTTGAGGCTGAAGACAAGAACAAGTACGGGCTGCCGATCATCATCCTCGACGGCCTGTTGATACAGAAGAGAGGATGGAATCGGTTCAAAAATGATAACCTCAACGCGGTCTTTGATAAGGGCATCAATCTCTGTGCCAAGATACCGACTGGGTTCTATCCCTTCTCAGCTGATGACCGGAACTCATACATCTTGGAGGAGATCGCACAAGTATTGTTCGAAATGCACGCAAAGAACCTGGAGTTCACTGAAGAGGATATTCTCCTCAAAGCTCATCCTTTTCATGACTATCTTGATGCTGGAGAGAAGGACTCCCTAAAGGGGTGCATTGGTAGGATTCTGTCCCTTGTCGAAAAAGATCCTGATTTTCGATTCGCAATCAGCAAGCAGAAGAAATGGAAGATCGACCCAGATATCGGAATTATCTATCTTAGAAAGGGAATACAAGCACTCATTGAAAAGTGGAGTAAAGTCGAGGAAACGCCCAAACTGTCTGAGTTCTTTTCGAGAGAGTCCTCCTAGACGATAGCATGGCAGGACTTTCCATCCGTCTATCTATCGTCGTATATGTGTGCCTTGGTGCATAGGTCGTGGTCTGAACCCACGTCCATCGTCGTTTCGTTCGTGTGTGTCTTGGTGCGGGCACCATGATTTGAATCGTCGTTCTTGGAGTGGATTTGTGTGGGTCATCACACAGGAGGCCAAGGAATAAGATAGGAGTTTGTGGGTTTGTTGTATCAGCGGCTGATAGACCGCGTCTTTTCCTTATGAACGGAATTACTGCCCACAAATTCAATAGTCACTGAAAGAGCAATCTTCGAGAGCGTCTCAATTGCGGGAAAGGGTGTTATTTTTCCCTCGAACATTATTGGCGTGATGGCAAGTTTGATTGCCTTCGCATAGTCTTGATCTGATCCGACATGGAGAAGTGTGTTGCGTAAGTCCTGTATCCATTTCAAGTACCTTTTGCCAGCTTGAGTCAGATTACGCCGTTCTAGTTCTTGGAGAAGCGCTCCCCATGCCATTCTCTTCTTGGATTTGGGTCGTCTTGCGGCGCGATAAGCTCCCCTTACGAACGACTCATTGACGGCCTGACACATGGCCACGGTCGCGAAATACTCCTCACTCACGTAGCACGAACATGCCTCGCCAAGATACAGAGCGGTCAAGGCTGGAACATCCCAAACTTCGTCTGGAAACTGACCAATTACCCACCGCGCACGTAGCAACCTGGCTTTCTTCAAAGCATCGAATCCAAAAGCGGGGCGAACGTTTTTGTCTACGAGGTTTCCTATACTTGTAGTAGCAAAGTCCCTCGCAGGTTTCGTAGTCAAATTGTGTTCTGGATCGCGCGCAAGTTTCTGAATCATGCCGTTTGAACCTTTTGACGCATTTTCTTGCTTTCTCAAGGAACATCTTCCAACGAAGATATTGGGTAAGAGCAGAAGCCGAAGCCGCATAGTAGTGCACGGATCCAGTTCCAAATGTCCGTGAGTGCCTTCAGGATCGGGTTAGTCGGTACGATCTCTTGGCAGACTCCAGAGGGAACGGGCAGGTAGCCTCCAGTGTGGGTCCATGTTGTCGTGCAAGTCGACTGTAGAGTCGAACTTGTAAAGATCGAGTATGAGGTGACTTGAAGTGCGGCGCTTCCCTGCATACAGTAGGATGCTATGTCCGTCTTGATTTCTCCTGTGACTTGGACATGCAGTCCATCGACACGGAGAGTCTCCGGGGCATCAGTCAAAAGGTAGTCAGTACCGGTACCGTCAGCTCGGATAAGCCAGCAACCTGCCTCGACACCGGGATGCATTGTCCCAGTGACCGTCAACGTTTCGGCTGACGCCAACGTGAAGATAGAGGCTAAGTTTAGGACGAGCAGAAGTACGACCGGCGATGAAGAAGCTCGCAAGCTGCCTCGGCAGAAAAATGGTTTGGACATATGTCAACTTTCTGCAAGAACATCCCATCGGTCACTGCGAGTCCGTGCGAAGGACACTTGAAGGGGACATGCATTCCTCCGTTGCTTGGCTTCACTCTTCGTCAATCCGCATTGCGCTCGATTGCCGCTGGATTGGATTTGTGTGGGTCTCATGGTGCCAGCGCTGTGGTTTGAACCCTTGAATGTGTGTGTGCGCACCAAGGTACCCACACACACAATACCGAAAACCACGAACGGCGATGGTTCAAATCGCGACGCCGACACTACTAGAGGCGACGACGATAAACGGCTCCCCCTATTCCCCTACTCTCATGAGGGGTCAAGCTTGGAAGAAGGAGCTTGGCATTGCAAGAAACACTCTCCACTACTTGCGCAAGCGCGCTCGAAACTCCAAGCCTCTCAGGGCGCTCCTTAGGAAAAGAGCCCCTGTCGGAATGTGCCATCAGGTTTCTTCAGCATTTGAGGTATCAATTGCGTGTTTCAGTTCCTGAAGCTCCCTTCTTCCCGACACAAGCACTTTTCCTCCCATCCCCGCCACTTCTGCGCCCCTCGCTGCGCTCCTGATCGGTGGAGCGATTTCTCCCGAAACCACGAGCCATACAGCCGTCGTGTTGTCTTTTCTGCCGAAATACGCTAGCTGGAACAGCATCTCAGAGAGGAATTGGAAGTCTTTCTGTGAATCATATGTTTTGATCTCTACTGCCCAGCGTTCTTTCTCACCCTCGGCCCAGATGTCTACGACACGACTAGATTCCGGCATTCGATAATCCTGTCTTATTTCTGTGAAAGTGGGCAAGACAAGTCGATCTGGCTGGTTCAAGAGCCTGCCCTCAACCGTTTGCCCCTTGAACAGATTCAGTAATGCGGAAACATCTTTCTGCAGCAGTAGACCTTTCGAGGCGGAACTCCGGATGGAATCCCATACGCGATTGACCGCTGGCGGCATCGCTCGCTTGATGCCACCTATCTCCGTATCGAACAAATCCAGTAGAGGATCCCGAATCACTGAAAGCAGCTTTTCAATCTCATTTCTGTCTGCATTGATTGCGTAGTGCTCTAGCTTGTTCCGCAAACGATTCAAGTTCTCGAGGTTTGGTCGCAGCGTTTCGTCCAATTGTGCATGCTTGACGAAGGCCTCGACGCGGTGAATGGCTTCGTTGTAACCTACTGTCAATGGTGACTTCTCTAGATCAAAGACGCTGATGCCAAGGTCATCTGCCCGTCTTTGTTTCTCACTTGCGTCATCAAGATCATCAAAAATGAGATACTCACTGTGCTGAACTAAGATCTGTTTCATCAAGAGCTCAATCCCATGATGCAAGAACATAACTGCGTCCTTGAGCAGCATTGGATCCTGGGACCGAAGGTACTTACCGTAGGACTTCATGCCTCGGCGAAAAGAATGGAGCCCGTTCTCGCGTAGGCTGATCCTGAGTTTCCGTGGACTGCTCTTCATTTGCCAGTCTACAACTACAATGTAAGTACGCCACTGGTATTTTGTTTTGTGTGTGTGTGGTACCTTGGTGCGGGCATCCAAATTTGAATTGTTGGGAGGGTGGTTCTGAACCCGAATGGGAAGAACCTCATTTTGGATCGTTTCTCCTCGGCGCAGATCCAAGCAAGACGCGACACGAGGGACAGATGGAACAGAGCATCCAACCTTCCTCTGTGCCACGAAAGAAAAAGAGGGGCGGTACAAATTACAATCTGGGAACGGTAACCCCGAGGCTACCATTCACTCATCACACGCAGAGCCATCCGACATTTCATCAAACCTGAGGGGCCCCACATGAACGACAGAACCTGTCTTCTACAAGAATCAGTGCGCCGCAGTTCGTACAGTACCTGGTCGGTGCACCGGACAGACGGATTGCGTGTGCTTCGGGCCTGAACGGGGAGTCCCTGTGAGCTGTCTTTGTGAACCTGAAGAACAAGATCCATCCGATAACAACAACCCCAATAGCGATCATGAAACCTACCAACGGGCCCATCTCAACCAGTCCGTAATCAAATGCCGCATGCAATATCACGGCCACGGACAGACCTACAAGACCTGCCCTTCTGGCGCCTGTGAATTTCTGGCGTGCCAGATAGTATCCGATGATCGAGCCCCATAGCGCGTGTCCGGGCACAGACAGAACTGCACGGATAATCCCTAGACCTGCCCCTCGACTAAGCACGTACAACAGGTTCTCAGGCGCCGCGAACCCTAATCCTGCTATCGCACCATAAACTAATCCATCCATCGGCTCATTGAACTCACGTGAACGGTACACCGAAACACGAACTGCCAGATACTTCGACGATTCCTCCACGAGCGCCACCACCAGCAAGAAATGCAGGAACAGGGCAAACGGGTCGGCCGACGGTGGAAAGAACAGACTCCCAAGCAGTTCAGCAACTACAACCGGCGCGACGAGAATAGCGCCTAAGAGAAAGGTCTTCACGATCAGCCTGCGCGGCTCATGCTCGTATCGATCACGAGTGTAGACAAACCAAGCGAGAAAAACGATGGGAGCAAGCGCGACTACGATGAGTTCAAGGTCCATTTTCTGTCCAACCCCCTTTGCTGTATTCACTGTAGACGATAGGGTGATGGGTCATGTCTTGGGAGGTTGGTAGTCCGGTCTGGAAGCATGCTCGGTTTCGAGAAATTGGCTTGAAAGATGATATCTCGCCGCCCCTGGATCCACACTTCAAGACAGGTTTCCTTGTGTAAGCATGTACAACCCTCCCAAATTCGGGCTCATGGATGAGGGCACGTCGGTAGGCGTACATCGCGCGTTTTGGAAGAGAGGGTCAGTCTGCTTGGACTGTTTTAAGATGCTCTGAGGTAGTGACTCTCCTGTAGAAGTCGTCGCTCAATTTCCGTCCAGTTCTCTTCTCCCATTCGGCGATCGGTATCCCGTATTCCTTCTGGGATTTGTCTCTGTACCATTCTGGGATCACGTTGAACGTGCAGAATGGAACGATTCCACCGTCTGGCGTAGCGTAGTGGATTGTGCAGCGTTTGGCTCTTTCAACGTCCCAGTTGTAGAGGTCTTGGAAATGCATTAGTCCGATGAACAGGCTGTTGTGGTGGAGCACCCCGAGTGTTTTGTAGTCGTGCTTGAGGAGTGATTCGAATAGGATTCTTGATAGGTTGAGTCCTTTCGGGGCTTTGCTCTTGTCCACGAATTTCGTGAAGAGGTTATAGAGCAGCTCCAGACCCACCACGTACTTACTGCTGCCTTGCCGCAGATCGACGGCTTTCTTGTCCAAGTACTCGAACAGCCCGTCTACGTCAACGAACCTAGGCATCGGGATGACCTTCTCGCCATCTAGGAAGACATACGTTGCCATGCCACAAGCGAAGTGGGTTGACAATTCGTACTCTCGCTCGTGTGTTAGAGCCTCAACGAAGTTGCTGAATGGCATACATGATGGGATCGGGTAGAAATCGTCACGCGATATCTCCCCGCCGAATTCTTCCTCTATTTTCATCATGACATCAGGGATAGTGATTCGAATTCGTTCCCTTTCCCGTTCTGGAACTCGCCCTACGATGGAGATGGGTTGGAAGTTTACGCCTCTGATGGGATCTAGGTTTTTGAGAGCAAATCGGATGATATTTCCAACTTCAGAGTCATTCGTACCCTTGATAACCGTTGGAACTAGAACAACACCCACTTCTGCTCTTCTGCAGTTCTCGAGGGCACCAAGGATCTCTCTGTGGTTCTTCGGATTCTTCTCAAGCGTCGTGCCATCAAAGCTTAGGTACATCGTGTTGACACCGGCTTTCGTAACTTTCTCTGCGAGGGTGGGATCCGTCGACAGCCTGACGCCGTCTGTGTTGAGTTGCACGTGTTCGATTCCCTCTTCCCTAAAGATCCTGATTATGTCAATCAAGTCGTCGCGGAGGGTAGGTTCTCCTCCGGTTAGCTGCACCGCGTTGCAGGGCACTGGTTTCTCACTCTTCAGCGCCCTGGCCATTGATCGTATCTGATCCAGTGAAGGCTCGTAAACGTACCCCGCTTTCTCCGCGAAGAAGAAGCAGTACCAACAATTCAGATCGCACCGGTTTGTGAGGACAATGTTCCCGAGCGCAGTGTGACTCATGTGGAGGTTACAGAGGCCGCAGTCAACTGGACACACGGGGTCTTGCTTACTGACAAAGGGATTGTCCACCCCCTTCCCGTCACGTGCGTACCTTTTCGCTCGCCGATAGAGATCGCTAGATCCCCAGTAAAGCTCGTTGAATTCCCCGTGCTTTGCACAGGTCTTGCGCATCCAGACTTTTCCTGCCTGTTCGTACACCTCTGCCTCCAAGATAGCAATGCATTCTGGGCAAAGACTCTGCGTGCGAGTAATCAGCGTCACAGGTTCCACACGAAGAGACGGTTCAGTAGCGGCTTTTGCCAAGATCGTGATCTCCTTTCCGAGGACGTTGCATTTGTCCTATTTACCCATTCTGATTAGCATTCGAACCAGTTCGCAAGGCACCCTTTTATCGCTAGAAGACTGCTGCTAGCGTGATCGAAATGTCTTCAACCCAACGCCTGGTCCCTGACACTTCCGCGATCATCAATGGCCGAATACCCGAGATCGTTGAGAAGGGGGACGTATCAGAGATAATCATACCGCATGCCGCGCTCGATGAACTGCAAGCGCAAGCATCGAAAGGAAGGGAAGTAGGACACAAAGGCCTCGCTGAGCTCAAGAAGCTCCGAGCACTATGCGAACAGAAGAACATCAAACTCACATTCATGGGTTCCAGACCTGATCTGGATCAGATCAAATTGGCAAGGAGCGGCAGGCTAGACGCCATGATAATTGACGTTGCAAGAAGGGAGAATGCAACCCTCGTAACAGCCGACTATGTGCAGGCTCTTGTGGCAGAAGTACAGGGTCTCAGGGTGCTATACTCAGCACCGTCTGTGAAGACGGAGGGCCTGATCTTTGAGAGTCTCTTCACCCCGGATACGGCGAGTGTGCATGTCAAGGAGGGAACTTTGCCGCTCGCAAAACGAGGAAAGCCCGGGAAGTTCGAACTGATCAAAATATCCGACCGACAGACGACCAGCGAAGAGCTCGAGCAGATTATCAAGCAGATAAATGATGCAGCACATGTCAGCGATGAAGGATTTGTTGAGATTAGTCGCGTAGGTGCGTCAGTGATACAGCTAGGCAGGTACAGAATAGCGATCACGAGGCCGCCGTTCTCTGACGGCCTGGAGCTCACTATTGTGCGACCGATTGTGACGCTCCGACTTGAAGATTATCGTCTGTCGGAAAAACTGATGGATAGGCTGAAGTCGAAAGCCGAAGGAATCTTGATCGCAGGCCCTCCAGGCTCAGGCAAGACTACATTCGCATCATCGCTTGCCGAATTTTACTTGAAACAGAACAAGATCGTAAAGACGCTGGAGTCTCCGCGGGACCTCCAAGTAGGTCCGGAGATCACACAGTACGGTCCGCTGGAGGGGGACTTTGAGAAGACAGCAGAGATCCTGCTTCTCGTGAGGCCAGACTATACTGTCTTCGATGAGGTGAGAAAGACCAAGGATTTTCAGATCTTTGCGGACATGCGCCTTGCCGGAGTTGGCATGATAGGAGTCGTACATGCTAGCGACGCTATCGATGCCGTTCAGAGATTCATCGGCCGTGTTGAGCTGGGCATGATCCCTCACATTATTGATACAATCATCTTCGTCCGTTACGGAGAGGTCGTTAATGTGTTCTGTCTCAACCTTGTTGTCCGAGTTCCCAGCGGGATGACCGAGGCTGACCTTGCTCGGCCGATTGTTGAGGGAAGGGATTTCGAGACCGGCAAGCTGGAGTACGAGTTGTACACGTTCGGCGAGGAGAACGTTGTTGTGCCCGTCAGTGAGGCCGCCCCCCAAGTGTCAGGAGCGCGCAAGCTAGCTGCAGAGAGAGTCCTTCAAGAGATCCGTCGATTCGACCCCCAAGCTGAGGTGACTTTCGTCTCCGAGAACAAGGCCGTTCTGAAAGTGGATAGTGAGTCGATTCCGATCCTGATAGGGAAGAAGGGTGCAACTATCTCGAAACTGGAGAAATCTCTTGGAATAAGCATTGATGTCGAACCGGCGACTCCTACGGGAGGAAGCGAAGCGAGTTTCAGAATCGCTGAATTCGGTAATCGGATCGACCTAGAATTTGACAAGAAGTATGTCGGTCAGGTTGCGAGCGTGTACATCGACAACGAGTACCTCTTCTCCGCCACAATAGGCAAGAAGTGCCAAATTCGAGTGTCCAAAGGATCTGACCTTGGAAAGGCGCTACTTCGCGCAAAGGTCGGTCAGAAGGCTATCAAGATCCTTGTCTAGGCTGAGAGAGCGTCCTGACCCAGCTCAACCTTGACTGGCTTCCCCGCCAGCTTCTCCGCCAACTGTTCGGTCCCTTTGATGAATTCCACAAGGGAGGTCTTGAGTGTCTCAGCCTTGTCGGAGAGAAGCTTGGATCGATGCATAAGATCTTCGTGTTGCGATCGAAGCCTCTTAAGATCCAGTCTCTTCTGCTTGTATGCAGTGACTAGTTCGTGGCATTCTGGGTCGCGCAAGTAGTTTCTTCGCTCATTCAGTAGCATCGTAGCCTCGTGATGTATTCCATCCAAGCTGTTCTTCTCAGCGACATTGTCGATTCTCTCAAGGACTTTCCTCTCTTCACGCTGCTTCAATAATAGTTTCTTCCGCTCCACCGCCTGTCGCATATCTATCAGGACCGATTTCAAGTACGGATATCCATCGTCTTCGTGAATGAAGGTCGTGAATGGTCGCTTCAGGTACTCTGTAAGCTTCTCTCTGACCTCAGGGGCCATCGGATACTCACCTCTGCCTGCCATCGCTTCTAGCTTGCGGAGTGGTCTTCCTAGACGGCTGAAACCCGAGGCCAGGAGTTCTCGGCGAAGCTCTCTCAGCCTGTTGTCGATCTTCCTCAAGTCAGCGATCTTTGGGTTGCCAGCAACCGATTCCACTTGCCGTTCAGCCTCTGAGATCTGCGGGGTTAGGCTGCCGGCTTCGTCGGCCACCCGGTTGCATTCAGCAACTTGTTTCTGCATCGACTTCACCAGATCTTGGATCTTCTCTACTCTAGCATGAATTTCTTCAAGCCGACGCAGCAAGCCTCCATCTTTGCTGAAGAGGTCCCAGGAATGTTCTCCAAGTCGACGAAGCTTATCGATCGATGCGTTGAGGCTCATCATATCTAGGATGTAGTAGGGGCGAATATGTCCTATCCACTTTTCGCGTACCTTGGAAGCATTGCTTGCAAGTTTCGCGGTGGTATCGCTGAACTGTTTCAATCCTTCGTAGGTGTGCTGATTTACCGGCTCATTGACGACGAGAAGATCCTGGAGCTCCAAGCACATTCGACCGACCGACTTTGCCGCCTTGTACATCGCTCTATCGTTTCTCTTCTCCGAGTCTCTCTCGGATTTTGAGATGAGATCGACACTCACTTCTTTGAGTGATGAGATTTGCGAATCAACGTCGCTCTTAGCCTTATCAATGGCCTTGTTAACGTTGGCGATCTGAACCCTCAGGGCATCTTTGAGCCAGGGTTCCAGCTCATCGACCCTAACAGCAGGTTCCATGGTTCACCATGGCATTATGCGTCAGCAATTGCGGTGTGCTTCGCCTGAGCATCCGCTTGGTCCTGTCAACGCGCTTCTTCTCGAACTGTAACCAAGCTTGTCTCTATGATTTCTCGTGCCTTGTCGATGCGTCTGTTTAGGTCGTCAAGTGCTCTCTCGTAGGCGTCCTTGGACATCTTTCCGGAGCGGTACTGTGTTCTGAAGTGTTCCTCGCCCAAGCGGTTCGCTTCAATTTCTGCCTCAGCCTTCTCCATCCTAGTAATCATCTCGGCATATCTTGGATGGGATGCCTTCAGATCCTCCTTGAGAGGTTGAAGGGCTCTGTCCAGCTCGCCCATTCGGAATTCGATCGTCTTGCGCCTGCGCCTGTATTCGTGCTTGTTCAGCGCGCCTCGGGCGAGATCCTCTGACATCCGGTCCAGCTCAAGTCTCAAGGCGGTTCTTCCGTCGTAGAGCTCCACGAATTGCTTCAGCTTGTCAGATGGAACAGCTACCTTCAATGCTGCAGGCTTTCTCACCTTAGAGATGACAACGACGGCCGCTATCGCCAGCTCTACTATGGCAAGCCAAGCTAGCAAGGAGGATCCCGACCAGTACGGAACGTAGTTGTATTCGAGGCTCAGTCCGAGGTCAGTGTATGGAGTGACATCGGTGAGCGTGTAGGTGAGGTTGTGATAGAAGAGCGTCTGTGATGTCGAGGAAGGAGACGGAGAGATGCTTGTGATGCTGAACCCATCTGGCGTCACTATGTTAGTTTCCAGTTTGTCAATGACCCAGTTTTCCAAGTTCGAATAGAGAGAGAGTTTACACTCGTTCGTGCCCCACCTGCTGACCTCTTTCACGTAGGTTGCTGGGTCTAGTCTGTACTTCAGCGTAAAGGTGAATGTCCGATTCAAGCCAATGCCGCCCGAGTATCTGGGGCCGACCGAGACATCAGGCCCATCCTTTGATGAATCCCAGAGCTGGCCGATTTGATCGTAGGCCATAACATCGGTAGAATTCAGTGGAAGCGTGAGATCAATCGATGAAACGGAGCCGCCTAAGGACTCTAGATCGTAGGTCTCGGAGATTTCTATTGATCCATCCTGAGCGAACCTTATCTCTCTCACAACATCTGGTACGCGGACGATGAACTGACCTGTTGAAGTCATGTTCAGTACAAATGATCTCGTCGTGTAGGGCTCGATCGGGGCAAAGTATCCTTTGAGGTACACGTTCGCCTCTGTGGAAGTCGTTGTAAGGTTCAGCCATGCCGGGCCTGCGAACGCTGATCCAGCGCCAGCTGTTATCGTCATGTTCTCAGAAGTGGCTTCTACTTGGAGAACCGGAGTTGTCGCGAATTGGAACTGGAACCCTCCTGAAGAAGGGGTCAGTAGCTTCGTGTAGACAGATGTCACAGTGAATATGTAGGTCTCGTTGTTTGTCAACGCGTGTCCAAAGTTGACCTTGAACCAGTACGTTCCGCTTGAATGATCCAAGTCACGCTCGACAGTCAGAATTCCATTGTGATCGTCTCGGGCACCCAGATACTTCAAACTCATAGTAAGGTTCCTTGGGAGGCCTACTTGGACGCCCTCCAATGGGGTTGGAGAATTGTTCGAAACCGCGAACGTATCGTTTGCCGTAACCAATCCCCAGGTGCTGATTTGTACAACTCTATTGACCTTGACACTGTATTCAGTGGGTGATTGTGCGGTCACCGCGGGGAGGCCAGAAGAAAGAATGAATATTAGCATGAGAGCAGCGGTACAGAAGATCAGCTTGTCTCTCATTTCGTGTACCCGTCCTTGCAATCTCCTTCTTTGAATATTCCATCGTGCGCGACATCAGCGCTGTGAGCTCAACTTAGGCCATTGTCGCTTCAGTCGGCCTTTGTCGCCGTCCACGACTTTTCGGCAACTCAACTGATGATCGCTATTTAAGAATGCCGAACTCCTTCCACCTCTTCCAAGGCTTGCTGGTGGCGAATTCAAGACTGCAAGAGAGATGTTCGCCAATCGGCAGGGACGCTCTTCAATTCCCTTGCAGGGATCCCCACGTAGATCGAACGGGGTGGGACATCATGTGTCACTAGAGATTGAGCTCCAATGACTGATCCCTCGCCAATCTCGACCGCAGGCATCAGCAATGAGTTTGCTCCTATGCTTGCCCCTCGCCGGACTGTTGGTCCGACAAGCTTCGTCTTTTTCTGGGCCACGTACTTGTCATTAGTGAAGACAGCATGCGGTCCTAAGAAGACTGAATTCTCAACCGTGGAATTAGTGCAGATGTAGACACCGGTCTGGATCGATACTCGTTCTCCGATTTGACATGATCCGTCGATGACCACGCCGGTGCCGATCAACGTGTTTTTCCCAATTCGGACGTTCTCGCGTACCATGGCGTTGTGTCCGAAAGAAACGTCGTCTCCTATCGAAACATCGGAGTAAATGCATGTTCCGGACCTGATGATGCAGCTGCGTCCGACGATGAGTTGACGTCTGTCTGGAAGATCATGAGCGCTTCGTCCTTGATTGACGGAGTCTGCTACCTCGGTCCTTGGCGGAAATCCCAGCACAACGTTGGGCCCTATGAATGAGCCTGGACCGATGCTCGTCGGACCGTACACAACAGCGTTAGGCTCTATTCTGACCTTTTCACCGACCGTCACTCGACCGAGAAGTCGTGCGCCTTGACCAACGTTGCAGTTTGGAGCTAGGGAGACGTTCTTGTCAACCCAACCACCGTCTTGGACCCGCGGAGTGGTTCCCGTCAAAGCTAACCACGAGCGGATGGGGTTCTAGCACAAGATATTAGTTTGGTTCCTAGGCAACGTTCATGCGTTCGAATGATGGCCTATGCGAGAACCGCATCCCTACATCCCTAACAGCTCACGAAGGGTCAAAGAGGAGATGCTACATGATCTGGGAGTCGACGATGTGGAAGCCCTCTTCGATGACATCCCCGATTCGATCAGGAAGAACTCTGCGCTGAACCTGCCTCCAGCTCGGTCTGAGATGGAAACGAAGGTGAGAGTGGAGGACATGCTGTCAAGGAACTTCTCGACCAGAGACGTTGTTTCCTTCTTAGGCGGGGGGGTCTGGCCTCACTATGTTCCGGCGGCTGTGGATGAGATAGTGTCCCGATCTGAATTCCTGACATCCTATACGCCCTACCAACCAGAGATTTCGCAAGGCATACTGCAATCCCTCTTCGAATATCAGAGTATGACCGCTGAACTGATGGGAATGGAGTTCGCAAACAGTTCACTCTACGATTGGGCGACTGCTATTGGAGAAGCTGCGAGAATGTCATCTCGCGTGACAGGACGGGAGGAGTTCCTCGTGCCGAATTACATCCACCCTGACAGGATACAGACCCTCAGAACCTTTTGTGAACCCGCCGGAATACGAGTAATTGAGGTCAAGCAGGATAGACGAACCGGGGCCCTGTTGAATGGTGATCTTCAGAATAAGATTGGCTCGAAGACCGCCGGGGTGTACATTGAGAATCCATCGTATCTCGGCTTCTTTGAAAGTAATGCCAGAGGAATCGGGGAGATCGCTCATGAGAAAGGTGCATTATTCATTATCGGCGCAGATCCGATATCGCTCGGATTGTTTGCGTCACCCGGCGAATTCGGTGCCGATATTGCAGTCGGAGAGGGACAGCCACTCGGAAACCACATGAACTATGGCGGCCCTCTGCTCGGGCTCTTCGCTTGCAGAGGGGATCGGCTACTCAGACAGATGCCCGGCCGTCTGATCGGGATGACGATGACCAAAGACGGCACCTCCAAGGCTTTCGCGATGGTCCTGCAGACAAGGGAGCAGCATATTCGACGAGAGAAAGCCACCTCAAATATCTGCACAAATGAGGCGCTCTGCGCGGTAGCCGCTGCTGCCTATCTTTCACTTATGGGACCACAAGGGCTTGAGAAACTCGGCAAGACCATCCTTGCCAATTCACGGTACGCTATGGAGCAACTGAGAAAGGTGGATGGGCTCAAGGTTCCGCTTTTTGAGGCCCAACACTTCAAGGAATTCGTTGTGGACTTCGACGGCACAGGACTTGTAGCCTCGAAGGTCAATGCGGGACTGCTCCAGCAAGGCATTCAGGGAGGCATCTGTCTGCATGAACAATTCCCCGAGCTTGGTGAATCTGCGCTATACTGTGTGACCGAATGCCATACTCACCAAGATGTGGACCGACTTGTGGCAGGTATCAAGAAGATCCTGGAGGAGAGATGATGGCATTCAAACAGGCGCAATGGAACGAGCCGCTCATCATAGACAGATCTAGAGAAGGAGTTGTGGGTTTCTCTCTTTCCAGTCCTGAGAATCTACCCGCTGATGTTCCCGTTGGGCTTCTCCGGAAGAAACGCCCTAAGCTACCAGAGGTGTCCGAGACTGACGTCATCCGGCATTATCTTAGATTGTCTCAAGAAAACTACGGCGTGGACCTAGGAATCTACCCACTCGGAAGTTGTACAATGAAATACAACCCTAAGTTGCTAGACAGAATTGCCGCATCCTCTAAAATCCAAGACTTGCACCCATTGCAGGATGTCGGATCTGCGCAGGGCATCCTGACAATACTCCACGAACTTTCCGAATGGCTTGCTGAGATTGTTGGATTGGACAAGGTCTCGTTGCAGCCCGCGGCCGGCGCCCAGGGCGAATTCGCCGGTGCAATGATCATGAGAGCCTTTCACAAACAGAACGGGAATCTGGAGCAGAGAGACGAGATCATCATACCCGACTCTGCTCATGGAACGAACCCAGCGAGCGCCACAATGGCAGGCTTCAAGGTGGTAGAGATACCCTCCAACAAGGAGGGCTGCGTGGATATTGATGCCCTTCGTGTCTCACTTTCTCATAGAACCGCGGGCTTGATGCTCACGAATCCGAACACTCTTGGAATATTCGAGGCTGACATTCTTGAGATTGCTAGACTCGTCCACGAAGCCGGCGGTCTACTCTACTATGATGGCGCAAACCTGAATGCAATGCTTGGTAAGGCAAAGCCCGGCCGGATGGGCTTCGACATTGTACACATTAACATCCACAAGACCTTCGCTACCCCACATGGAGGAGGAGGCCCCGGCTCGGGCCCGATAGCCGTCAGCAAGAAACTTGAGGAGTTCCTCCCCGTGCCTACCGTGGAGCGAGATGGCGACAGGTACTACTTGGACTATAGCAGACCTAACAGCATCGGAAAGGTCCGCAGTTTTTGGGGGAACTCGTCTGTCCTGCTTCGCGCCTACGCTTACATCTTGATGATGGGACGCGAAGGCCTTGAGGAGGTCGCGGAAGTCTCTGTTCTCAATGCAAACTACCTTGCTAGGAAACTAAGCCAAGTGCGCGGCCTTGAGTTACCGTTCCCGCACAAAGTCAGGAAACACGAGTTTGTCCTCAGCGCTGCCAAGATGGCGCAGGAAACAGGCGTCACAGCTGCGCATCTATCGAAGAGGCTACTCGATTTCGGAGTACATGCCCCTACAATCTACTTTCCTCTCATCGTGGACGAAGCCATGATGATCGAACCGACCGAAACGGTGAGCAAACAGGAACTGGACGAGTTCATAGTTGCCTTCTCAAAGGCAAGCACTGAAGCATACACAAACCCCGATGTAGTAAAGGATTCACCGAAGAGCACTAGTGTTACTAGGATCGATGAGGCGAGAGCCTCTCACCCAAAGACCATGCAATTAACATGGAAGGAGAAGGTGCGTGCAGGGCGGGAAACGTAACATTTTTCCTGAAGCTCGAAACGTACAGCAAGATCTGCCGGGTCCTCCATGAAGGTCAAAGTCAAGTTCTTCGCACTCGTCAGAGAGCTCACAGGAAGAAAAGAAGAAGTCGTTGATCTGGACGACCAAGCGACCGTGCGGACACTCCTCGATAAGCTCGTGGCGGAACACGGGACCAAGTTTCGCGACTACATATTCGACCCTGCATCAAATGAACCGAAAGGCCACGTGCAGTTCTTGATGGATGGTCGCAACATCACGCTCATGCAAGGTCTCGATACGATCTTGAAGGAAGGCACAAGCCTCGCTATCCTACCGCCCGTGGGCGGCGGGTAACGGAGTTTGGCAGGATAAGTTGAAGATCCCGACCACCTCGAGGCTCAGATTGCGAGAGAAATGTTAGTTGTGTGGTCGTCGGAGCTCTGGAGACTGAGATGGTCGGAGTGGTAATTCAATTGTATTTCAAGGGTATTACGCAACGCTATATAAGTCTCGCCCAATACTTCCACCACCTCACGCTCATCCACACCGAGATATCCGGAGCTTTCGGAATATGGCCCTCAGTGCAACCCTCAGTCACTTGCCGGAACTCTACGCGAGATTCCCTAGAGTCTCGATCATAGGTGTCGGCGACGAAGGCAACGATGTCGTCAGCCACATTTTCGAGGACGGTGGCTCAGGCGCCCAGTGCATAGCTGTCAACACCGATGGCACCAATCTTGAGCACATCTTCTCTCACGAGAGAGTGCTCATCGAGGGGAACACTGTTCATGAATATGGAGCAACCAGTGACGATATGGCTGGGCAAGGGACGGTCCAAGAATGCGCCAGCCGCATCACTCCACTGCTCACCGGCGCTGATGTCGCGTTTATCATTGTGGGAACTGCGGACGCAAACGAACTTAGCATAGCAACAGCGACTGCAAGCATCGCTCAAAGAACCGGAGCCGTCACGGTCGGCATGGCAATGATTCCATCCGATTCACAAAGAACCGATGGACCAATTGTGCCTCACGCACTAACGAGAATGCGACAGAGCTGTCACACCCTTGCGATTGTTGATGTTGAACGCTCGGCCCGGCTTTCAGAATACCCGGGCGTACTTGATGTTAATTCGGCGAATCAACTGGTCATCGACACCGTCTCGGGCCTGTCTCAAGCTCTTGCTTGCCCAAGTACTGTCAACATTGAGTTTCCAGCGTTCCGAGAACTCATGGTGCACGGCGGAATCGCCCACGTCGGGATCGCCCACTCGACCTCTTCTCTGAGAATGGAAGAGGCAACGATTGGGGCTCTAAGGGGTCCCTTGCTCTATGACAGCATTGAAAGATGCCGTGGAGTGCTCATGAATGTGCGTGGGGATCCGAACCTCACGATCGAAGAAACTGAGAGAGCAGCTGAGCTCATCGCAGAGCGGGCGGGGTGGGATGTACCGATTGTGATTGGAACTCTGGTCGATGAATCGTGGTACGGGGGATGCCAAGTCTCGATCCTCTTGACTGGAGGCGTCTATCCGTACATTCCAGGCGGATACAGGAGATTACCCCTAGACATGGATGAAATGGAACCTGATGGTGAAGATGAAGGACCGATCAGCCTCGAGTTGGATCTAGACCAGCTGGAGTAGTCCTAGAGGCGAGGCGCCTAAGCGTCCTTGACATCTTGAGGAGTTTCTTGCTTAAGTGAGTGGGCCCCCCGACGGGTTGAACAGAGCCAGCTCTTATCGCGTTGAGAATGTCACCGAGGTTCCTAGAGTCAGCCTCAATCAGCGTGTACGCGTCGCCGACAGTCTCAGGAATGTGCGAGTCACTGCCGGCAACCATCGGCAGGCCAAGTCGATTTGCCATTTGTCTCGCATATTTCATGTTGAGGCCGAAGAACAAGGCGTCAGCGTTGATTACCTCTATTGCTTCTGGCCTGGATCTCAGTTTGACGGGGTTGACGCACGGAGAGACTGGATCGAAGGGATGCGGAACTATTGCGACGCCCCCGACGTGTTGGATCGTGGAGATGGTTTCGTCTGCGGTTCTCCCTCTTTCAATTGGGCCGGATATGCCGAGGCCGATTATGTGTCCTTGCTGCGTGGATACCTCGATTCCTGGAAGGATTATGACCTCTGAGCTGGTCACTCTTGTGAATACGTCATGATTAGTGACAGCCACGCCATCAAGACCTCTTTCCTTGACGATCGTGGGCAGTTGTTCTGGCTCTATGAAGGCGTCCCTCGAACCGGTCGTATGAACGTGAAGATCGATCTTGAGTCTCATATGATATGGACCC
>Ga0187878_1001279_pt1 | contig 25189 bp, 31 predicted proteins | sample June2016WEW_17_1_FD_132979 | JGI IMG/M metagenome (GOLD analysis project Ga0187878, IMG submission 132979) | Peatland microbial communities from SPRUCE experiment site at the Marcell Experimental Forest, Minnesota, USA - June2016WEW_17_150 | ecosystem: Environmental > Terrestrial > Soil >...
CAAAAAATGCAGCAGTGGAACCCCAAGGTTTGATATATAAAGAAAGTTTCATCAAAAATGTTGGAATATCCCTTTTTAAATAAAAAAGATTTAACTCGTCCAACTTCTTAAGTATTTTTAAACATAAAGGATCTGTTTTTGAAGCGACCGTTAAAGCATTTAATAAACTAACCCCATCTCTAATTACAGAATTCCACAAGACAGCAACCCTCTTTAGACCATTTTCCCTCTGATCAAGTTTTTCCTTTAATCTCGATTTTTGACTGGGCAGGTCCACAACCCCACTATTTATGATTAACTCTATTACATACCGTGTGGGTATGTTTGATTGAGTATTATCAAGCCATTTCTTTAGAAACTGGATTTTTCTAAATCCTGCAAGGTCACTCGTAGTTTTAAAATCAACACTTATTCCCCAATGATTTAGGGTATTTTTAATTTTTTCTACATAAAATCTATTTGGTACCAATATAAAAAACGTCCCAGCGTCTGCTCCCGCATGGGTTGCAGTATTTACCTTCTCTCTTATTATTGTAGAAATTATTTCTGCTTCACGATCGTCACTGGGGCAATCATGTTTAACAACCAAACCTTTCTCTGTTTTCAAATATTTATAACCACCCTTATCCAGCCTCTTTTTGTCAAATTTGTCAACAATACTAATTGCTGAATCAAGAATATCTACTAAACATCGCCTTGAGACATTCATACTTAAAACGGTGGCTTTATCACCAAAGTCGTTTTGAAAACCCCGTATATAGTCTGGTGACCCTCCTCTAAAACCGTAAATATTTTGATCATCATCTCCAACTACAAACAAACCCGCAGGATATTCAGAACAAAGAATTTTTATTAAGTCAAATTGGGCAGGATTTATATCTTGGTACTCATCAACCAATAGATATTTTGTTTTTGTTGCATACTTTTTCTTGAGATCTTTATTCCCCTTTAAAAGCTTGCAGGCTAGATAAATTTGATCATCGTAGTCAATTGAATTACAGGATCTTAAAATCTGTTCGTATTTATTTGCTATGCCATCAAATGTCCCAGTTATTTTGGCCGTTATCCGCTCCTTGAGTGCCAGGATTGCTTCGTTGATAGTCAAATTACATATCAATGCGGCATCGTTCATCAATGTTTGTCTAATTGCATGGTCTTCTACAACTTGAAATTTATCATCTAGACCAAACGCGTCTGGTTGGTTTAACAGGATGGATTGTCCCAGACTGTGCATAGTTGAAATCCGACCGGGTCGTTTTTCTGACTCAATATACTCAGGGCTACCAACCTCTTCAATTTTTTGCTTCATACCAGTGGCAGCTTCAGAGGTAAACGTGATTACAGTAATCTCGTCAGGCGAGATACCCTTTTCTGAAGTTAAATATTGAATACGCTTGGCTAACTGATATGTCTTTCCGGTACCTGGGCCGGCCAGAAGAAGAATTGGTCCCAATTCACTTTTGTATGCTTCTGGGTCGATTTGGACTTTCATTGCGGTAAAGCCATAACGTTCGATCTTATTCCAAATTTTTCAAAGGTCAAATTTTGATGACTCGGTCAATTTCTTTTTGAATTTTATCTGTTTCAATTAGCGCAACAATTATTTTTTGATAATGTTCGATATCATCACTTGTTAATTCTCTACCTTTTCTGTTCTTTAGCCATTTTTGTGCTGGTTGGTAACCACCAATATAAAAATTCCAAGCAACTTCTGGCACGTTACCAAAACATTGAGTATCGTTTATATAAACACTTCCATTTTTATACTCAATTTTTTCAACAATATCGGTACCTTCAACATTAAACAAAGTAATTAAATTATTTAATTTTGGCGATTCCATTAGGTGGAGCTCTCTCAATTCTTTCCCAAATTTTGCAAGTTGCTCAAAAGTTTTTTTATCTTTGGGGTATGGAACTCTGGGAAAATCAATTTTCAAAAATTCCTTATATTTTTCTCTATAGTCGGGAGAATACAAAACTGCATATACATAGCCAAAAGTATTTTCTGGGTTAGTTTTTCCAACAATATTTTCTATTTTGTATATGATGCCTGTACTAAGATTTGATGTCTTTAATCCGTCATTGTTATAAATAAAGAGAGGCGCTGATTGGCCCGCAAAACCTGCAGTGCCCAAAAATGCGTGCTCTGGTATAGATTTGATTGCAAAAACATCACCTGTCATTGAGCGTTCAAATACAAGTCCGATATTGTCTCCAACAATAAAGTTTTTCATAATATTTTCTCTCCAACGCCATATTACTTTGTTATCAAAATATGTCCAACGAACATCAAATGGGCGATAACTTATTCGTGTGAGTTTGTTTTCATCAAATTGCAATTTTGGGCTGTTACTCAAAACAAACTTAGCATAATTCTTACCAAGGTTATACTCATTATTGAGTTGCGTCTCCATATATAGACCACTTGCTAGTTTGTTTACTCTTTCGACAATAATATTTTTACTTTCGTTAATAATGAAATTGTCACCCATTGTTACTATACCAGTAGTGTTTTGAGTAAAAAGTTCATCTATTCTGAACCCTTTTGCATATTCGCCTTGGCCAGATGTATTTTTGGGAACAAAATATAACATTTTTTCATCCAATTTGATTTTTTGCCATTCGGGGGTTTTATTTAGCCTCTCAAACTTATATTTTTGTTTGCCATATATTTCTGAATGAAATACTTCACCTAATTCATAGGTACTCTTTTTACCTGTCTTGATTGCCAAGATAATTCCGACACCTTGCATAATATTAAAAACATTCTCATCCTTGCTCCCATCTGGGGCTTTTTCTAATTTCTTTGCATTTCCGTGCAAATCTAAAACATAAATCTTGTCAAAAGTTTTTACTAAGTGCCAGCGCATGCCCCTGAAGGTTGGGTTATCTAAATAACCATTGTTTGTTATCATCCCTACTATTCCATCCCCATTTTTTTCAATCATACTTTCAGCCATTGCGATGAACTTTACATAATCATCATTTAGCCAATGCTTCCTTTCTTGTAATTTTTGCTTGCCACCTGGTTCAACCTTATATCTTTCGACTAACCCATTTGCATATTTTGTTTCATTGCTACTAACTCCCGAATACGGAGGATTACCAATAACTACCATTATTGGTTTTTCATTTTTAATCTTTGAGGCTTCAATGGATTCTTCAGCAATACTTTCTGATAGGCCAACTCCCGAAAATAAATTCTGTTGTGTCACCTCTCCTTCAAGTGCGTTTGTAAGATAAATTCCGAGCCTAGATTTTCCTTTCGATGTTTCATAAAACGTATGAAAACCAGTTTCTTTCAAAGCCAAACTTAATTTCAGATGAGCAATTGTATACGGAGTCATCATGAGTTCAAATCCATATATTCTCGGAAGAAGATTGTAATGTACATATCCCGGCCAAGCAGCCTCTTGTTTATTTGTTTTGAATGGTTTGTAGATACTTCTAATGACAGCACTTATAAAGGTTCCCGTACCTGTTGCCGGATCTAGTATCTGTACTTTGTGTAATCCTTCCGAGGTTTTTGAAGTATCACCGAGGCCTTTTGGAAGTTTAAAATCTTTCCTTAAAATATCGTCAACTGCACGAACAATAAATTGGACCACAGGCTCCGGAGTGTAGTAAGCACCCATCTTTTTTCTAAGAACGGGATCGTATTCTTTTAAGAAATCTTCATAAAAGTAAATGACCGGATCTGGCTTTTTGTGAGTCTTTCCCCACAAATCTTCATCTGAAAATTGTTTTAAAAGTTCTTCGACGTCTGAGTGGGAATAAACTTCGCACAGTTCATCTACAATAAATTTCAGTCTAGAGTCAAAATCAATACCAGCTATGTGGTCAAAAAAACTTTGCAAAAATGGATTAGAATTTGGTATTAAATCTCTTGCTTTACTTCTAGTAAAATCGTCTGACTTGGAATCGTTAAATCTTGCTATAAATAATCCATAGACAAGAGTTTGCGCGTACATGTCGGCAAAAGTATCTACGGTTAAGTCATGAACTAAATATTTTTTGATCGAGTCGTACAATCTTGTTAATTCAGTTTTTTCATCTAACTCTGCAATTAAGAAGTGCCTTATATTATCTCTAATCCTTCTGGCTTTACCTGCCATGATTTTTGCCAAATGTTTTCCGGACCTAATCGGTTCTTTATAGCTTTGGGTGAACTCGATAAGAGTTTTTTCTAAAAGCTCATAATTATCAGAAACAGGATTGATTGATCTATCTTTTGTGTCATAATTTCCTATTTTGATAGGTTCTCCATATGGCAATCCATTCCTGTAGAATCTGAATTCCAGATAATCTGTAAGTACTAGATTTGCATAACCAAAATAACGGCCCATTTGTTCCGATTTTTCTACCTTATCTAATGAAATTCCTATATCTTTTGTTTCTATATACAGAAGCGGAACGTCATCTTTTATGACAACAAAATCGGGCTTATTACCAGCTTTTGCTTTAGGATCGTTATCAAACCTAGAAATTTTTATAGAAGCAAAAATGTTTTTTAGAAGAATTTCAAAATCCGTTCGATATCCGATTTCACTTGTCTCTTCATGAGAGAACTTCGAAGAAACAGATGAAATATAATCTGTAAATACATCCTGCATCTTGGCCTATTTTAGCACTTTCAGAAGTGGCTCACGAAGACCTTTTTCTCAACACAACATTTTTAAGATAAGGGGTTCTTTTTTCAACAGCCATTAAAAAATCTTCTCCACCCTGTTGGGATTCAAACCATGACGAGGAAACATTATTGGCTGCATCCAAGATACCCCCGGGTAAATACTCACCAACTTTAACTTCCTGATCCAAATATGGTTTTATCTCTTCAGTCAGCGCTTTAACAATTGCTTCATCATCTTTTTGTAAGTATTCCAAAAGTGACGGAAATATTTTTAAAATTATCGGAACCTTTACTTCCGCTTGATCCATAGGATCTCTTCCCGATTTCAAGACCATATATTTTGCCATACCCAAATTAAACAAGACCATCTGGTCAAAGTTAAAAGTAAATCTCTCGACAATCCTGGCTTTCCTCATAACTTGAAGGGCCTCGGTCTTTTTTTGATTGACCAGTAGTTGTAATATCCAGGCTTCTTCAACGGGTTCTCTGCTAAATGGGTTTTCAGTTTTATTTTCCAGCATTTAGGCCACTATAATACCACTTTTCTCGACTGGGGGATATTTGGGGGTGGGAAAGTGGGAACCGGCTCTTGGGGAACAATTTCTTTCCTTATGGAATAAACCTCGAGGCCGTCGTCTAATTTTGTCGGACCAACGGAAACCCTAGGGGTCTGGCCTTCGGGAACCTGCACTCCCAGCCAATTATTTTTAAATTCCTCGAGCACAAACATACCTAAAGGAGAAAGCGGATAAAGTCTTCCTTGGCTATCGCGATGCGCTGCCACAAAGAATTCATCAATAATTTCAATTTCTTTACTCGACATTCCGGCCTATTGTACTACAAACATGATTCAAAATCTGTTCGTAGCAGGCCACTACTTATCAAATAATTTTCTCAACTCTTCTTTGGCTTGGTTGAGGATCTTCTGCCGCCGGGGAGGAAGATTTTTACCGGCCCGGTTGATATAGAAATTAAGCATGCTCATAGCGGATTGGAACGGGTTGGCTTTTCTTCTCGGACTATTCTCTGCCGAGTGCTTCAGGGATCTCGCAATTTTCTTTGGGCTATCCCAGGTAAAAACCCCTTCTTCCAAATCTAAGGCCACAGAAGTTTTGGTGACTTTATTTGACCACTTCTTAACCATCTTGGCTTATTGTACTCCAATCACAATTCCCTGTTCCTGGACACGGCGAAAGAGGACACAATTATCTGAACCGATGCCCAGACTCCAACAGTCTTCAGGCTTCCAATCATAAATTAAACAGCTTCCATCTTCACCTAAATTTGGACAGGGTCCGACTATTCTGACCGTCCCGCAACCCAGGAAACTGGTATAGTAAACCCCATTTTCTGTTTGGTTTGAGAGATTATTCACTCTTTTTGCCCCCGGAAACCAACTCTTGATTTCTGATACAAAATAACCATTACTGAAATATGAATCCCTGCAGCAGCAAGCGTTGCAACCTGCTTCTTTACAAAGGTTTCTTTCCGGCATTTGGCCCCTATTATACTACTTGGCCAGAAAAACGACGGCATTAGGAATAGAGTGGGGCTTGATAATTGGGATGTTATCGTGATAACATTAACTCACAAGTAAATCCTTGCGTGTGGGCTTCCGGATGGTAGCTCGTAAACAGCACGCAAGGTTTTGCATTTTAGGGGAATAGAGGATTTTCTTCAATAATTTTCCCCTTTATCAAACGGTAATAAGTCTCATCTTCCATTTCACACTTTCTAAATATTGCCCATGATACAAAATCCACCGCTTGCAGGGCTTTCTCCTGGGAAGGACTTTTTATACTTACATCAATTTTTACCCTATGTTTATTAGAAATTTGACTCTTTAAATATGTCTTAAAATTTTCATTCAAAAATTTATTCGTTTCTCTCTTCGAAGCTACCAAATAAATCATGCTATTGATATCAACAAGCTTCTTTTTCATAATCCTATCTAATAGAATATTAACTACATAATTGTACAAAACATGCTTTTCTTCTTGAAGATTGGTATAAACTTTGGACTTATTTAGATAGATTGTCATTATCGAACAATTACACTTAGTCAACAGACTGAGCATTCTTTTCCGTGTCACAGGCTTTTCTTTGGTGGAATGAAGAACACCTCCACTTAATCTTTTAATTTTCTTCCTCAACCCAGAATGAATTTTTTTAACTACCTTCTCTATCGGTTTTTTATCATTCGTAGATAAAATTGTTATGACAAAATACTTAGAGTTTTTCTTTTTACAATTAAACCCCAGATCCCCGGATTCATCCAGAAAGATATATGCCATACTTCAACATTTTACCATTTTCCGAAGTTAGGGGGCGTGGCGACCGGTAGTCTGGGGATTATTTTTCCCCCATATCCCAAAGTTTACTCATAATCATATCGTTCCTTTCTCTTTCATCCGGAACTAATTGGCGAAGCATTGATCTGGCATCCAGCAAATTTTCAAGGTCCAAATGGGGAATTTCTTTTTTATCGGCCACCAAACGGATTGACGCCGCAATAACGTCAACATAATCTGAAATCAATTCTTGCCTTTCCTCACCTTCTATTCTTGACATCCCAGAAGAATACGACTTATTGATTACTTTGTCTGTTAGGAACATTACTGATTATTTTACTGCGAACAATATTGCATGAGGTACAATTAATACAGTTTTAAATGCTAAAAATAAAAAACGGAATTACCCAAAAACAGATAGCTCAACTTTTAAATTTTTCCCAAAATGATCCCGTCATCGCCAAATTTACCACAGACAAAACCAGATTTGCATCTAAAGTGACTTTTGAAAGCTGGAGAAAAACCAAAGGCCATATTATTTATACTTTGGAGGGAGAGAAAAAAGAACTGGCGGGGATCATGTGGCTTAGTTTTGAAACTTCGCCACAACTATCACCCCAATATGGTATTTCTTTCGGCATCAGGATTTACGAACCCTACCGGGGCAAGGGCCTTTCCTTTAATTTTATGAAAACCTGTTTTGATAAATTTCATAAAACCAAGAGCTACCAAAAGACAGCCAACAATAAAATCTGGATATCTACTTCTAAAGATAATCTGGCGGCCATTGCCCTATATAAAAAATCCGGCTTCCGGCAAATCTTCCACCCAGACAAAGAGGGTAAAATTCTGATGGTATTAAACTAACATCATTCAACAGGGGATTTTAACAACAGTATCAGCTGTTTGAAAAAATCCCAGGGAATTGCCTGGCTTAAGAATTTCATGAGAGTAAGCGTAACAAAATCTGAAAGGCTTATCCGTAATTTTAATTACAGATTTTTATTCAATCGATTGAAGAGCCAAACAGGCCAAAATATAACTTAAAATAGATTCTGCTCCTTCGTTGGGATTAACTCCATAAGATTCCAAACCGTCTTTAATTCCCCCGCTCTTTTCATCAATTAAAGACAGATGTTTTACATTTCTGCCGCCATACCATTCGAAAGCCTTGTGGGCAAACTCCAAATACTTTTTTTCTGTGGTTATTTTATAGGCCAAACAGCAAACTTCAACCATACCGCCGGCTTCTACCGGCTGTTGGCCATATATACCGGCCCGGCCGCCCTTTTGCTGCCACCCCTGATTGCCGGTAAAGGAAAAGTATTTTTCGGAATAGTTAAATGACTGCTGAATGAGAAAATCCAGAGATTCTTCAGCTACCATCAAATATTTCCGGTTCCGGGTAACTGCGAAGGCCGTAAACAGCGCCTGGGGCAGGCGGCTATTCTCATAGGTCAGTGTATCTTCAAACCATTTCCAAGAATCATCAGAGTTATTATCATAAAGACCTACCAATTTATCCGATAAAACTATTAATTCTTCTTTATCTTCCGGCAGCTTTCTAAGACTAAATGCCATTATCAATTGGGCTATTGTCCGGGGATATTTAACCGTGGGAATTAAGTGGGCCGGTTTGTCAAAATAATCAGTTTCGGCCAGAGCCAGCATGGCCCGGCCAAAACCTTCATGGACGCCGGCATCATCTTTCCAAGTCAGATCGGCATTCATATCCTGATGAAAACCATTTTTATCTATGGCCCGAAGGAGGAAGTTTAAATAAATCGGAGTTAATTTTTCTAAACCCTTAACTTGCCTCGAAATAATTAATGCCCGGGCATTATCATCCACCGAATAGCCTTCTTTGGGATCTGGAGTGGTGACAATACAGTGTTCCAGAATACCCACTTTATCAGTTAAGCGCAAAATATGCTTTAAAGAAAATTTCGCTGGCATTAAACTTATTTTTGGGAAAAAGTTATGGCTCTAAACAGATCCAAATATCTTAAGCCCACATTGGACCAAGTCATCAGCCGGCCAAAGTCATAGGCCTTTTTACTCAGTTTTTCTTTTTCGTAAGGGTGCTCCCATAACTTCATCACTGCAGAAGCGATAGAATCGGAATTCTTAAACGGAACCAGGATCCCGTTTTTTTGATCCAAAACTTCCTCGGCATATAAATAAGGGGTAGAAATACAGCACTTCCCGGCACCCAGCGCATAGGCCAAAGCTCCTGAAGCTGCCTGCTGCGGATCAAGATAGGGGGTGATATAAAAATCCAGGGCTTTAAGCCAGTCGATTAATTCCTCCAAAGATAAATATTTATTGATAAATCTGACATTTTTGGCAATTTTTAACCTTTTAATTTCTCTTTTAAGAAAATTGCGGTATTTTTCCCCTTCGGCTTGTAAAACCACCGGGTGGGTTTGGCCGATGACCAGGTACAAAACATTGGGGTACTTTTTGGCAATTTTGGCGACCGCCCCCAAAGCATATTCAATTCCCCGGCTGGGAGAGAGTAAATTAATATTGCCCAAAACTATCTTACCGCTGAGCTTTTTAATTTTCTTTTGATCTTCTGTCAGAGCAAAAGGCAAATCGGGCGTACCGTGCGGAATGACCACCACTTTTTCTTTGGAAATCCCATAACTATCAACCAGTTTGGTTTTGATCCGCTCCATCATCACGACAACTGCTACAGACTTATCAATAATTCGCTTTAAAATTATCCCCTCATGGCTATACGGGTTATCCAGCACGGTGTGCAGGGTCGTGACCAAGGGCTTAGTCAAGGATTCTACAAAAGGAATAATATATTCCCCATCCTTACCGCCGTATAAACCATATTCATGCTCCAGGCAAACTATATCGGTACCGGACTGGTTAATGTAATTGGCTGCCTCCAGATAGGAATGCATTTCTTCCTGATTAATTTTATATTTAACTTCCCAAGGATAATTAATAGTTTCTCTGGGCCTGGCCACAGACATAATCTCAGCCAATGTTTTAGGATTAAGCTGATTAATGGCATTGGTCAGATCTTTGGTATAGGTGGCAATACCGCATTTCCGGGGAATATACGAAGACACATAAATAACCCGGATATCTTTTAATTTAGAAGTTAAGACTTGTTCCAAATTTTTGGCCATTATAATTTTTCTCCTTTTAGCTTCGTTTTAACTCAAACAACAGCTCATTTAAATTTAAAGACTTGGCAGCAATCAAAGTATCAGCAGCACCGTAATAAATTGTCAGTTTATTACCTTCAACTATAGCACCGGTCGGGAAAACCACATTATTAACTACCCCAAACCTCTCCCAGGAGGCAACCGGAGAAAACATCGGCTCTTTGAGCCGGCCCAAAACTTTCAAGGGATCATTAATATCGAGTAGAGCCGCCGAGGCGTAATAAATCTTCCCCGTTAAACTATCACCGACCGTATGGTAAATAATCAGCCAGCCGTCTTCAGTGGCAATCGGCGGGCAACCCCCACCCAAGTTACGGTTCTCAAACCAATACAGAGGATCCAAAACAATGTTCTTACTCAAAGTTTTAAGATAGTTACGCCAATAATCATCAGTTAACTCGGAAAAATCGTTAAATTTAATCAGTTGAATACCCGGTAAAATCCGGTGCAGCAAAGCAAACTTGCCGTCAATTTTCTTGGGGAACAGACTGGCATCTTTTTCAAACAATAAAATATCCTTGCCGTTTCTTTCTTTATAAAACATTTCGAACATCGTATATTTTCTTTGAACATCATTACCCCGGAAAATATCTTCAGCCTCATCATAGGAGAATTGGGGAGAAATCACCCCGTGTTTGGTAAATGTGGACAGATCAGGGCTGGTGGCATAACAAATCAGGGCATTTTTACCATCAAAACCGGTGTAAAGCATATAGTACAGCCCATCCAGGCGGGTAATCCGGGGATCTTCAGTTCCCATTTTTTCATAATCGTGCTCCGGGAAGATAACCGGTTGGTTAGACCTCTTAATTACCTTATTATTTTTGAGTTGACAGTAGCCGATAGAGGACACATCATTTTGATCAAAGGTCCGGTAAAACATATGGGTAATACCGTCAACTTGGATACAGGCGGGGTTAAAAACAGCCTTGTTTTCGAAAGCCACATCAGTCTTTTCCAGGATTATCCCCTCGTCTTTAATTTTGAGCATAATTTAAACCTAGTTGCTATTATAGCAGATTCAGCCCGTAATCTTGGATAAATGGGGAATTTTATGGACTAAATACGCAGCGGCAAAAGATAAACCGGCAACCAAGGCAAAAAATAAGACATCAAAAAGAGGCCGGGTATAAAAATACTTACCAAAATAGAACCACAGGGTTTCCAAAAAAATAACATGGATGAAAAAAACAAAAAAGGATAGTTTAGATAGAGCTTTAAATACTGAACTACCCCAAGTGACAATAGTAAAGAAATAATACAATAAACCCGCCAACAAGATAGTGTAAACAAGAACACTCGGGCGCCATTGGGAATAAAAAGCCAGATAATTATAAGTTGCTAGATAGGTACTCCGGCCTTCCCAAAAAACATAGACGCCCATACCAACCGTGATTAACAATAACCAATATTTACATTTACTAACCAACTCCAGAATTTTTTCCTGATGGTGGGAGGCAAACATTCCTAAAATAAAAACATAATAATTAAATAATGCCATATCAACCGGAAAGGGATTGGTAGAATTGTGGTAATAATAATCACGGTATAATAGGCATAATTCAATCAAACCCAATAAAATAAGTACCCACCGGTTAGAGATGGTTTTGTATATTTTGTGGAGTAAGGGAAAGATCAAATAAAAGATTAACAGCGAAGGGATAAAATAAAGTTGATAGGAAGAGTTGCCGGTCAGGAGGGCCTGGATAAAATTAACGTGATGAATTTTATAAACGAAGAAATAATAAACCGCACTCCAGAATAAATAAGGGATGAAAATCCGGCTGAATCTTTTTTTGAGATATGGCCAAAAACCGGCATTAAAATCGTAATTTAGTTCCAGAACAAATCCGGAAATCATAAAAAACAAAGGCACCGCAAAACGGGAAATTTGATTTAAAAAAATAGAAACCGGGAAGGCAATTAAATTATAATACGAGGCTTCCAGTGTCCGGGTAGAAGTGTGAATAAGAACCACCGCCAAAATAGCGACCACCCTTAAAGCATCAATCGCATATATGTTTGTTTTTCCGGAAGGACTATTCACAGTGTAAAGCCGTAAGACATTGGGCCTTGGCAGCAGCAGGAAGACTGTTACAAGCGGAACACTGGGCTGAGGTTGAACCACCGGCTGCGGAAGCCGGTTGACCGGAAGGGGCCGTTGTCGGAATGGCAAACTCCATAAAATTTATTCCGGCAGGAAGATTAAAAACCGAGGAGTCAGCCACTCCGGGATTACAAGTATAATCAAGTTTTTGATCGGTGTTTATTCCTCCCGCAGGCGCGGCTCCGGGTGCAGCCGGCTGGGCCGTAGCTTCCGGGTTAAAAGCCATTTTAAATCCGGTAGTTTGACCCTCTGTCCAAATATAAGAAGTTGTGCCATCCACAATCATATGAGATTGGGTAGTTTTTCCGTCAGTCGTTACCGCAAAATCTCCGCGCATTTTCCCGGCACTCACCATAACAGTTCCTTGGGTAGTGTCATTAGTAAAAGTACAAGTTTGGGCTATCCCTTTGCTAAGTAAATCTTTCAAAGAACTTGGCTGATTTTGATTAGCTGACTGGGTACTTTCCTGAGAGGTTGGAACGGGAAGCGGATTAGCAGATTTCTTACCAAATACAAAGAAACCAATAATTCCTAAAACAACCAGAGCAGCGATTACTAAAATTACTTTCTTGTTCACAACCCTATTATACAAAATATTTTCCTATTATCAAGAACCTTGGTTCATTAGGAATTATTATGTAATCTCAAAGTCCAACTAACTAAAGCCGCCAGCAGCTCTTTTATTTTTTCTTTTGTGTATTCATCTGTCAAGTTAAGATGCTCATCGAACTTTTCTCTGGCACTACCGATCATTACTTCCGGCCGATTAACAGGATGCATATTAGAAAAAAGAAGAATCTGCCTTAAATGATTCTGAGCCCGGGCGGTTCCCAACATCCCGGGAGAAGCTCCCGTAATAGCCACCGGTTTATCCTCCCAAGAATTGTCCCCGTAAGGCCGGGAAGCCCAATCAATAGCATTTTTTAACACTCCGGGAATGGAATAATTATATTCAGGGGTAACAAATAAAATGGCATCTGCCTCTTTAATAGCTTTTTTAAGTTCTATTACTGCCCCAGGAGGATTATTTTCCAAATCCTGATTGAAAAGAGGAATTTCTCCTAAATGTTCAAAAATATTAAGAGTGGCATTTTCCGGCACCAAATTCTTAGCTGCCCTAAGAGCTGCTTTATTATAGGAACCGTTTCTTAAACTCCCGGCAATCCCTAATATTTTTATCATCTGATATTAATATGCCATTATAACCCCAACTGCAGTAAAATATTAGAATGGCTAAAACTAAAAAACCCAACTACCGGAAGATTTTGTTAATTGCGGGCGGAATAATCCTCGCAATTGTAGTGGTAATTATAATTCTTAACGGTAGGCACTACTTCAGCCGGCGGTCTATCCGCCAAATTCGCCAATTTGTCAGTTCTTATGGCACCTGGTCGCCTTTAGCGGTCTTTTTTTTGATTCTCATCAGTACCGTTATTCCCCCTCTGCCTTTACCCGTTCCCCTGGTAGAAATAGCTTCCGGAGTTCTGTTTGGTTTTTGGTGGGGATTTATAGTTACTTGGGTTTCGCAAATCGGCTCCTCACTTGTTGCCTTTGCTATCTCCAGACTCTTCAGAAAAAGCTTCTTAGGAAAATTTCTGAATATCAAAATTCTCAGCGCTTACAAAAATTTTCTGGAGAAAAAAGGGGCCACAGCAGTATTTATTACCCGGGTAACTATGGCCGCGCCATTTAACGTCACCAGTTATCTGGCCGGATTTACCCATATGAAATTATGGAAATTTTTACTGGCTACAGTATTCGGAACCATTACCGAAACCGCTCTCTATGCTTTTGTCGGCAGTAAACTTCGGGGCTCACATTTTAATTTGTGGTATCTATTTATTATTGTGGTCGCCACCAGCGTCATCGGCTACATCCTTACATATCTGGTCGTCCACTTTTCCCAACCCAAAAACTCTAAACCACTACCTTAGGATACATATAGGCCGACAACAGTGAAATCAAAAACGCGGCTATTAAAAGAATCCCCAAATCCAGAGGAAACTGTGACAAATTTCCGGTTACCAGAAGCGCCCGCAATCCATCCACCATATAACTTAAGGGGTTAACTCTGGCCACAAACTGCAGCCAAGAGGGCATTATGGAAATCGGGTAAATTGCGTTTGAAGCAAAAAAGAGCGGGAGGGTAATAACTTGGCCAATTCCCATAAACCTCTCCCGGGTTTTGACAATACTGGCAATAATCATAGACAGTCCGGTAAAAAATCCGCCACCGAGAAGTACAATAAGGATAGTTCCAATTATAGATAAGAATGTAAACTGCAAATGGATTTGCAGCAGCAAGGCAAAAATAAAAATAATCACGGCTTGGCTAATACCTCTGACTGCGGCTGAGGCCATCTTTCCCCAGACTAATGCCAGCCGGGGTGTGGGGGTCACCAAAAATTTCTGCAGTATGCCCATATCCCTTTCCCAAATAATTGATAAGCCATAAAAAATCGCGATAAAAACTACTGATTGGGTAAGAATTCCGGGGGTAATAAACTGCAAATATGTTAATCCCTGAGTCGGAATCGCCCTGACTTTACTCATTGCCTCACCAAAAATTCCCAGCCAGAGAATAGGTTGAACAGCTCGAGTGATAAGTTCCGTCGGGTCATGAAGAAGTTTCCTGACTTCCATTTCCGCCATCACATAAGATTTAGTAATAATTTGTATCAGGTATCTCATATCTATCCGAGTTTGCGTTCTGTTTCCCGCATCCGTTTTATCTCCCGTAAATTCCCCTTTTCCTGCATTGTCGTACCGGTAAAAAAGATAAAAGCATCCTCAAGTGTGGCTTGATCCTTTTTTGTTTGGGCCCGCAGTTCATCAACTGTTCCCAAGGCCACAATATCTCCTAAATGCATAATTGCCACCCGATCCGCTACTTCTTCCGCCTCTTCCATATAATGAGTGGTGAAAAAGATAGTGGTTTTGAAGAGCTTACGCAGTTCTAACAAATGTTCCCACACATTTCTTCTGGCAATCGGGTCCAGACCGGAAGTTGGTTCATCAAGAAAAAGAATTGGCGGATGATGCAGGATTGCCTGTCCGACTTCCAGTTTCCGCACCATCCCTCCGGAAAAATTCTTGACCAGGGTTTTTTCCACCTGTTTCAAATCCAGAAACGACAGAACTTCGTCAATACGCTCTCTCCTGTCTTTACCGGAAATATCATAAAGTTTGGCCATCAACATCAGATTTTCTTCCGCCGTGAGGGCACCATCAACAGAAATCATTTGCGGTACGTAGCCTATGACTCTCCTTACTGCGGCCGAATTTGCCCGAATACTATGGCCGTCGACAACTGCATTCCCTGCGGTCGGAGCCAGAAGAGTAATCAACATTTTTATGGTGGTTGTTTTCCCGGCACCATTTGGCCCTAAAAACGCAAATATTTCTCCTTTGTCAACAGTAAAAGAAATATTATTGACAGCAGTAAAATCTTTAAACTTTTTTGTCAGATTGGTAACAACAATAATACTTTTTTCCGGCTCCATAGAAGACTAATAATTATACCACGGAGATAAGGAGGAGCTTTGTAAATTACTTGTGCTTGGACAGATAATCTTGAGCATTTATTGGCTTATCGTCTATCGGCTTCGAATAGACTTTGGCGACTTGTCTTAAAGTTTCAAGGAAACAAACCACGACACCTGCCAATGCGGGTGGATAAAACATTGTAACTCCAGCGAAAACTACAGTTTCAGTAGAGGCTATCGTTGCCTTCACAGCGGCTTCAGAAGACTCATTTGCCTTTTTGATATCTCTTTCCATTAGCCAGGATGATATCACATTTTCCACATTTCAACCAGTTTTTCTTTGTCAACCTTAGGCAGTTGTTTCAGCTGGTATTCTCTTTGTATCGCTTCCGTTCTGGTTTTGAATTTTTCGGTATAGACCAGTTCAAAAAAATCAAAACTGCGGATATATTTGGCTCCCCTCACAGATTTACTTTTGTGTTCTGCCAGCCTCCTAGCAAGATTATTAGTTTGGCCAATATAGAGAGTGTTTCCCGAAGTCCTAAGAATGTAAACAAAGTACATGAGAAGACTTAGAACTCCTCACTCAATATTTTTCCAACAGTTTCTTTAAGTCTCGGCAAATCTTCCTTAATTGTTCTCCATACCTCTTCAGTATCAACCCAATCGTAATCGTGTACTAACACATTTCTCATAGCTACAGCTTCTCTATCTGGTAACTCAGAATGATTCTCAAGAAACTTTTTACTGAGTTTACCCATTGCCTCTCCAATTATGGCAATTTGCCTGATTACTGCATCTTGAGTCTTTTTATCTTTATTAAATTCCTCAAAGTTAATACCGGAAACGTAGTCTTCTAGAATTAATTTTATTGCAGCAGAGATATCTTCAAGATAAACTTGGTTAGTTTTCTCCATAAAGTGTTATTAGTTGCTTTTCTATATACGGTTTAAGTGTTGGTTTTATGTTTTTTCTGGAAACCAGATCCACGTCCCTCTTAAACAAGTCTTGCAACTCTACAAGTACTTTACCCTTTTCGAGCAAAGATTTTGTACTGGCGAAATCAACTAACAAATCAATATCACTATTTTCTTTCTGATTGCCTGTTGCGCACGAACCGAAAAGGCCAAGATAAGCTACATCATTCGCCTTACAAATGTCCTGCAATTTTCTGGTATCAAATTGGATAGTCATGGTCTAATTATACCATTTCCACTGAAGTAACTTTTACTCCACAAAGGTCAGGGCGATGCCCTTTTTATCCATTCGGCCTGTCCTGCCAATCCTGTGGATATAGGCTTCATAGCTTTCAGGTAAATCAAAATTAATCACATGGCTGACATTGGGGATGTCCAGTCCCCGACTGGCCACATCCGTGGCAATGAGAATTTTAATCTCATCATTTTTAAATTTATCCAGAGTCCGCATTCTCTGACTTTGATTTTTATTGCCATGGATAGCTTCCGCGCGCAACCCATGGTAGGTCAGTTCATCAGCCAACTTTTGGACTCCGTGTTTGGTTCTGCCAAACACCAGTACTTTTTCGAATTTTTCATCAACAATAAGTCTATAGAGCTGTTCAATTTTTCTGGTCACGTCATAGACTTTAACTACCTTCTGTTCAATATTCCGGGCAGTATCTCCGGTTTTAACCGATACCAAGACCGGATCCCTGACAAAACCTCTGATAATTTCCCTAACCTTGCCGTCAATTGTGGCGGAAAAGAATAATGATTGGCGTCGGGTAGGTAGGAGGGTAATAATTTGGCGCATATCGGGCAAAAAGCCGATGTCTACCATCCGATCTGCTTCATCTAAAACCACACAGTCAAACTTAGATAAATCCAGATACCGGGAACGCAAATGGTCCTTTATCCTCCCCGGCGTACCAATGACAAAATTGGGATACCTGCGCAAACTGTCAATCTGTCTGCCCATTCCGGCTCCGCCGATGAGGAGAGCCGAATAAATTCGTAGGTTTTTAGCAAATGCTAAAAATTCATCTCTGGTTTGGGTTGCCAACTCTCTGGTCGGAGCCAAAATCAATACCCGGTGATTGGCATCTTTCAGAACTTTATTAATTAAAGGAATCAGGAAAGCCGCCGTTTTACCAGTTCCGGTATTGGCAATGCCGATTAAATCCCGGCCTTCTAAGAGAGGTCCAATGCATTGGTCCTGAATCGGGGTAGGAATTTTATAGCCATGATCTGACACATTTCTTTTTAAAACCTCATCAACATCAAAATCATTAAAAGCATGGGTAATGGCATATTCCCGAACCCCGCTTGCCATGGGCGGGTTATTGACAATAAAAGTAGGGTCAAAAGACCTTATTCTGCGTTTGTTGTGAAATCGGTTGTACATATTAAAGGGAACAGAACTGCTTAAAAAACAGCAAATTCAACGTAATGAAGAAAGAGATACAATTTAAAAAGTAAATATTACTTGAGGTACCTATTTCTTGAAAACCTAAAACTCGACTTAATTTAAGCAGATCTATTACCTGTAATCTGCCACCTGAGAACGTACTATACCCTATAATTTAAGCTATGTCAAGCCAGAGCTTTAACCAGGGCTTCCCGGATGTTTTTGCCACTAAACCAGCCATTCAGGAACACTAAAGCATGCTTATTTTTATTCCACCCCTGGAGGTAATACTTATCCACCCGTCCACCCCTGAGGAGAAGAGCCGCCACTAATTTATCTACCGGCAGATTATTAATGATAAATCAGTATAGCACACTTACGGATAAGTTTGTGCCGTCGTAATTGAAGTAAAAAACCACCGGCTTATCCAGATTATTGACAATATATAAATTCCCCAATGGGTTGGGGCTCATGATAGCCACTCCGTCTTCTTTAGGCACATCAGGAATTTTGGCAAAATTGTGATTCGATGGCGCATAGGCGGTTAATCCCGCATCTTTGGCTGCCCAGTAAATAAGCGAAGCTAAGTGACAAACACCGTCGCCGGTAAAGTCGCCATCGGATTTAAAACCTTCATCCCAATTAAAATGCGCATTGGTGGTTTTAGCTATATTTTGACTGTATTCGGGAAGGGTGGCACCATGGAAAGCAAATTCCTGGCCGGGGTCTAAAGTAAATGAGTATTGAAGCGGCTTTTCCACATCATCCCAATTAATCCCGGATTTATCTTTTATGGCTCCGTCCATATAATTCAAGGTCAAGAGAATATTGTCTTTAAATACCCCGTTGACGAAGGAATTGGTATATCTATCCTCAAGCGAGAAGCTGTGTGAGGCTAAAACCACGCCGGAGGCGACCTCAGGCTGAGGCTGATCTACGGCTAAATGCACCAGTAACAAGACGACTTCGCTGAACATAGGCAAGAAAAGTAACATACTACAGGATATTTGTCAAATTGAACAAAATCGTCTAATCTGAATTATGGCCGTTAAAAAAGCAGTGTTTTTTCTTCCGATTTTAGTAATCGGGGCCCTGATTGCCAGCATGCTAATCGGGAAGCCATTTTGTGCCAACTCCATAAGCTGCAAAGACAGCTTGAATCTTAAAGTAGAAAACGGGGCCACGGGAGTTTTTGCCGGGCAGAAAATTATTCCGCCCGAAATTAATTTAGCCCAAAAGGAACCGGCCACCAAAGTTCTGGGTGAAACAACGGCTGTAGGGGAAAAACATATTTATGTTAATTTAACCAGCCAAATCCTAACCGCTTATCAGGGCAGTACTTTGTTTATGCAGACTTTAATCTCATCCGGAAAATGGCACCCGACACCCGTCGGAGACTTTACTATTTGGGAAAAACTCCGGGCTACCAGAATGACGGGAGGAGAAGGGGCTGATTATTACGATCTGCCGAATGTACCTTATGTCATGTTTTTTGAGGGCCCTAATGCCTCAGCCGGATCGGGTTTTAGTCTGCATGGTACTTATTGGCATAATAATTTTGGCCACCCGATGAGCCATGGCTGTGTGAATATGCGGATTGTGGATGCCCAAAAACTCTATGATTGGGTAGATCCACCCACGAACGGCAATGTCACAATTTCCGGCACAAATAACCCGGGAACGGCAATAACAATTTATGGACAAGCACCGCTCTAAATTATTGATACCGCTCTTATTTACATTGGCAGCCGCCGTCGGTACCTTATTTGTGGTAGAAAAAATACAGTCAAAAAATACTGCCAGTACGGTTCCCCCCGCAGTAAACGCCCAAGAGCCCCGGCTGACCAGCGTAATTTCACCCAACAGCAAATCAACCCTGACAATGAATGAGAAGAAAAAACAGGATACTACTTTATACTCATTTTTAATAAAGGACTTGGCCAATAACACGCAAAAAGAGATATTTACCGCCACGGTTCCGTTAACCACAACTTTATCTATTCCATACAACACTTTTTCCCCCGACAATAAATACCTTTTTTTGAAAGAAGAAAATTCAGGCCAAGCCAATTATTTTGTTTTGGCCACCTCTAAAGAAACCGGCACACAGGATAATAAAACCCTAAATATTTCAGATATGTTTGCCGCTAAATTTACTAATTTCAAAATAACCGAGGTCACCGGCTGGGGAGGCCCAACATTGGTGGTTATTAATACTGATAAAGAGGACGGCAGTCTTGGTCCGTCTTTCTGGTTTGATGTCAGCAGCCATGCCTTCATTCAACTCTCCACCAGGTTTAACTAGCGGGAAGTAACCATCACCGCGCTTGAGGATGAATTGCCGGCAGCATCATAAGCCTTGGCAGCGAGTACATATTTAACATTTCGCGCCGAAGGAACAGCCCACGAAGCTCTGTAAGGACTGGTCATGCTTGTCGAAAGAAGTGAAGCGTTAATATAAAATTCAACCTTGGTTACTCCAATATTGTCGGAGGCAGAAGCCCTAATGGTCAACCCGGAGTTGCGTCGTACAGTACTCCCATCCGTAGGACTGGTAATTGTCACCACCGGAGCGATATTATCTATAGGCGGAATAGGAGTTGGTGTAGGACTGACAAATACAACCGGTCCAAACCCACCGATACCCTCCGGGGTCCCCAAACCTGTCGGTCCGTCAAATCCGGACACGGCTTTACACATTATCGTCGGACATGATCCATTGGCACCGGTAGTTATATCATGAAAGTTTAACGGGGTGGAGTTGGCATACAAAACTGATGGCGCCTGGGTACTCGGAGCAACTCCTCCCGCCAAGGCAAAGGCCGCAGCAATAATAGGAGAAGACAGACTGGTCCCACCCACTTGCCACCAACCGGTTTGGCCGCCATAAGCTGTCGAGTCATAAACCGCCGCACCTGTATTGGGATCGGCATCTGCCGCCACATCCGCGATGGCCCGATGCGTCAAACACGCCGTCTGATTCCAATTGGGTAAACTTGTTTGCCAGGGACTGGCGGTTTCATATCTGCTGCAGCCACTGCCGGTTCCCGACCACACACTTTCCGAAGCATAGGAAAAATCCGTAAATATTTGGAGCGTGGTTCCACCCACTCCTACTACATTTGGTGATGTAGCCGGATATTCTGCCCCATATCCGTTGTCTCCTGAAGAAGCAGTAACCGCGATTCCCGGATGATTATAGTAAGAGTCATAACTTTTTTCGCCCGACCATTCTGCCCCGCCATAGCTATTGGAAATTGCCATCGCCCCCAATCTCGCTGCCGTATTTACTCCGGTTCCCATACTTAAAAAACTATTTGAATTTACCTCAACCAGTAAAATCTTACAGGTTTGACAAATCGCATGGGCGATTTCAACATCCAAAGATGTCTCCATCGCCCAGCCCGAGTTAACTTGAGTAGGCAGGCTTTGTCCCCCATTTTGATCCACCACGGTCAGGCAACCACTGGCTTTGGTACATACCGGAATTCCGAAATAATTTGAGTAGACCGTTAAATCATTTTCCAAAGTCGGGGCGTGGAAAGCATCGACAATCGCAATCGTTGCCGGACCGAATTGGGAAGGAGTACTGCAGCCGGACTGCACCCCGCCTCCGGGCTGGCACGGCAGCTGATATGCCATATGAAATTGGGTTGGCCCCAAGCTGGTAGAAAGCGGCGTGCTTCCCGCCAGAGGAGTTACTCCGTCATTTTGGGTCACCACTTTGGCATGGCAATAAACTAAGTCATATCCCGGAAAACCACATAGCGGTTTAAAACGGCGCAAACTGAAAGTCAGAAGTTTTTTAGGAAAAAGAGAAATTAGCCAATTCTCTTGTGCATAAACTCCTGCCGCCACCGACAGCAATAATAAAATACTGCCTGCAATAATCAGTAAAACTTTTTTCATTCCGGCCACTTTTAAGTATCTAACCTGGAGTATTCGAAGTCAATATAGTTGTACCCGAGGAGTTTAATTAGCGAAAGTATTAAAATAGAGATATGGAAAGAAAGGGCAAACTGCAAGAAATCGTCGGAGATATATCTGCAGGACTACTTAAAATCCAGGAAAGTGGTACTCCACTTATTGGGCCCCAGGTTTGGTATGCGAACATTCTACGTTTGTTGATTAAACAACCCCAAAAGCAGGACCAACTGCCCCCGTCGGGTGCGACTCTTATTTGACTACAGTGGGTTATTTTTGATGAAATTAATAACTGTATTGTAAACCGGGCGCTTGCTGCCGTCATTTCTAATCAGTCCCCAACCCGATCCGTCACCAATTTTAATACTATTTGGCAAGCGTTCGTCAGTAAAAGATAACCAAGTCAGAGGAATATGGTTATCCAGCGCTTCTTGATATACCATCCGGGCTAAATTTGCTTGTTGCGCTTCGCCGACTTCGCTCGCCGGCTGGCCAATTTCTCCAATCCACAACGGCCAACGGTTGTTATATTTGGCAACCAGCGCTTGCTCACGGGTGATGGCTTCTTTAATTAAATTCTCTTGCAAATACGGATTGGCTGCATAGGGATGGAAACCTAAGATATCGAAATAATCGCCACCACCTAAAGCTAAAACCTGATCTTCAAAACCGGTATTATCTCTCGCCTCGGCACTGAGGGTGACCATTACTTTAGCCTTGGGGTTGGCTGCCTTAATAATCGGATAAGTAACTTTAAGAAGCTGGACAAATTCTTCCGGTGAGCCGTATCTGGATGCATCCATACTGGGTTCGTTCCAGATCTCCCAAAAATAAATATATTTATTGCTACTAACCACATTCTTCACAAAAGTCTTCCACTGATCCATATCAGGTTTGGTATCCCCTCCCGCCAAAGTTGCCAAGGGATATAAACCCGCCTGGGCAGCTTTTAAAGCCACCCGCCCTTCCAGATAATTATTACCCTTAAAATTAAAACTTACTTTAACTCCCCCAAAACCTGCAGATTTAATGGCCTGCATATCATCCGCAAACATTTTTCCCAGATCGAGAGTTGAGACATCTTTCCCCCCGATTAAGAAAGTAACCGGATTTAATGTTTGGATACTATAAACATACGAGACACTATAAAATGGCGGTTTGTCAATTGGGGGGAGAACTACTACTTTAGGTTCAATCAACAACCGGTAACCAAAATAACCCACAATTCCGATAACCACTAACGCGGCAAATAGGAAGATTTTTCTCACTTTGAAATTAAATCTATATTCTTCTCAGCGGTTTGTCCGCTTACCACACTAACTGTTTCTGCGGGTGGGGACCCAAACTGCTGTGGGAAGTTATTACTGTTAAAATAAACAGTGTAATTACCGGCAGGAATTCCATCAAAAATAACTGTGCCATTTGAATCAGTCAATTTCATATAATATTTCTGCGCGCCGGGTTTTGTCGCTACATCAACTTCCAAACCACTAACCGATTTCCCTGAAGCAGTAATAGTAACCTTTAAAATTCCGGAGTTTGTAACTTTTTGTATGGAACTGCAGGTATGGTTGTCGACATCACACAGTTGAGCTTCATTTAAAGGACCACCCGACTGGTTTTTTGAACCTGGCCAAAAATATTTATATCCACCGTATCCCAATCCACCCAAAACTATTAAGACAAAAAAAATGAGCAGGGTCCTTTTCATATTATTTCATAGGAATCGGTGCGGTAGGTTGCATTTGATCTCCACCCGCAGAGCCGTTTGGATTATTAATCGGGTTTAATTGATTTAATCCCTGACCGTTATTTATTTGATTTATATTATTTTCTGAAGGGCTGGAGTTGGGTCCACTTTCCATTTGCACTTGTTCTATTTTGCCAACTTGCTCAGCTTTTTGTATTGTTTGTACCTGCGCGGTATAGTTATCGGCACTTTTTTGTCCGTCAACTGCTTGAATAGTATTGGCAACATGTTCTGATGAACTTGTCTGTGCTCCCAGAACCGCCGGTTTAGCATTGGCAGACACTTTTAGATAAACTACCGCCAGCTCTGACTGCTGATTTAAACTTGCATCTTTTATTTTTTCAACAACCTGATCTTTGTCGGAAACTTGGGGAGCCAGGTTTTCCAAATCCTGAAAGTGCGCGGTATAACGATCGCTTATTTGGAAAGAAGGACTTATTGCCATTTCATCAACTCTTCTCTGGGTTAAACTAAGCAAATAGCTAACTTTTTGATCTTTAGAAAAAGTAAAGGCAAGTTTAACATTCTCCCCCCACATTTGCAGGAAATAAAGTCCCGAAGTCGGCGGGATTAAGCCTTGAGAAGCAAACACAGATTTAGGGAAAACAATAACAAACAAAAATAAAAATACAATTCCGGTAACTACTTTCTTCATCGATTTCCAGTATATATTGTTTATCTAATCATTGGCAAATCGAGTAAACCAATTTTGATATAATAGTTTTATGGAGGAGAGATTTTTAGCAGACCCTGTAAGAGGATCAGGAAGAACGTTTAGAACATTGAAGGAGGTAAAGGATACCTATTTTCCAAATGTGCCTTTGGAACAATTGGAGGGAGAGACAACAGAGGAACAAATTCAAGAAGATCTTAGGAAATTTGTCGAAATGGCCAGAAAGAACGATGCGAGAACAGGATCTTGAAGTTAAGCATGTCGGTCTGAGACCCTTATTTACCTCCTTTCCCTGTTGACCAAATGAGAAAGAGCTTTTTCTTAAATCCTCCCCTTTTCTTTCTTTTTTCTTCCTGAAATCTTTCAACTTTTGAAAATGGGATTTTGTGATGAGAGGCGATAGACTTGGTCAATTCTAAAACGTCCGCTAATTTATTCAGAAGCTCTTCTTTTGGAGCAATTGCAAGCTCTTTAGATTCTTCAACCAGTTTCTTTTTTAATTCTTTTTCAAACTCTACCTTACCCAAAACCCTGGTTTTATATTTACCACCAGACTCTTCTATGGTTTCTGGAATTTTATCCCGTATTAATTTTCGGTGATAATACTTTTCCTTCATATTTTGGCTGGGCGGGCAGATCCAGAACCTTTTTAGTATAAGAACTATCTACTTTTTAACAAACAGAATCACATTGGGCAAATCCCTGCCCGGACCGACTTTATAACCCCCATACCAAAAAGCTGCGCTTCCTCCATCATCAAGATTAAGGGCATTA
>Ga0187878_1001287_pt1 | contig 25091 bp, 21 predicted proteins | sample June2016WEW_17_1_FD_132979 | JGI IMG/M metagenome (GOLD analysis project Ga0187878, IMG submission 132979) | Peatland microbial communities from SPRUCE experiment site at the Marcell Experimental Forest, Minnesota, USA - June2016WEW_17_150 | ecosystem: Environmental > Terrestrial > Soil >...
GGCTCTTCATTTCGTAGACACTTGTAGGGGAAGTAGTTCTACGTACGGCGAGATAGAAGAAAAATCTAAGATGCTAGTTGGAGAGTATTTAGCCTCAGTCGATCTGCACAAACAGTTTTAGTCCTCTATTACCAGCACGTTTTGCTTATTTACTAGTAAAAGCGGGTTGGTGCCCCACCCCCTGCACCATTTACTACTAAAGTGCTCATAATATCAATTTGATCGATGTCGTTGGCTAAGGCATCTACTGGATGTGAGGGATATTCTGTTTCTCGGCTTTCTTAATCCAACTCGGTACCGGTGGAACGAGCTTATCCTCGGGTTTAACGATGATCTCGGTGAATGTTGGTTCTACCTTCTTGAGATTTCTTTTGAGAGTGGGACCAAGATCGTCTGCTTTTTCTACACGGGTAGCCTCTAACCCGAAACCCTCCGCAATCTTAAGGTAGTCTACAGGCTTGAAGTTGGTGGCAAAGTCGACGTACTCCTTACCATAGCTGAGCTGCCACTCTGCCCTGATCCAACCGAAGCTGAGGTTGTTGAAGAGAATTATGTGGTTCGGGCCACCGACTCTGGCAACCGTCTCGAGTTCACCAGCGGTGAAACCAAAACTGCCATCTCCAACTAAGGTTACGACGACACTGTTAGGGCGGGCGTATCTTGCACCTATGCTAGCGGGTATAGCGTATCCGAGACTCCCCATCGCATAGTTGAATATCATCTTGCGACCCGCCTCGCTTTGCTTGAGAAATGTACTCGTATAAATTGCAGCGATGCCGACATCTTGAACGATGGCGTAATCCTTAGGGAGTGCTTCCCCGAGCTCCTTCACAAAACTAAGTGGGTGGATGGGAACATCATTGGATAACATGAGACCTCGAACATAAGCGTCATAGTCCTCTCTCTCTTTCTGTATCACCCTTATGCGTGGGAGTTTCCGAACCTTCTTCTCCTGCTTCTCAGCGACCTCAACCATTACTCGGAGGGTCGCAGCTGCATCCCCAATGAGAGCGACCTCAATTGGGTAGTTGTTTCCGACCTCCGCTTCGCTTATGTCTAAGTGAATTATCTTTGCTTGTGTCTCTAGACTGGGGGTCCTCCACATATCCGTGCCAGTGGAGTCAGTGCTGCAGCCAATGTAGAATATTGTATCGGCCTCGTTGATCACTTTGTTGCTGAAGGCTGTACCTCCCCGAGAACCGATTACGCCGATGCTAAGAGGGTGGCTCTCGGGGAAAGAGCCCTTTCCGTTAATTGTGGTGCCTACGGGAATGCCGAAAAGTTCAGCTATTACCTGCACCTCCCCCCAAGCTTGGCTCAGGAGAACCCCCTGCCCACAGACGATAACAGGGCGCTGAGCCAACCCGAGGACCTTGAGAGCCTCGCTTATCTTTGCGAGTTCCGCTACAGGGCGGTGACCCGGGTAGGTTTTGAAGTCTTTCTGGATATATAGGCGCGGGTCACCGATCTCCTCACCCTGTTTGTCGATTGGGAACCTAATGTGAACAGGTCCCGGCTTCCCCGAGGTAGCGAGGCGGAAGGCTCGCCTAATGATGTTAGGCAGTTCAGACGCCTCGGTGACTGTGAGACTTTCCTTCGTTATCCCCACGAACATCGCTGTCTGGTCGATACCCGTCAGCGTGTTTCTCTTCTCGTAATGCAGAGGGATGTCGCTTGTGAAAACTAGCATTGGAACAGAAGCTTTGTAGGCTTCAGCAACGCCAGGAATCATGTGAGTAGCTCCTACGCTGGGCCCCTCACACACACCGGGTCTATAGCTGAATCTTGCGAAGGCATCTGCAGCAAAGGTTGCACTTCTCTCGTCCCTCATCATGACATGTTTGACTTCGGGGATACTCGACCACTCCTTATACCAGGGAAGCGTCGTCTCACCGGGGAGGCCAAAAACCTCACCGACACCATATCCCTTTAGTAACTCCATAAGGGCTTTAGAGGCGTTCAAGGGTGTCGCCTAACACCCCGAATATGAGTGTAGAAGAGATAAGGGCTTCTAGGTATCCACTTTTTGAAACGATGAACTTGCCCACACTGAGTTTCGCGGTCCAGAGTTTGAGGTCGATGGCAAGTAGTGATAGGTCGTCGCTCTAGCTGTCGACGGGCTCACTATTATCTCGTGCATGTTACATAGCAGTCAAATTTAGTGCTAGTGGCCGCATTTCGCTGTCTAATTATTGCGACCACTGGGATAGATTCTATATCACACCTCCTACAATATGCCACCCGTGTTTACAAGGGTACTTCCCGCAATAATAGCGGGAAGTCAGGATGAACTCGACGAAATGTTGGGCCGCCTAATAGGCAAAGTTGAGTGGATTATGCTTGACTTCATGGATGGTAAATTTGTGCCCTCGAAGGCCCTAATGTTCAAGATCAATCTACCAAAAGGGTTCCACTATGAGGCTCACCTCATGGTAAAGGAGCCATTTTATTATCTTGAAGAGCTCCGTGGAAAAGTAGATTCGGTGATCATCCACATTGAGTCGGATGATTTTAAGAAGGCGCTTGGAATGGCGAGGGACCTTGGCTACGAGGTCTCAGCTGCAATCAATCCCAGTACACCTATGAAGTTTCTCGAGGAGTACTTAATGGATCTGGACAGGGTTTTGGTCATGACTGTGGAGCCTGGCAGGTACGGCGCACCCTTTATATCCGGTGCGCTTGAAACGGTGAAGCACTTGAGAAAGCTTGCCCCAGGATTACCCATAGAAGTCGATGGTGCAATGAACCCAGAGAATGCAAGAAAGGCTAAGGAAGCCGGTGCGAATATCTTCGCATCGGGTAGTTTTCTCGTCAAGAGTTCTGACTTTAAACATGCCCTTAGGGCGCTCGAAGAAGCAATTAAATGACCATGCCCTCGACTCTTACTCACATCAGATCTTCCCAGCTAACTTAGATTCATTATAGAATAAATTGAACAGGTAGAACATGTAATGGTTGGTAGGAATCGACGTAATTTTCAGTAAATTAAGTCGTTTTTTCCCTCATATGTGTATATTTATCGATAAAGTTTAAATTAATCCTTTGGGGAAATCTTGTTAGAAAAAGCTGTCTCAGCCAGAGAAGGTGCTTATATTTTTGTCATCAGCTCAACCCTGTTATTCTAGGTGTAGAGATTTTACCTGTACCAAGAGGGCGATGTCCTTCAGAGGTAAATCTACTTGGTGCCAGTGGACGGAAGCGGAGTGTGAACCCACGAAGTGCACCTATACAGTGTGCTACAAACACCAGCTTCTCGACAACGGGATTTGTGGCTTAACCATCAAGAGAAAAACACAGGAGGACTCAGAACCCGAGAATTTCAAGATACCTGAGGTACGGGTAAGGGGTAAACTCGCCAAGAAGGTTGGGGATAGGAGCATCTATTAGCCTCCCCACATAAACTCAGGTTCGGCTATGAAACGGGACATCCGGAGTGAATTGTCGGGTATTCTACCAACAGAATTAATTGGACTAGTACCTCGTTCCTTCGATATTATAGGTTCTAAGGGACACGCAGTCGCTGTCATCGAAGTATCCATAGAGTTAGAACCTTATGGGGCCTCAATAGGCGAGGCATTAATGCGCATCCAGAGAAATGTCAAAAGCGTGCTCTCGAAAGGTACTGAGCGTAAGGGTGGCTTCCGTGTCCGTGAAATGACGCTTCTCGCCGGTGAACCCAACATGGAGGTCTTACACAAGGAGTCTGGCTGCGTATTCAAGGTCGACCCAGCTAAGGTGTACTTCTCCCCGAGGGAATCAACCGAGAGGGAGAAGATTGCCTCTCAGGTGGTCCCTGGAGAGAGAGTCCTCGTGATGTTCAGTGGTGTTGGGCCCTTCGCCATATGCATAGCAAAAAGGCAGCCAAAAGCATCATGTATCGCTGTCGAGTTCAATCCCGAGGGGCACAGATATTGTGAAGAGAACATACGACTCAATAAGGTAAGTGATCGAGTCACTGCCATCCTCGGGGACGTCCGAGATGTCTGTCCTACGCTTGGTGAGCGGTTCGACAGGGTTCTCATGCCTCTTCCAAAAGGTGCTTATGAGTACCTCGACGTGGCGATCCCGATGGTTAAACCAGGTGGGATCCTTCACTTCTACCATTGGGCTCCAAGGGACAACTCATTCAGCGAAGGTGAACGCCTCCTCCTATCACACATCGATAAGCAAGGTAGAACGGCGGACATCATCGACCACATAAAGGTCTCCCAGTATAGTCCCTCTTCTTTGAAGATTAGACTCGACGCGAGGATAAATTAGCTACTTTGTCTCTTCCTTCTCCCCCTCTCTCTCTAGGTCTAGGGGGTTGTCGAGTGGGATCGGCGGCGGGGTTGTAGCCATAGTGTACCCGATCCAGAGTACTATGAAGAGCATTACATATACTGCTGCGAGGATCGGTAACTTGTACGCCCACTCCGCGTAGGGAGTGAGCCAAGCGAACATCGATCCCAGGAAGGGGGCGAATGACCAGACGAAGTACCCGATCATTATCAGGGCAGTGATCAACATAATTGAATATCCAAGCGACTTATCGTTCAATTTCTATGCCTCTCATTATGTTGTTGGGTATAACATTATTAGTCTTTTCTTTTACGAAAAAGAAGACCCCGCATCTCACGTTCCTCTATCGAAACATTGAGATATGTGATTACTCTTCCATCCTTTAACCCTCTGAGAATATAGGTAATGGTTAAAAAGTCAAGCTGGGAATTAATTCGCTTACGTGATAGGTGAACGCAATTGAACAACGTCTTCATCAACGAGCTTAGTCAGGTGCCCCTCCAGTCGAGGCCTCTCGAGATCACCGAGAGGAAGGGCCTCGGTCACCCTGACACGATGTGCGACAACATCATGAATCAGATCTCCGTCGACCTCTCCACCGAGTACATAAAGAGGTTTGGAACTATCTACCACCATAATTTGGATAAGGGTCTCATAGCCGCTGGTGAGACCCAGGTAAAGTTTGGCGGTGGAAAGGTGGTCAGGCCAATCCTCATAGTATATGGAGATCGCGCAACCTTCAAGGTGGGAAACGAGGAAGTGCCAGTAAACGAGATCGCCGAGAAGAGTACGAAGAACTGGCTGAAGAAGAACCTTCGCTTCGTAGACCCCGACATACACGTAAAGTTCCAGAGCGAGATTAGGCCCGGGTCCGCAGCACTACAGGACATATTCAGTAGGAAGAAGAAGGGAGAGTACCTCGGTGCCAATGACACAAGCGCTGCTGTTGGCTTCGCCCCATATACGGAGCAAGAGAAGCTGATTCTCGGCTTAGAAAAATACCTGAATTCACGGGACTACAAGAAAGAACATCCCGAGGTCGGTGAAGACATCAAGATTATGGGGCTCCGACGAATCAAGAAAGTCGATCTGACAGTCGCCATCGCGATTGTAGACCGGTTCATCAAGAGTGAGGATGACTACTTCAAGCGCAAGGATGAGATCCTTGACTCAATACACACCTGGATAGACGACAAAGGTGGATTTGAAGGCGTAGACGTCACTCTTAATGCTCTAGATATGAGAGGCAGGGGCCTCGATGGCTTATATCTTACTGTACTCGGCACATCTGCTGAGGCCGGAGACTCGGGGCAGGTGGGCAGGGGAAATAATGTGCGTGGTGTAATAGCCCTTTTGCGCCCTATGAGCAGTGAGGCTGCTGCGGGTAAGAATCCTGTCAGCCACGTTGGCAAGATCTACAACATGTTATGTTACACAATAGCAGATAGGATCATCGACGAGGTTAATGGGGTCCAAGAGACCTATGTGTGGTTACTCAGTAGAATAGGTCGTCCGATAAATGAACCGAGTGTCATATCCGCGCAGGTGATCCCCCAAAAGGGCGTCTCAATGAAGAGTCTTCAGCCAAGTATCGAGGAGATAATTGACGAAGAGTTTGAACACCTCGACGACTTCTGCAGTGCCCTTGCTGACGGCCACGTCGGTCTCCGCTAAATACCCCGTTTCTCACAGAGATTATTCAGTGGACATTCTCTGCATCGGGGTTTCCCCAGTTTACAATAATCCTTACCTACACTTAGTATGGCGCCGTCTATGTAGTTGTATTCCTCGCGTAGGAGCGAGTTCTCGAGCACGCTCTTGACGTTGGTCGGACCAGCCTTCTCGTTTACTAATCCAAGCCTCTTTGTTACCCTATTAATGTGTGTGTCTACGGCTATCGCGGGCTCATCGTAGCCATAACTTAGTACGATATCAGCAGTTTTTGGTCCAACCCCTGGCAAGGTCATTAACTCTACTCGTGTCCTAGGAGTAACGCCACCAAATCTCTCGAGGATTGCCTTACAAGCGCCAATGATGTTTTTCGCTTTCTGGTTGTAATAACCAGATGGACGTATGAGTAGTTTGAGAACAATCGGGTCAAGGTCGAGTATTCCCTGCGGAGTCGATACTATGGAGAAGAGCGCGTTAGCCGCCTTCAAAGCATTCTCGTCTCTTGTCCTCTGGGACAGGATGCAGCCGATCAGGGCTCTAAAGGGGTCTTCGAAACTGACTTTGAAGGCATCTTCCCCATAGTGCACTTTCAGGTTTTTTAAGACAATCTCAACCCTGTTCAATCCGCCGCATTGCCTCCTTAAGTCGATCCGAGAGAAAACCCGCTACCGATTTGCCCCTCCTCTTCGCAAGTCTCTCAATCATCTTACCGGTTCCCGAGGAGTATTGAGCAGCTTTCTTCGGTCTCTCTGAGACAGCCCTAGGCAGACCTAATCTACCTGCTAGGCGTCTTAAAATGATCTTGCGGGGCTCCTTTCCCTCCTTTGGAAGCTTGTATTTGGGTGGTAAGCTCAGGGCGAATCTTGTGAGCTGGGGATCGATGAAGGGGAGCCTCAACTCTAAGCCTAGATCCGAGCAAATCTTCCAGTCTCTCTCAAGGTTTACCTCATAAGACCTCTCGACGTCTCGGAACATGCTATTCACTGCTTTTTTCTCGTCCTTATGGTACTCATCAACGTACTTTGCATATCCACCGAATAGTTCGTCACTCCCGTTACCCGAGAAGAGAACCCTACCTGATCGCTTCATAGCATCCCGGGCCACGAAGTAGAGGGGGGTCGCTACACTCGTCTTCATCGGATCAGACTCTTCTACACTGAGCAGGATGTTGTCTAGGTGCTCGTCTAGATCTGTTTCATTGTATGTCTTGATTGTCAGTGGAAGACCTAAACTGTCCGCTGCTAACTCCGCTGCGTCAAGATCAGGGGACTCTGTGGAGCCGACGCATATCAGATGGAGGCGTAAGCCGACCCGCTTGAGGTAGTATGCGAGTAGGGTGCTGTCTATACCTCCGGAGAATGCGAGAGTTGATGTTATTTGGCCAGAACTCGTCCTCATCGCTGCCCTTATGAATAGCCTATCTAGTTCATCAGTCGACTCCTCAATGTCAAGCGAGGATGTCACTGGATTCTCGAGAATCGCAATTTTCTCGTCCTTTATCTCACTCGGATTAAGCATAACTATATGGCCCGGCGGGATTCTATTTGGCAATACCCCGAGTGTGATCAAGGTTTTCATATTGCTAGCTACTGCTGCGTATTCGTTGTTTAATCCAAAATATAATGGGACTGCACCGATGGTATCTCTAGCACAAGTTATCCTATCCTCCTCGACGACTACGACAGCCCAAGATCCAGCCCTCTCAGTTAGAAGCTTCTCCAGGCCCATTTTAGGGTCATCCCTGAGCATTTCAAAGACTTTAAGGGGATCAGCTGAATCCCAGAGTCTGCCTATAAAAGCGGTTGCGTGCCCTTCATCAAGATTTGGCTGGGGATTATCGATAGGGTTGACTTTTATAAGCTTGTAGCCGATTGCCTCAATACTGTTAATGGATGTGAATCGCTGTAACCTAGAGTTATGCTCCACACTACTTGGAGTTGCCAACCCGTATGAGTCTGGTTTCGCAAAATCTATCTTCTTGAGAAGCTTTTGAAGGCGTGATGTAACATCTTTACCTCTTCGGCTGAGTAGCCCGACGAGTTGACTCATCTTTTAATAGTCCTACGCTGGCCTGTTTCAGTTTTTCGCGCACGAAAACGCCTTACGATGCTGAAAGCAAGAGACAGTAGCGGAGGAGAAAGGGCACATACTTTCAGAGTAGGCAGCTTCCTACCATCGCGCGCGCATCCAATTACATCCGCTGAACGATGTCATTGGGACTGAGCAGCATAGCTATGCCGAGATCAGTTCGAGGATTTACAGGGCCCTCGATGGCGAGACTTGGGCTATGCATGCGCCAAGGCTTCCAAGAGTGAAATTTAATGTAGAGGTTAACCCACTTTCTCGGGCTCGAACTTCTCTTCGACAAAGTCTGTGATGGCCTTCTGCTCAGTCTCCGCTTTTTCGAGGTTCTTCCATTCCTCCTCCTCGACGAGTCCACCGACCTGTTCCTTTATTGATTTTGCCAGTCGGGGTCCTATCAGAGGGAGGGCGACGAGGCGCTGTAGGGGTGCTCGTTTTAGCTCTGCGATGCCTGTTAGCCCACTGTTGTAGAGAACGCGTGCACGTACGCGGCCGATACCCTTGAGGCGAACGAGTGGAAGCAGTTTCTTAGAGACTCCGTGCTTGACTCGGTCATTTAGCTCTCCAAGCTGTCGCTTGTGATCTGGTACACCAACTACTTCAGTGATCTCGTGAGCACTGTAGAGGAGCCACTCAGCGTTGTGGACGGCTGCATATCTGTCTCCGGGCTGGACCCCGTGCTGTTCGAGTATATCCGCCTCACTCTTCTCGTTTATCCAGTCGTTGAGGACCATCGCTGTCTTGACCTCGCCGAGAAACTGGTCACGCTCTATGTAATCACCACCTTCCTGATTAAGGGGTATCGCGAACTCCTCCTGCCTCTCCTCCGCATAGGTCTCGACCATGTCGAGGTCGCCCCTACGAGGGCGGAGTATCGGACGCATGTCGGGTGTGTGGCAGATAAGATGTAGCCAGGTGAAGTCGGTTACATCCATGGCGCCTCTGCGGAGGCCATCGCGGAGGACGACAGCGGTAAGTGGGTCGATGTATAGCTCTGAGACCCTTCGCCCGAAGTCGGTAGCGTAGATGTATTCTCCCTTTTCCTCCAACATATTTTCCTTGAGAAGGTAACGGAGAACTCCTGTTGTAATTAGTTTGATGCTTGCTGCTGGATAGTTGAAGCCGTAGAAGGTTCCGCCGAGGAAGTCGAGGAGTCCCTGCTCCGTGTGGGCGTAGTCGCTAGCGATTGCAGCGAGTGTGTGGCCTCTGAGAGCTGACTCCTGCGCGAGGCGACTGTAAAGCCTCTCCGGGTCGGCGAGTATGTAGTTCTCCATCAGCTGGTCCTGCTCGTCGCTGCTGCTTGCGATGAGTATTGCCTCACCATAGGGGTCGTACTGTGGACGACCCGCTCTCCCGCTCATCTGTTTGTACTCGAGAACAGTGATAGGATACATTCCATAGCCGGCAACGAAGCGCTTGTAGTTACCAATTACAACAGTTCGGGCGGGAAGGTTTACTCCGGCAGCGAGTGTAGGAGTGGCGGTGAGAATCTTTAGCGTTCCACCCTTGAAAGCACGTTCGACGATGCGCCTATGCTCCGTGTTTAGGCCCGCGTGGTGGAATGCAGCCCCCTTCGCGATCGTGAAACTTAGGGCGTCGCTGAGGCTCGTCTTCTCGCCGTGGACCTCTATATCGGAGGCAAGACCATCGAGTTCGACCTGAGTCTTCCTACTCTGGGTCCCGCTGAGGGCCATCGCGGCTTCTCTCGCCATGCTCTCAGCACGACGGCGAGACTCAACGAATATTAGTGCCTGTCCACCGTCCAGGACGCTGTTCATGGCGATGTTTAGCGCATTCATTGTGTTGAGGGGACGAAGTTTCTTCACAGTGCCGTCTCGGAAGATGACTGTGTTGCCGTGGGCAACGCCCTCGTAGAGCTTCGTTGGTCGCCATTCGGTCGTAACGCAATTCGCCTTGAGCCACTCAGCGACCTCGTCTGCGTTCTTTATCGTAGCGCTTAGTGCGAGGATCTGCATCTCGGGGTTCATCTGGCGGAGCCGAGCGAGGGCGATCTCCAATGTAGGTCCCCTCTCATCCCCGATGAGGTGAACCTCATCGGCGATGACTAGGCTGACATTACCCATCCAAGGGCTGCGGTGCCTGAGTAGTGAGTCGCACTTCTCGTTAGTAGTAATGACAATATCGTAGCCCTCAAGCCAAGGACTCTTGCTGTCGAGGTCCCCTGTGCTGACCCCTACGCGTAATTTTCCACCGCCAGGCTTCTTTATACTCGTGTACTCCTCGAAACCCTCGAACTTCTCCCAGGCAAGAGCGCGCAAGGGACTGAGGTAGAGAACCTTTCCGCGTCGCTCCAGGACATGTTTTAGGGCACATAGTTCGGCGATGAGGGTCTTCCCGCTTGCTGTTGGACTGGCGAGTACGAGGTTCTTACCCTCTAGAACCCCTGTGTTGATGGCATCAGCCTGTGGCGGATATAGTTCCTTGATCCCTTTTAGGATGAGTATCTGTTTTACCTCATCAGGGATGGGAAGGTCCGCCACGAGCATCTTCGTTCCCGTATGCCTTACCCGTGGACTGATATTAAGGTAGGTCTATCCCTACCCCGACGGCAGGCGCTTCTTCGCCAGCTGGATGAGAATCTGGGTCGCTCTCTTAACCTTCGCCTCCAGTTCCATTCTGTCCCTTCCCCTTGCACTTATCCAGAACTTTATCCCACTCTCGCCATAGGGATTCACGAGCGATTTTATCCAGACACCTGGGACCTTCCTCATAGCCTCGTCTATGAGAGGGGCGAGTGTGGACTCGTCTCTCAAGGGCAGGCTGAGAAGCTCCTCGTAGTAGACCTCATCGAGGTGCTGGGTTATGTGGGGGAGGAGCTGGTTGTCGAATATCCACATGAGTTCATGGGGAACCCCGGGGAGGGAGACGACCTTCAATCCCTCTCTCTCCAATAGAACGCCGGGTGCCCCACCTACCCTATTATCGAGGGGACGTGCTCCCACAGGGAAAACTGCCATCTTCCTTCTAGCATCTGTGATCTCTCCTGACTCGATTCTTCCACTCTCATGGAGAAGATGATACTGTCTGGTGACTATCGCCAGGCCCTCCTCGTTGATCATAAGTGGTAGGTGAAACGCCTCTGCGACTCCCTTGAGAGTCATATCGTCATGGGTAGGACCAAGACCACCACTTGTGATGATGAGACCACAGCCGTCCTCCACCGCCCTATTGATTGCTCTTGCGATCTCAGGTACATCGTCCCTGACAATGATAACCTCCTTTACCATCATTCCTAAAGGCTTCAGGCGCTCAACCATCCACTTCGTATTAGTGTCGAGAATAATGCCGTCGAGTATCTCGTTGCCGACGGTTACTATGGCAACCTGGTGTGTCAACTCGTTTAATGGTGATGAGTGGGGCGTAAAGGGTTTCCTAGACGCCGATAAGTTGTCCTATACCACATATATCCTGACCTGTTACGCTAGCCAATCTTGAGAGAACCCTGGAGTAGTGTGTCTTATTATTCTCCATATCTTTGAGAGCCTCCGGTCTCATTCCCCTCACAGAAGCGCCTTCTCTCAGAGTCACCACCACATCTGCTAACCGTCGGAGACCAGCAAAGACTTCAAAATAGGGAAGATCCAAAAGCCCCCTCGTCGAATATTTCCTGTAGGCGTCATAGATCTCCTGTCTGAGAGCCTCATCGATGAATGTCCCTGCTAGAAGGCTAGTCCAGCAGAGGTCTTCGCGGAAGTCACCCACAGTACAGCCAGCCCAGTCTATGACGACTGGGGTGTTGTCTCCTCTTAGCAGAATGTTTCGAGGATGGAAGTCCTGATGGATGAGACATAAAGGACTCTCCGTGACCTCCTCGGCATTGCCCCTGAGCCACCCGATGACCGACTCGAATTCCGGCAGGAGTCCATATTTCTCAAGCTCCTTCTCTTCCTCATCGATCCTACCGAGGACACGGCGTCTCGTCTTTACACGGTGCACTCCAGGAATAACCTTGTTCACAGATATGTCGTGAAGGTTGGCCATGAGACGCAAGTTAACGTCGAGTATCTCTCCATATTTCTCCCTCGAAACACTGAAGAAGACGTCCCATAGGGTGCTACCCGATATCCGCTCCATAACGAGAAAGGGGAAACCGAGCGTCTCGACGCTGGCCTCATAGACGAAGACCCTTGGAACTGGGTATCCAACCGAGTTGAGGCGCTGCATCACGTTGAACTCCCACTCGGCTTTTCTCGCACCACCGTTTCCAGGATAGATCCTAACGACGAGTTCGATTGGCTCCTCACCCGGGATCTTGAGGTCGAAGGCCACTATCTGAGTCTCCCACCCAACTGTTATGTCGCGAGGTGCAACGATAGTTGCCTCCTCTCCCTGTAGTTCCCGGAATAGGGTGCCGAGCCCCTCCTCGACTTCACCTATTTCAGTCAAACCCGCCGCCTCGTCTGTTGTTAATGAACTTGTGGAGTAAATCAGGATGTCGGGGTGACTATACTTGACTTCTAGATGGCTATCTGAGAGGGTCGTTGGCATCATTAATCGAAAACTTTTTTACACTTTTTAGTTAACTATAAGGATTAAATAACCACTTACTTTAGATAATAAAGGTTAAAAGCGCTCTTCTACCCCAAATTGTTTGTTTTAGGTGAGGTTGGATGGGCTGCACCGTTGTAGTTGATGGGTTCTATGGGGACACTGGGAAGGGTAAGATTGTATCTTACCTAGCCGTCGCTGACGACGTCGCTGTCGTAGCGCGGGCGGGAGTTGGCCCAAATGCGGGTCACACGGTCGTCAAGGACGGCAGGGCGTATAAACTGAGGATGGTGCCATGCGGGTTCGTAAATCTTAAGGCGCAAATGCTCATAGGTCCAGGGGTCCTGGTAAATCCGGAACTCGTCCTCAAGGAAGTGGCTGAAACTAGGATTGAGGATCGATTCGGTATCGACCCTCAGTGTGCCATAATCGAGCCTAAACATATTCAGCTCGACCAGACCGACAGCAACCTGAAGAACACAGTCAAAACGACCGGTACTGGGACAGGGCCGTGTAACGCGGACCGAGTCATGCGGGTCGCTAAGATGGCGAGGGAGATACCAGAGTTAACAAAGTACATATGCGATGTCCCCGCCATCGCCAACAAAGTCATTGACGATGGGAGGAATCTCCTAATTGAGGGGACTCAAGGCACCTTCATTAGTCTCTACTTCGGACAGTACCCCTATGTCACCAGTAAGGACGTCTGCGCAGCTGCTGCGTGCAGTGACGTTGGCATCGGTCCTACACGCGTCACAGATGTGGTTATGGTATTGAAGAGTTACGTCACCCGCGTGGGTGGTGGTGAGCTCGACGGAGAAATCAGCCATGAGGAGGCTAAAAAGAGAGGCTGGGACGAGTATGGCACAGTAACAGGCAGGCAGAGACGTGCTGCTCCCTTTGACTATAACCTCGCCCGACGAGCTAAGATGATCAATGGCGCAACCATGATTGGTTTGACTAAGCTGGACATACTCTTCCCTAACTGCAAAGGCGCGAAGCAGTACTCTGAACTCGATTCAGATGCGAAGAAATTTGTGAAGAAGATTGAGGATGAGGTCAAGGTGCCCGTTTCATTAATTGGTACAGGACCAGATGTCGACGAGTTAATTGACAGGCATTAATGCCAAAAGAATCCCCTCTTCGGGGTTTCGGTGTTGAACTCTTTTGCGAGTTCCTCCATGAGTTCACGCTGGCGTTTCGTCATCTTAGTAGGGACTCTGACCGTTATGTGGACCAAGTGATCTCCCCTCCCATAGCGACTCGGCATACCCTTACCCTTCACCCTGATTATATCCCCACTCTGAGTCCCACTTGGAACCCTGATAGTTTCCTCTCCATTTATAATAGGAACAATAAGATCGGCACCTAGAGCAGCCTGAGCCACATTGATCTCTGCCTCGTAGATTGTATCAGCGCCCTTGCGGAGGAGGTAGGGGTGGGGTTTGATTCTTACACCTACGAAGAGGTCACCTGAGGGTCCCCCATACATGCCCGCATCCCCCTGACCCCGTAGGGTGAGATACATTTCCTCATCTATCCCTGGGGGTATCTTGACATCTATCTTCCTGCGCGTCTCCTCAACGCCGTCACCTCTGCATTTAGCACAGGGCTTCTCTGGTGTCCTACCTCGTCCCTGGCACCGGTCGCAAGTGGTGACGGTTATCATTCTACCAAAAGGACTGGCGACGCTTCTCTGGACCTGACCAGTGCCTCCGCATTTAGGGCAGGTCACGACGCTGGCTCCTGGCTCAGCTCCACTACCCCCACATCTGCTGCACCGTTCTAGCCTGTTGAGGTTGAGCTCCATTGTAGCGCCAGTAGCCGCTTGTTCAAGGGTTATTTCTACGGCAGTCTCGAGGTCTCTCCCCTTCTGGGGGCCGTTGTGTTGGCGCTGAAAACCGAATCCTCCAAAGTTTCCGCCAAAGGCGCCCCCGAAAAACGTGCGGAGGATGTCCTCCATGTCGACGCCGAAGCCACTGAAGTCAGCTCCGCGGAATATGTCCTCCTGGCTATATGCTCCACTGATTCCGGCGTGACCGTATGTATCATACTTCTGCCGTTTCTCGGGGTCGCTCAGTACACCATAGGCCTCGCTTATTTCCTTGAAACGCTCCTCGGAGGCTGGATCCTTGTTGCGGTCGGGGTGGAGCTCGAAGGCTAGTTTTCTGAAGGCCTTCTTAATGTCGTCTTGAGTTGCGCTCTTGTCGACGCCTAGAATCTCGTAATAGTCACGCTTCGCCGTCAAGAGCATCCCCTGGGTGCTGAAGTCAACTCCGAGTTGGTTGGCTTAAAAACATTTACATGAGCATTCTTAGCCAGGCAAGGTTTTGTAGAGTTTTCTTTGAGGTTAATAAGGCCATTTTATTCCGATGTTGGGGAGCAAGGAGTCACTACTTCTTGTCATCATCGACTACCTTGTACTCAGCGTCTACTGTCTTCTTACCCTGCTCCTCTTGGGACTCGGGGTTAGGTTGGGACTGCTCCTGGCCACCCGATTGTTGTTGCTGTTGCTGCTGGGCTGCGGCCGTCTGCTTATAGATCTCGGCACCGGCTTCCTGAATGATCTTCGTCAGTTCGTCGGTCTTGGACTTAATTACGTCAGTGTCGGTGCCCTTCAGAGCTTCTTTAAGGGCGTTTAGGCTGTCATTGATCTTGTTCTTTAGGTCGCTAGGAAGTTTGTCACCGACATCGGTGAGAGTCTTCTCGGTTGTGTAGGCGATGCTGTCGGCGTTGTTTCTTATCTCAGCCTCCTCCTTCGATTTCTTGTCGGCCTCAGCATACCTCTCAGCCTCCTCCATCATACGGTCCTTCTCCTTCTGGCTGAGTTTAGTAGAGGCTTGTATTGTGATGCCCATCTGCTTTCCAGTCCCTAGATCCTTTGCGGATACATTGAGGACCCCGTCGGTGTTTATGTCAAAGGTGACTTGTATCTGGGGGACGCCTCGTGGAGCGGGAGGTATACCGGTGAGGTCGAAACGACCTAGGCTTATATTATCCTTCGCCATTGCTCGTTCACCCTGAAGGACATGAATGGTGACTGCAGTTTGCATATCGGCTGCGGTGCTGAATGTCTGCGTCTGCTTGGTGGGGATAGTGGTGTTGCGTTCTAGGACCTTAGTCAAGACCCCACCCAGGGTCTCGACACCGAGGCTAAGGGGGGTAACATCGAGGAGGACTATATCACTGATCTCCCCGGCGATTATTGCGCCCTGTATCGCTGCGCCCATGGCGACGCACTCCATGGGGTCGAGGCCCCGCTCCAGTTTCTTACCAACAGTCTCCTCAACGAGTTGCTGTACTAGAGGCATCTTCGTCATGCCTCCGAATAGAATTACCTTATCGATCTTGTCCTTAGTGATCTTGGCGTCCTCTATTGTACGTAAGATTGGCTGCCTGATCTTCTCGACTATTGGACGTGCTATCTGTTCAAGCTTGGCTCGGGTCATTGTGATATGCATATTCTTGGGTCCGTTAGTCCCCATGGCTAAGTAGGGAAGGTCAATGTCAGTGCTTAGAACGCTACTAAGCTCGATCTTCGCTTTTTCTGCGGCCTCCTTGAGACGCGCCATTGCCTTAAGGTCGCTACGCAGGTCGACACCATCGCTGCGTTTAAACTCGTCAATCAGGTAGTTCATTATGGCCTTATCCACGTCTGCTCCGCCGGTCTGGGTATCGCCGCTCGTACTGAGGACCTCGAAGACCCCTCCCCCGAAGTCCATGACTGTTGTATCATTAGTGCCGCCTCCGAAGCTGAAAACAAGTATCTTGAGTTCCTTGTCGGCTTTGTCCAGGCCGTAAGCGAGAGCAGCGGCCGTGGGCTCGTTCACAATGCGGGTTACCTTGAGGCCAGCTATCTCACCAGCATCTATGGTTGCCTGGCGCTGATTATCATTGAAGTGGGCTGGGACAGTGATCACTGCTTTTGTAACCTTCTCGCCGAGGAAGGTCTCAGCGTCGCGAAGTATCTTCTGTAGAATGAAAGCGCTGATTTGTTGGGGCGTATAGTCTTTACCATTTAGTGTTATTGTCTTGCTTGTACCCATGAGGCGTTTTGCCTCATAGACGGTACCCTCTGGGTTAGTAATGGCCTGACGTCTCGCGGGTTCACCGACGAGGAGCTGACCGTCCTTAGTGAATGCGACGACGCTGGGGAACATCTTTCCCGCAACGGTTGGGCCTTCTGCGCTGGGTATGATAACCGGTTTTCCGCCCATGACGACGGCTGCAGCGCTGTTCGTCGTGCCTAGGTCTATTCCTATAATCTTTTCACGCTTTTCTGTCATCGTCTTTTTCCTCTTTTTTGCTCGGCGCCCTCGCGACCTTTACGATGGCCGCGCATAGGACCTTGTCTTTGTAGTTGTAACCCTTCCTTATCTCCTCTACTACTGTGCCTGGGGGGCAGGCATCAGTCTCTGCTTCGAGAATAGCCTCGTGCCGGTAAGGGTCAAAGGGTTTGCCTACGGCATCTATTAGGGTGACTCCCTCAGATTCGAGGAGTCTGAGGAGCTTGGTATAGATCATCTTGACGCCTTCGTCTCCAGTGTTTTTAGCAATGAGAAGGAGCTCGTCTGCGAGTGTAGTGAGTTGGACGAAGATGCGTGCGTTATTTCTGTCAATTGACTCTTCGATTCGTCTCTGGCTCTGCTTCTGAATATTATCGAGGTCTGCTTTAGTATATTTGAGCTGGTTGAGATAGGCTTCAGCATGCATTCTGGCCTCTGCCAACTGGTCCTCGAGTTCAGCTATTCGTTCGTCCTTGCGCTTGGGTTTTGGCTTTAATGGCTCCGAGCACATGTCGTTAGGTGTGAACGCTGGTTGGTTTATTTTCTTTATGCTTGCTTAGAGCCGAGGATAAACATGAGTATGATACAAAGTGAATGTACCTGTCAATTGTATGGCTAAACTGCGGGTTTTTTTGCGCACACCGTTGGTTTACTCTCCCCACCGTTTTTTAAGGTGGTCTCAGCTATGTCTGCGACAATATGTGAGATAGCGCGTAGGAGGTCCTGGGTCTTCATCTCTATCCCATATAAGTGATGGCCGGAGCCGAAGTTGATACACTGGAGTGCAGTGACGCGTTGATCAATGGTGAGAGGTATATGTAGAGTGAGGGGGCAAACAGCGCCGGGGTCTGTGCTTGTAGAGTCGTGGAGCTCCTCAGGTCTGGCAACACTGAGCTTTCTGCCCATAAGCATCTTTGCTTTGTGAGAATCCACTCGGTCAGTACCAATAAGAAGGAAAGCATAGCAGTTACCCGAGTCGTCCCGCATTATGATAGTCTTGCATATCTCATCGACTTTTATGTTACCTTTACTATATTATGCCACGTCGGCAGCGGTGACTGCACATTCAGTGAGCTCAATAAGGTGATAGGGTATATCCATCTCATGAAGAATTCTCTCAGCTTCGAGCATCGTATTGGTATTGGGGCGATAGATTAATTAAACAAAATCCCAGCTTGAGCTGCCATATTTTTAAAAAATTCAAATCTCACGTGCGCTAAATCGATGAAGAACTTCGACATCTAACCGATAGCACCATTGTCTTGCGATGCCTGGTTTAATCAGCTTTTTTCAGAGTTTTTTCTTTAATTCGATTATAACTCGATCCACTTGTTTTATACTTGTTCCAATGTATGTATGGGGGTTAAGCCATTCATCCATCTCCGCGGGGGTGATGAGGCGCATAGCTTCATTATCTTTCTCCATGACTTCCCTGAGAGGGCGCTTCTCGTTCCATGCCTTCAATGCTAGGCGACGCATGAGTTCGTGTCCCTCCTGTCGACCCAATCCCTTCGCGACAAGTTCGATCATCACCCTCTCCGTCAGAACAAGTCCTAATGTCATATTCAAATTTCTCTCGATATTATCGGCATCGAAACTAAGCCCTTTCACTATACTAGTCATCTGACGGAGGATGTAGTCGGTGAGTATGAAGCCTTCAGGTATGTTGATCCTCTCAACTCCACTGTTACTAATATCTCTCTCATGTTCCAGGGCGATGGACTCGAGGCTTGCATTGACACTACCCCTAATTATCCGAGCTAGTCCGCAAATACGCTCCGTGTTGCTAGGGTTCAACTTCTGAGGCATTGTGCTGCTCGGGCTCCGAATAGGCTCGCTGATCTCTGCAATCTCCGTCCTTTGGAGGTTTCTGAGCTCCCTTCCCATTTTATCCATCGTCCCTGCTATTAGGGCGAGGAAGCACTGTAACTCTGCGTGTCGGTCTCTCTGAATAATCTGGTTCGTGATCAGCGCGGGCTCAAGTCTGAGTTTTTCCATGGTGAGGCGCTGAACCTCAAAACCTCTCTCTCCAAAGCCCGCCATGGTGCCGACTGCTCCATTCATTTTACCCACCTCGATCCTCCTCCTCGTCTCGGAGAGCCTATCAAGATGGCGTCCTACCTCCGCTGCAAAGAGGGCGAACTTCATTCCATATGTCGTCGGGAGTGCATGTTGCCCATGAGTCCGCCCTATGCACACCGTTTCTCTATGCTCCAATGCCTCATCGAGGAGCACTTTCAGTAGTGCCTTGAGGTCACTCTCTAAGATGTCCATTGCCCTCCTTAGCTGTAGGGCGAGAGCTGTGTCTTCAATGTCGTAGCTTGTCGCACCTAAGTGAATGTAGCCACCTGCGTCTCCCTCGCAAACCTCCTGAAGTGCGTACACCATCGCAAGGAGGTCATGTCTTGTCTTCTCCTCTATCTCTTTGCACCGTTCTACCTTTACGAAGCTGATCTTCGCCTTCCTCTCAATCTCTTTCGCTGCAGCTTTCGGGATCGTGCCAAGCTCGGCATGGGCCCAGGCTAATGCGGCTTCAATATCTAGCCAACTCTGCAACTTCGCTTCTTCCGTGAAAACCGCATACATCTCGGGATAATGGTACCTGAACTCTATTGGGTGGACGGGCAACTTGATCAGTTAAAAGTAGCAATCCTTGGCGGATAAGCGTTAATACCAATCTATTATATTTTTTTTTAAAACTTATGAACCCAAGAAACGAATAGCCACCGAGAACGTCCACAGATACAAGCGCGCGCACATTCATATGTGAATTTCACCTCTGCTTACCCTCGGATGTACCCTTTTATACCACCACAAACAGCCTAGTTTCAGCTAATGCGGGGATACTTCGTTGAGTGCCGGCCTTAAGATTGTCATTTGCATAAAACAGGTTCCAGAGACCACCGAGGTGGAGTTCGACAAAGAGACCGGACGCCTCAAGAGAGAAGGCGTTGCAGCGGTTATCAATCCCTTCGATGAGTTCGCTATAGAGACCGGGCTTCGCCTTAAGGAGAAGTACGGTGGCAAGGTTATGGCCATAAGCATGGGGCCACCTATGGCTGAGCAAGCTTTACGCGACGCTATAGCTATGGGTTGTGACGAGGGTTGGCTAGTAAGCGACCGCGTATTTGGCGGAGCAGACACTTGGGCTACCAGCCTCACCCTTGCTAAAAGCATTCAACTCACTGGTACCCATGACATTGTGATCTGTGGCTTGAAGACAACCGACGGCGATACCGGCCAGACTGGCCCCGAGATGGCGGAGCACCTTGGCGAACCCTGTATAAGTTATGTTAGTCAGGTTCTCGATGTCAAGGATGGTAAGGTCACTCTGAAGAGGAATCTCGACGACGGCGTCGAGACCCTCGAAGCGCGCTTCCCCCTTATCATCACAGTATCTAAGGACGTGGGGCAACCTCGCCTAGCAACGCTACGAGGTAGGCTTGCCGCCAAGAAGGCCACAATCAAGACAATTACAAATAAGGAGATGAGGATGAACCCCAAGGAACTCGGCTTAGATGGCAGCTATACGCGCGTAACGAAGATATTCACTCCCGAGCCTCACGCGGGGGGTGAGGTTATAGAAGGTACACCCGACCAGCTTGCTGATGCAATATATCAGAAGCTCAGGGAGGCCAAAATAGTATGAGTAAGTCGGTTGATGTCAGCGACGCCTGCACGGGTTGTGGCATGTGTATCTCTATCTGTCCCTTTGGAGTAATAACCATAGTCACAGGCAAGGCACAAATCGGAGACGCCTGCAGAGTCTGCGGTGCATGCGAGCCCGTCTGTCCGGTTAAGGCAATTACCATCAAGAAATCAGAAGTTCCTCAGGTCTTCGCCGACTGGCGTGGCATCCTCGTTTATGCCGAGCAACGCGAGGGCAGAGTCCACCCCGTCGCCTACGAGCTACTCGGTAAGGGCAGGGAGCTTGCAGCCACGCTTGGGGAGCCTGTTTACGCCGTCATTATAGGCACCAACCTCACCAGTGCAGCTGAGGAACTAGTGAAGCGTGGTGCTGACAAGGTACTCGTCTATGATCATCTGTTTCTCGCAACCTATCGGGACGACCCTTACGCTCAGATATTATCCGAGGCCACTAATGAACTCAAGCCAAGCATTATTCTCATAGGCGCCACCTCAATAGGTCGTTCCCTCGGTCCACGTGTCGCAGCAAAACTCAAAACTGGTCTTACCGCCGACTGCACTGGACTTGACATCGACCCCCAGACACGCCTCCTCCTCCAAACGCGCCCAGCCTATGGAGGGAACATCATGGCTACCATCTACACTCAGAACAGCCGACCCCAGATGGCAACCGTTCGGTATAAGGTGATGACCGAGGCATTGGCAGATCCTACGAAGAGGGGTGAAATAATTAAGAAACAGGTCGATCCCAACCGGCTTCAGGATCGTATCAGAGTACTCGGCTTCGAGGCAGCCAAGGAGCAGGTCAGCATAGTCGACGCTGACATCGTCGTCAGTGGGGGTAAGGGCCTTGGTGAGCCAAAAGGTTTCGAGCTCATTAAACAACTCGCAGACGCCCTCGGAGGAGCTGTAGGAGCAAGTCGCCCTACAGTCGATGAAGGCTGGATAGAATACCGCCACCAGGTCGGCTTAAGCGGCCGCACAGTTCGACCCAAGCTCTACCTCGCTTGTGGTATAAGTGGAGCAGTCCAGCACCAAGCAGGTATGAAGACCAGTGACGTCATAATCGCCATAAATAAAGATAAGGAGGCTCCAATCTGCAGGATCAGCACCCTCGCTGCTGTCGGTGACCTTTATGAGGTGGTACCACGCCTCATTGAGAAGATTAAGGAGCAAAAGGTCCGTGGCACAACCTCAAATTGACGACGAAGTCAGACAAAAATTAGAAGCCATTATGGGCGCGAAGAATGTCTCTTTCTCTAAGGAGGACATTGAGAAGGCCTCAGTCGATGAGAGTCCCCTCGAACCCCATCCGCCCGAAGTGGTTGTCAAGCCCGGCACAACGGCGGAAGTCTCCGCTGTCATGAAACTGGCTAATGAGAGGCTGATCCCCGTCGTAGCGCAGGGAAGCAGAACCGGGCTCGCTGGTGCCAGTCACCCAGTCCGTGGCGGCATAGCACTTAGTCTAGAGCGTATGAACAGGGTCCTCGAGATCGATGAGGAGAACCTCATGACCGTCGTGGAGCCCGCCGTCCTCGTAGATGACGTTCACAAGGCGGTTGAGAAAGTTGGTTTATACTATCCCCCGGACCCGGGACAAGAGTCTGGTAGCGTTGGGGGCAACATAAACACAAACGCGGGGGGAATGAGGGCTCTCAAATACGGTACCACGCGTGATTACATTCAGGCTCTCGAGGTTGTATTGCCAAGTGGTGAGATCATTAAAATCGGGGGAAAAGTCGTCAAAGACACCACCAGGTATAGCCTCCTCGATCTCATAGTGGGATCCGAGGGGACACTAGGTATAGTCACGCGAGCAACCCTACGCCTTGTTCCAAAGCCGAAGTACACCGCTCTCATCTACGCCCCATTCGATTCAACATACGACGCTGCCAAGGCTGTCAGTGAGATCATTCGCCGCAAAATCCAACCCTTTGCCCTCGAGCTCATGAGCAGACACGCCGTTGAAACCGTTGAACGATACCTTGAGCGCAAGCTCCCCGACGATATCCACTCTGCCTACTTAATAGTTGGAGTAGAGTCCAATAACGAGGCCGAACTTGGGACTCAGCTTGAGATGGCAGGAGAAGTATGCCTGGAAAACGGTGCTATCGACGCCTATATAGCAGACACCGTGGAGAAGCAGCGCCAAATGTGGGAAGCTAGGAAGGCTGTTTACGATGCATACAATTCTCTCTACGAGGTGGATGAAGCGGACATTTGCGTCCCGAGGAGCGCAATCCCCGCCTTCATTGACCATCTAGACGAGATTGGCGACAGGCACGGGGTGCAGATAATCCCCGTGGGTCATGCAGGGGACGGTAATATTCATTGTAACATTATCCGCCTCGACGGAACCGATGCGGAGTGGCATACGGAACTGGAAGAAACCATAAGTGAACTAGTAGATCTCGGGTTAGGAATGGGAGGTACTGTCAGTGGAGAGCACGGTCTTGGCTACACGAAACGCCTCTATCTCGTCAAAAAGGTGGGTGACACTCAAGTTGGGCTCATGAAGGGGATAAAGAAAGTCTTCGACCCCAATGGAATCCTCAACCCAGATAAGATCTGGGGCTAACCCACGAGGTAATTAGTATTCTCGGTATGCCTCAGCGAGGGGGTGGCCTATATTGGTGAGTGTGAACGATTTGTACCAGCCGAAGGGACTCCTATGGGCCTCGAATCCATCGGCTAGAAGCGTCTCCTGGAGTTTCCTTAGAAACTCCTTTGCGAGGCGGGGTGAACCTAGCTCCTTACTCAGATGGGCGTAGGGGTGTATGAGAACACGTCTCGTCCCGATTCTTCCAGTGTCCACCTTGATGTTTTCCACATATGCCTTCGTGATCTCTTCCATTCTAGTCTCGTCCTGTTTCTCGAAACATGTTAGACATACAAGTACATTCTCAAGAGACTCGGCTTTGGGAATTGGAGGCTGCTCAGCGACAGGGGTCTCCTTCTTGACCTCATAGCTGAAGCTACTGCAGTGTAGCTGAAGGACTCTCATGACTGATGAGCTGTACATTGCGAATAAAGCAATTTACTTTAGTGCACGCGGGCATCCCATTCAGTAAATATAGATGTGTTGGTCCAATAATATGCGGTTATCAGAGCGCCTTTCTGTAGAGAGTTACTATGTCTTCTTGTGTGGCCTTTCTTGGGTTATTGCCAGGGCTCCCGCTTGCGATAGCATCCGCAGCCATCTTAGAGACAACTGACTCGAACTTTGCTATATCTATTCCAAGACCGCGAAGGTTTGGAATCTGGAGGTCGGTGTTCAACATCTTCACAGCGGATTCTGTCTTCTTAGAGGCCTCATCCGTGGTGAGCCCTGCTGTTTCTTCCCCAATCGCCACAGCGATCTCGGCGTAACGGCTCGGGTTCCCAGAGACGCTCCATTCGATGACTGTAGGTAAGAGGGCAGCGTTGGAGACGTCGTGGGCTACATGGAAGTATGCACCGATGAGGCGCGACATTCCGTGGACGAGAGCCACGGACGAGTTCGCGAAGGCAAGCCCAGCCTGTAACGCTCCCATGAGCATGTTGCTACGAGCCCCTAAATCATCGGGTTGCGAGTACGCAATCCGGATGTTCTTCGAGATGAGACTGATTGCTCGGAGTGCTAATGTATCAGTTAGAGGTTGGGACCTCACCGAGATGTATGCCTCGATGGCGTGAGTGAGGGCGTCGAGTCCCGTCGCTACAGTTATTCCCTTAGGCATCTTCATCGTCATCTTAGGGTCGACGAGGGCAACCGTCGGTAAGATAAGGGGACTAGAGATAAGCATCTTCACTTCAGTCTCGGTGTTGGTTATAATAGTGAATGGTGTGACCTCACTCCCTGTCCCTGCCGTCGTGGGGATCGCGATGAGGGGAACGCATGGATGAACGATCTTGTTTGCGCCTATATAGTCACTTATTTTCCCCGGGTTTGAAGAGAGGACTGTGATAGCCTTCGCTGTGTCGATCGGGCTGCCTCCTCCGACGGCAACGATCACATCAGCGGCCGCATCTTCGAACATTTCAAGTCCCTCATCAACATAATCTACAGTTGGTTCTGTGACGACTTTATCGTAGATAGCGTAGCCCACACCGACAGCGTCGAGGGATGCCTTTACCTCCGCGAGCAGACCGATTTTATCCAAGTTTGAGTCTGTAACTATCAGCGCTTTATTCCCAAGCAGCTTGGCGTGCTCACCTGACTCCTTCGCTGCTCCGACGCCAGAACTAATGACGGACGGCGCCCTAAACTGCCTCGTATTGCTCATCCTACCCACCTTACAAGTCGTATTTGACTCGTCGGGTCGTTAACCTTTTTCCTTTGGGGGATAATGGTGCGCCTATGTGGTTTAACTCGCGTCGCTCCCCGGTCTACGGGACACGGGGCGCGGTCGCAACGAGCCAGCCTCTCGCTAGTGAAGCCGGTATGAGAATACTTCAGAGGGGTGGTAATGCGGCGGATGCAGCTGTCGCCGTCGCCGCTGCACTAAATGTCACGGAGCCGTGCAGCACAGGAATGGGTGGCGACTGCTTCGCACTTTTCTATGACGCCAAGGAAGGACGCGTTCTTGGCCTCAATGGGAGTGGCAGGGCCCCTATTGGTCTCACACCAGAGAA
>Ga0187878_1001288_pt1 | contig 25077 bp, 37 predicted proteins | sample June2016WEW_17_1_FD_132979 | JGI IMG/M metagenome (GOLD analysis project Ga0187878, IMG submission 132979) | Peatland microbial communities from SPRUCE experiment site at the Marcell Experimental Forest, Minnesota, USA - June2016WEW_17_150 | ecosystem: Environmental > Terrestrial > Soil >...
GCGAAGAGAGTCTGACCTGCAACACAGCGCCCTCAGGATATAACTTGACCAGTGCATCATGAAGCTCAGTCTCCGCATCATCCAGCTTCTTTTGCAGCTCCGGCAGCTTTTGCCGCAGGCTCTCATCCATGGGTCACCTCCATCAGCTCTCGGCACTTCTCATTGACTTCCCCCAGGGATGGGATATAACGCCACTCATACAGGCATTGCCTATCATGGTCAAGAAGATAAACAGGATCTGGCTTGTCTGGCGGCAGCCGCCATTCTAGAGACCAGCCTTTGTTCAGAGCCTCAATAGGCAGGAATCCAGTTAGGTCATCTTCAGAAGCCAGGTCGGATTTCTTCGTCTTGAGAAACGTTAAATTGTGCCCTGATATTAAGATCATGAGCCTCCTATCTGACAGGTCGATAACCCTGACCAAAACGGTGCGGGCCCTTCGGGTTGTGATACCAGCAGTAGCCGTATCCGTCTACTTCAATTACCGCTTTCTGGGCGCAGAACCTCTTTTTGCCATGCCTGGTCGTGGTGGCGTGGCAGCCGCGCAGACCCATGGGCTGGCATAACACTTGCTTGTTGATGCTCATTGGGCGTTCTCCGGCTTTGCCAGTCTGAGGTCATCACCCAACCCGGCTTCTATGGCTTTGTGAAGAACAGAACGCCTGAAGTAGACCTCAAGTTGCCGCTCGTCATATCCCACTACTACAAGGTCGAAGAGTGTCTTTAGAAGGTCAAGGAAATCCTTGAGGGCAATCAGGTCGGGAAAGTTATACAGGAAGGTGCTTTCAATATCATTCCCCGAACCACCTAGCTTCCTAGTGGGACCAGTCTGCTGAGGGGCGAGGATATTCTCGTGCCGCTGGAAGCTAACCGGGAGGTATATCCAGATCCTTACACCATCAGCGTCAGTGCTCCTAACTGTGAGCTCGATGGCTTGTACTCGAGGTTGTCTATTCATGTCTCCCTCCATGCCGGCAGGAACGGATGGACTTCAAATACCCGCTTGTCCAGGTCGCTCAAGACGGCAGCCAGCTTGTTGGTAGAGCCTTCCCGGGTAATGAACTTGGTGGCTGTGTACGCCATGGTCATGTCACTGCCGCCCTTATGCCGCAGGAAGGTCTTTATTTGAACCTCACCGAAATGCTGCTCCAGACAAGTATTCAGCGTGCGCCGGATGCTGTGGAAGCCCACCCTCGGATAATGGACCAGCCCCGCCTTGTCTTCGATCTTGTACCACAGGATAGCCAGGCTGCTCCGGGAGATCTTCCGGCTGAAGTCATATCCCTCCAGATAGGGCACTATCTCTTCAGGAATGAGATGGCTGCGGGCGCGCCCATGTTTCAGGGTCGCTACATATATAGTACGGTCCTTGATTTTGAATTCCTCAGGAGTGAGGGCCAGAAGCTCTCCGCGGCGGAGTCCATAGGTAGAGCTCAAGGCCAGAAAAGCCTGCTCTTCCGGGCTGCCCTTTTGTCTGACTGCCAGGATGATCTCATTCACCAGGCCAGGGTCGAGGGCAGGGTGCTGTTTCTTGTCTTCAGCCTGTGAGGGGGCTTCCCCTTTGCCGAAAGGCCATTCGAGGTGATTGCGGTTGAAGAAGGCCCGCAGGATGGACCAGATCGTTCCCAGGGAGCCATCACCGTAGCCCCTCTTGAGCTTGATGAAATAGGCCTGAATCTTCGCGCGGACCGCATCCTCATCCTGGAAATTAGCTTCGGTTTTGAAGTCACTGCCCTCGCAGTACTCCAGGAAGGCTTGCACCCATTTCAGGTATTGGGTTCGATTGTAGCCCTTGGAGGCCAGCCGGCTCTCATAGTGGTCGTAGAGCTTCTGGAGATAGTCATTCATGATAATGTTATCCTTTCATCCGGGGGAAGATTGGCCTGGAGCAAAGAAGTAGATGATGCTAAAGATAACGAAGATGAGGGCCATGGCGAGAAGAGCCAGCAGGGTGGCCTTGGCCCAGTGCTTGGCGTTGTCGGAGAGCTTCAACTGCTTCTTCATCATGGCACAAGCCGCCAGAAGAGAACCAGAATCCCGAAGGTGGCTGCCAATGTCGTTACTACCACGATGGCGGCCAGCAGAAAGCGTTTCATCTTGTCGTTCCCCGTCATTTCTTGAAGCTCCGGCAGCGTTTCACTGTCGAGGGGTCGACGATCTTCCCGTCGCAGGTAAGGGCTGTGACATCCACTGGCCGTGTGCCGTAGACAATACCTTGCTGGGCCGGCCAGGAGACAGTATTGAGCAGGTGATATCGGGCACACTGCCTACAAGTATGCAGACCCAGCAGCCCGAGAATCCAGTTCGTCATATTCTTCTCCTCATGCTGGTGATAACAGCTTCTCTTTCTCGCTGAGCAGCTGTGCGAGCTTGCCCAGAAGAGCCACCAGCTTTTCATTATCCCAATCGACCGCATCCGCCTCCAACATTGAAATGACCTGGTTGACATAGAAGCTCTGGTGGAGGCCTCCGGCTGCCTCCTGATATCTCATCTGTTCCTTCGTCAGGTCCATGCCGGCCAAGTGGCTTGTGGACAGTTTCAACGCCACGGATTGCCCGCCCCGGGTGGCTGTTCTCTCCGCCTTTAATAAAGCGATTTTCTCTGCCGTTAAGCCCAGGGCCTTCGAAATCTGGGCGATCGGGTATTTGGCTTTCTCCAGCATGATGACACACTTGGTCTTGTCCTGCATGGTGAGGATCCTGCCATGGTGAGAGTTGGCCTCAGCCGCTTCGAGTATCATCTGATTCTTGTCCTTATAGACCTGGGTGACCACTGGAACCTTGACATTATCTCCGAAAACTCTGCGGTATGCCCGGCTCCGGTGGACACCATCCACAATGAGAAACGTTCTTGTCTTGTGCCCGGCGACCTGCCCGACTTTCAGAGGGGGCACCTGGTTCCCCGCCCTGAGCGCCTCCGCGATGGCAGCCACATTGTAATCATCGACCTGCGTTCGCGGATAAATGTCGAAATCTTCGACTAGCCTGGCCACCGATACCATCTGCTGCATAAACACCCCCTTAAATTAGACCTTACCTTACCGCACCCAACCTCGCCCGGCCCCACCGTGCCACCAGAATGAAATCATGATGAAATCCCTTACCAAACCTCACCGTACCGGACCTGACCCGACCTCACCTCATCTAGCCCTGCCAAACCCGACCGAGCCTATCATTCAGCAAATCCTCACCAGACCTTGCCTGACCCCACCAGGCCCGACATCACCTGACCAGGCCAGACCCGACCACAGGTCAATGAAATCCTCACCTTACCTGACCCAACCAAACTTCGCCATGCCTGGCCTCACCGAACCACACCGAAGTCTCAAGATTCCTTACCTAACCCCACACCCAACGCGACCGTACCTAGCCTTCACCTATACCAGAATGAATTCCTCACCTTACCCCACCACACCGTACCGAGCTCTACCGGGCCACACCCTACCAGGCCTCACCGCAACTCTGGGTCAATGAAATTCCTCACCAAACCTTACCACGCCACAGCTCGCCGCACCTAACCTAGCCTCACCAGACCTCACCCCACCGAAGATCAATGAAATCCTCACCTTGCCTTACCGCGCCTCACCTTACCGCACCCAACCTCGCCTGGATATCATTCAATCTTCATCTCGACAAGTTCAAAACGTCCGAACCAACCGGATTTTTGCGGGCGGAAATCCAAAAGCCCGGCGATAGAGCCAGCATCCTTGACCATAGCCTCTATGGTCTCCTGCTCAAGATTGGCGAAATAAGGAAACACGCACTCTAGCATCCAGGGAAATATCAACGGCCTTCCTCTAATAATTCCGGACCGTTGAACCACCACTCTTCGGGCATCCACCGTGTAATCCTTTATCGTCAGAGGCTTGCCTTTCTCGTTCAGGAGAGGGAAATTCGGCTCTCCAAGGAGAATCGAGGCGGCCAGTGTAACCCCCGCAGATCCGCGCCGGCCTGACGGCCCCTTCACAGTATAGCCCCTGCCCGCTGCCAGAATACTTGCCCTGACCGCCGCTGCAGGAACATAGAGCGTTTTTTTGTCAGGCATGATGTACAGTCTTTCCTTAGCTTGATCCTCCGGACCTGACAGCTTGGGTTTCCCTTTTGCAGAAGTGGGCGTCGGAACCATTGCCGTTGGACTATTCATTAAAAGCCCCGGCGCCAGACCCTTGAGTGTCAACTTCAATTCCATGTTTAACCCCCCTTTATTGTGAAATTCCTTACCTTACCTCACCATGCCAAACCAAACCATGCCCAGCCGCCCACACCGCACCTAGCCATACCCCACCCGACCCAAAACTTTGCTATTGTAGGCATAATTATCATAGTTTGTCAATAGCCTTTTGATACGATATCTATTGACAGCACCAAATGATGGGGTGGTATAATAGCGACTTGTGCTGTTCAAAATCACCGTCAACAAAATCGCAGGAACCGGCTATTTCCCCAGACAGCTCATCGCCCAGGGTTTCCATGGTGAACTAAATCTCGTCGTTGGTCCGCTTGCCGCCATTATGATTAAACCGGGCACAACCAAAGAGAAGGCCATCGAAAGCCTCGAGCTCACCATCGCCGCCCTTAAACTGTCGGAGGGTGAGGGCTGGGAGCCGGCGCAAGCGGAGCCTGTTGAAGCTCCAACTTCATAATCCAAATCTTCAATAAGGGGGGAAGGTCCTATGTCACCTATTGATGGTTTCTCTAACCTTGTCCGTCTTGAGCGCATCGATAGAATCCGCCTCGGTATCAGAGTCCAGAATCCCCGTCTCCCAGATGATCCCACCGCGACCATTCCCAAAGCCGTCGATTACCTCGTCTGCCCAGAAGCAGTCCGGAAGGTCTATGGGGAAAAGCCCACCGCGATCTACCCCATTATGTTCCCCAGCAACAATGATCTTGAGTGGCTGAGCCAGTATTACAGGTGCTACGGGCTGACCTATGGGCTGACCTGCTTCGGAGACGGGATAATTGCCAAGCAGAAGGTAGATGTGGACACAGGCGCTATGGCAGACCGGAATACCGTTGAAGGCCATTGGGTATGGAAAGACGGGCTTACCTGCAATCCGGAGAGATGCGAACAGTTCTTGAAAAAGAGGTGCCGGCCTATCATGCGGCTCCAATTTATGCTGCCCGAGGTGCCCGGCCTGGGCGTTTATGAAGTCGCGACGACATCCTACCATTCACGCATAAACATCCAGTCTCAAATCGCTATGGTGAGGATTATGGCCGAGCGGGTAACCGGCGTTCGCCAGATCGCCATGATTCCTTTTACATTAGCAATAGGGCCCCAGGAAGTGAACCCGCCCGGGCAGAAGAGAAAGACCGTCTGGATCATGCATCTGAAGAATGAACTCAAGCTGGGTGATTTGCTGCGCATAATCGCTAACCCCAGCAGGCAATTCCTGCTTGAGCAACCTGTAGCTCAGACAGCGGAAGAAGCTGTTAAGGAAGAGGTACCCGGCGATCTTCGGGGCAGCTTCGGTGATGAAGACGAGCCGCCTGTTGAAGAGTTCCAGGATACGAAAACAGGGGCAACAAGCAGCGAAGGGAAGAAAACACCAACAACCGCTCCCAAGAGGACAAGAAGGGATGAGAAGAAACGGCTACCGGGCGGAGCTGCGTCGACAGACCAACATCCCCCTGGGCCGGCTGCCACAGCACTCGAGGAGGCTGCCAAGAGGCAACAGGCTGGGGCAGTAGGTGAACCCCTGAAGGAGATCGACCTCTTTATGCTGGCCAAGGATCTGCTCGGCGAGGGGAGTTGGGAGGCCTTCGTTCTCCCCAAGATGATGCAGCTCTTCGGTCACACTGACTACAAACAGATGGACCTCTCCCAGACCATACTCCTCAAGCATGCCATTGAAGATGAGGGGAAGAGGCGGGCTGAGGAAAAGAAGAAGCCCCCAGAGACTGCGCCGGCGTCCCAGGTAGATGGGGCGCTTCAACCCGGCACTGCTGGCCAGATAAACACCACCCCAGCTAGTCCTGAGGAAAAGCGAGAGATTGTGGTAGCGTTGCGAAATATAGGTAAAAACGACTCAGATATCAAGAAACTCTTCCAGGAGGTAACCGGCAAGGCAGGTCAATGGAACAAGGGCGATATCGCCAAAATGCGAGACCACATTGCCAAAAGCTCGGTTGAGGCCGAGGCGTTGAAATTCCTAGAAGAGTAATGTAATGGCTCGGAAGTCCAATGGCAGCGGGCCCCATCCTGTTCCCTACGACGAGCTGGCTGAGATGTCGGTCATCGGGGCTTTCATGATGGATCCTGACACCGTTGATGAGGTCTCCAAAATCCTTCGCATGGAGGACTTCCATGATGATAGGTGCCGCTCACTCTTCGAAGCGAGTTTACGCTTGAGGTACAGGGGAGAGGAGATAACTCAGATCACCCTGGCCAAAGAGGTATCGGACGGGGTGCAGATCTCTTACCTTTCCCACATTATGGCCAATACCTTGAGTTCTGTCCATGCCAGGACACATGCCGAGACAATCCTTGACCTCTCGCTGCGCCGGCAGGTAATCAGCGCCCTGACGGACATCTTCCCCAAAATCTATGACCCTGGCTCTACCTTGGCTCCCCTGCTCGATAGGATCAGCCTGCTTGTCTCCAGTGTCCAAGCCCGCCATGAGATCCCGTCCCGGGTGGTGACCTTCACTAATCCTATCATCAGTCTCACCGAGCCACCCCTCTACACTATCCATGCGTCCGGCATGGGGAGGGAGGCAGATATTCAATTCAAAACCGAGCATCTGGACAACAAAAGGGAGTTCAAGAGAAGGATACGAGAGTCCCTACATTTTGTCCCGGACCTGCCCCCAGGATTCGACCTCTTCATCTCTAACCTGATAGCAAATGCAAAGCAGACCGCTACACCTCCCGATACGAAGAAGGAAGATCAGATACTCACTGCTGTGAAGGAGTGGTTTGCCGCAGCTAAGGAGGCAGAGTCTCCGGATGACCTGGTCCGGGGCTATGTGGAAAAGCGGGGATATCGCTGGTTCCAGTCCAGCAAGCTCCACCGCTACCTCACAGACCAGTACAAGATGATTATGACCAGGGGAGAGCTCTGGGAAGGGCTCAAGAAGCATGGGGCTGAGAGGAGCGAGTCGATAAGGGTAGGCACGGAATCATTCAGGTTGTGGGGGTTGCCAATCCCACTATTCTCCACAGATGAAGATATTTCATGGCTGGAGGACTGATGTACCAGACTGGAAATTTCTTACCACATCTACCACAATCCACCAAAATTCCCTATATACGCGTAGGCGGATTTTTGCTACCACATTTACCACAGCCCAAAAATGCAATGAGTAACTGTGGTACTTTGTGTAAAGGTAAGCAACCACACTACCACATGCTACCACAAATCCACGCTCAAAGTGTGGTAGATATTTTCGCACCTACCATGCGTAAACAAACACAGGTGTGGTAAATGTGGTACGCCAGATTTTGGATATTGTACCGAAAAATATTCTCGCGCGTATATAGTAAAATTGCCACAACTTAAAAAAGGGGGCGGGATGGCAAAGATCAAGGTTTGGGGCCCACCGGGTACCGGCAAGACGACCCAGCTGATCAACTGGGTGGCAGACCATGTGGCTCAGGGGGTGGCTCCGGAAGCCGTTATGTTTACCACTTTCACTAAGGCGGCCGCGGGAGAAGCTGCCGGCAGGATCCGGGGGAAGCTGGAGATATCCGGGCCTTTCACCTACTTCTCCACGGAGCACTCGATAGCCTTTCGTCTCCTGGGGCTTCATCGAAACCAGGTTTTCACCGACAGGAAGCTACAGGAGTTCGGGAAGCCTTATGGCTACAAATTCTCCGTGGATACGCGGGAGTCCATGGAGTCCCGGTATCACGAACAGATGTTGAAGACGCTGGCGGAGTACTATGAATTCTTCGTCGGCTACATGCAGAGCACAATGCAGCCCTTCCCTGATGCTTATAATCATTTCCTGGAGACCAATGTTGAGGGGCTGCCGGCGGACTGGTCCAGGCGCGGACTGGAGACCTATATCGATCGAAGGAGCAGGTACAAAGCAGAGAACCACCTGTGGGACTTCGACGATTTCTTGTATGGTGTGCTGGAGAAGCACCTTATCCCGCCGATCAAGGTTATGGTCCTGGACGAGGCACAGGACTGTAGCCCGCTCCTCTGGGAGGTGGCTAAACTCTGGATGTCAGGAGCACAACAGGTCTATGTGGCGGGAGACCCCAACCAGGCAATCTACAGTTTTGCTGGCTGCCGGCCAGAGCTCTTCAATGATTTCCCGGCAGACGAGCAGGTAAATCTCAAGCTGACCCATCGGCATGGGCTCCGGATAAAGGACTATACCCTTGAGATCCTGCGCCGTGCCCATCTCCAGGTACCCGACTTCCTGCAGGCGGTTGATTCCGATGGGATAGTGGGCAGTGATTCTTTTGCCCGGGTAGACGGGCGGCAGGAGACCTTTATCCTGGCCCGGACCCGGTATCTCTGTAAGGAGATCGGCCTAAGTCTGTTTACGCGGGGGATACCCTTCACAGCAGAAAGAGGAGAGAGAGGCCCCCTGGGTACCAACAAGGCCAGCGCCTACTATGCCATGCTGAAGGTGAGGGCAGGCGAAAAGGTATCGACCTCGGAGTTGCGCCACATAGTTCAGTTCATGAAGGTCTCCAAAAACCCCTTTATCAGGCGGGGAACCAAGACTCATGTAAACAAGCTCGTGGAAGGCGAATGGGGGCAGGCTCCCATGATGGAGATGGGCTTCCACCCGGATATATTCAGAGCTGAACCCTATGACGTATTGAAGATGGAGATTGAGCCCGGTGAGATCAACTATCTGGCCAAGGTCTATAAGAACTATGGCGCCGAGCCTTTCGAGCAGGGCCCGAAGGTTATTGTTACTACCGGCCATGGATCCAAGGGCAGAGAGAAAGAAGTGGTGTTTGTTGTGCCCGACATGACCATCAGGGTGTGGGCGGGCTTCGGCCATAACCCGGAGCCGGAACACCTCCTGGCCTATGTGGAAGCAAGCAGGGCCAGGAGTGTGCTGCACATCTGCTCCCCGATGGACCTGAAGTTCTATCCGTTTCCCAAGACCAACGGGAGGAATAATTGAGCAAAGTAATAGAGCTGCACCAGAAGATTTTCAAGGCCGCTGAACTCCTTTCCAAGCCGATGGCGGGAGATCTCCGGGAGAAGTTGCTGGCGAAAGATGCGAAGCTCTGGGCAGAGCTGGGCCAGGCAGAGGGTGAAATACTGCTGGCTAATCCTCGAGCATGTGTCCTGGAGCTTTACTCTTCCTGTGATAAAGCGGCGAAGGGGGGCGTTTGCCTGGCTTGCTACCGTGACAGGATTCTGCACGATAACACCGGCTGGCCGATACTGTACCGGGAGGGATTGAGGATAATCAGCAGCGAGGTGTTGCATAAGGCTGCCAGTTTTTCACCCGAGAGACGGGTGGCCTATATCAATGAGATGCGGCGCCGGTTTCATAACGACCCTTTGGATTTCTACAACTGGTGGCAAGAACAGGTAGTACAGAAGGAGTTGTTTTAGCCTTGAGCGTGATTGGATGGTAGCTGACATCAAGTTCAAGGTGGATATCGTTTCAGGAGACTATATCTGCCCTTGCGGGAGAAAGTTCCCCTGTTTCTATACTCGAAAAGGGGGATTTGCTGAACGCAGGACATACAGCCGAAAGATAACAGGGGCGGCTAACTTCTACAGGCACCTCAGGGCATGCCAAAGTGGGGCAATAGGATGATGGATCTGACCAGGAACAGCACTAAGGGTCCGCATCTCAGCGACGTGCTGCGCCGAGGTAGTAGTCTTATTGCCCCACTTGCATGTAGCGGAAAGTAAGCGATAAGTAGCGGTATATAGCGATGGTAGCTAAGAAGAAGTCATTTCCCCGGATTCTCTTCAGGGTGTGTCCGGAGTGTGACCCCGGGTTGTTTGGTATCTTAGGTCATTTTGTGAATCGAAAGGTTGAGCCGGTGAGTGATGAGAAGACGCCCATACTCTACCCTTACTGCGACTGCTGCCACAAGCAGTCTACCCGGTGGTTTCTGATAACAGTGCCAGAATAGGAGGCCCGATGTTCGAGCAATATCTGAAGCAGATCGAAGAGGAGATGAGGACCCTGGCTGCCACCGTCAAGGCATCCGAGTTCGGCTACGGCAACAGGGTGGGGAAGGCCAAATTCTCCACGGAGTCAGAGAAAGATCCGGAGAAGAAGCGGAACCAGCAGATTGTCTGCAACTATCTGGAGAACTGCCACCGCCGGCTTACTGCCGCCAGGCAGATCCTGGACCAGTCGGCGGTCTTGATTGCGCAGGAAGGCGAAGACCTCCTGGTGGTGACCAAGATCGACGAGAGAACCAGGGCGCTGATCGAGCTGGCGGAGAAGAACGGCGGAGTGGTTGTCGGGGTCGTTAAAGCCCAGGCCGGAGAGGACGAGCCACCATTTTGAGCAGGCTTGACCAGGCGGAAAATTTCCTGGCCCGCAAACTCAGCCATCAGGGGCTGTTCACCTATCAGCAGCTCATGGCGGAAGGGCACTTCCAGTTCTGGGAGCTGATGGAGGCCTGGTACCGGATGTGGGTCAAGGGCACCCGACCAGTTGAGGGCAGGGTCGACTGGTTTTGCCCGACAGGTGTTCCTGAAGGAGAAGAGCTGAAATTGAGAGGCAGGAAGGAGTTCTCCCGCGTAGAGCCCAGGCCGTATCTACCGACCTGGATGAGATATCAGAGAGAATGAGCCAGATCCAAAATCAAGGAGCGTAGGTGAGAATGCCTCGATGGGTGATGAAAACTCCTGAGCAGCGGTTTTGGGAGAAGGTCGGGCCTCATACTGACCCGGATGCCTGCTGGCTGTGGCAGGGAGCTACAATTACGGTTCATGGTTTGAGATATGGGCGATTTGGAATTGGCCCGGCTAATCACCACAAGACAGTCTTGGCCCATCGCTTTTCTTATGAGCTTCTAGTTGGACCTATCCCCGAAGGTCTTACCCTAGACCATGTAAAGGCAAGGGGTTGCACAAACACCTTATGCGTGAATCCAGGGCATCTGGAACCTGTCACAAACAAAGTCAACATTCTTCGTGGCGTTGGTATGAGTGCTTTGAACTCCCAAAAGGCGGCTTGCCTGAGAGGTCATCCTTTCGATGCAGAGAATACATACATAGGGGTTGGTGTGTACGGCAGTCGAAGGCAATGCCGTGCCTGCGGTAGAATTAGAGACAGAGCACGACGTCAGAAGGCAAGGTCTGATGGGTCTCTATAGCAGAGAAAAGGGGAAGAGGGGCGAGCGAGAGATAGTCCGCCTTATCCCCGGCGCCAAGAGGACCTGGCAGACGGTTGGTTCATCGAAAGGTATTGTCGACGACGCCTGGCCCGGGGCGGTCTGCCAGACCAAGAACTGCACGATAGGTGGGACGGTTATCGCCGACAACCTGGGCCTCCTGCAGGAGGCAGCTCCGGATTCCAAGCATTATGTGATTTATAAGGCCAAACGTGGTACCTGGATCATCTGCATGACTCTTGATCAGTGGTCTAAGGAGGTCGAAGGAGTGCTGGGGATAAAGTGCCTTTTCAAGGATGCGGTATATAGGAACACCGACTTCTACTCTCAGAACTGCCAGGTCTGCCCGCAGCTCCCGAAAGCCCTTGTCAGAAACGGGACTCTGACCTGTGAGCACTTGAAGATCATCCAGAAGCAGCGGGCCAAGAAGGGACTCGATGAGAAAGAGAAGCTCGTGGTTGGCCGGCCAGGGAGCGTGCCTGTACTGCAATGAGCGTAAGCGGACGGTTGCAGCAAATGCTGGAGCTTTTCATGTCCGGCACAACGGACACAAACAGCATAGCTGTAGCAATGAATCTAACCCCCAATACTGTCAGGGCTTACTTCTGCAGAACCATGAAGAAATATAACGTAAACAACAGGGCAGAGCTGATGGCCAAACTTCTAAAGACTGACGAGGTTACAACCATTTCAGTCAAACCTGACGTCTTCAAGTGGTTGCAGAGCCGTCAGGAAAGTCAAAAGGCTATCGCGGAGCCTGCTCCGGGTCCACGAGGCACAGCTGCTCGGCAGACTAAGGCTAAAAAGGCGCACTCTTCCCGTATTCTGGCGGAACGCTGGATCAAAGCATGCGAGGAAAAGAACAACTGCGACCTCTGCCGTGAGGGGAAAGCATGTCGGGCGCTCTACGATACGTTAATATAATTGGAGAAGGCCCGGCAGCCGCCCCGCCAGGCCTTCTCAAACCTTAGCCACACATGGGCATTGGTGTCACTTGAATACGCTGTATCGCTGAGAGTATTCCGTCCTCACCTGGATGGCCCCCGCTGCGACCTGTTCCAGATCATCGACCTCTTTGATCCCCTTGATATGATGCCGGAGGTCCCGCAGGAGAGGCAATACCCAGGTGGCCAGCTCTTTCTCCTCCGGGCCCAGGGCAGCGGTCTTATCGGGCGCCAGGTCTATCCTTTCACAAATGTTCAGCTCGTCTGTGGCGATCGCCAGGCGTTTCTGCACCTCCGGGTTCTTCGTACCGCTCTCGCGGGCGAAACGCATGGCCTCATTCAAAGCCCCGACGATGGTGGAGAGATGGTCCTCTGTGCACTGGAGGCATGCGGTGCCTTTCTCCGGAGTCGCGGGAGCCGCAGGTGTCGGCACTTGACGGTTAATAAGAGGCTGGCCGATCGATTCAAGATCTGTGGCTATCTGAGTCAGGTCCGTCTCCATCCTCGAGACGGCAGCACCGAGAACCTCAAGAGGCTTGTTGAGGATCTTACCAAGTTCCGGTACGGCAGGCGGTGTTATTCTTGGCGGACTAGGAAATTCCATTTAATCACCCCTTCAGCGCAAGTTCGAGATCATCTGTCAGTTGTCCCAGACGGTCGGCAGTAGCCAGGGCTTCTTTCATGCCGGCGACCCGGGCCGCCCTGGTAGGAGCATCCTGAGTCGGGCCCCCGCTGGTAATGGCCGTCTCAGCGAGATTCTTGATATCCTTTCTCAACCCGGACAGCTCCTCTATGCCTTTCCCGCCCATTTTATCTATGACGCCCAGGGCAGTCACTCCGTCCCGGGGCCTGGCGAGTTCCGTTCGCACTTCTTGAAGCTGTGTCAGGATAGCCTGGTTCTGCTGCCTGAGGGCCTCCATTCTGTCATTCTGTATCTGGTCTTTCAAGGCCTGGTTCTCAGCCCTGGCCGCCTTGACATCTTCCTTCATTTCAGCCATCTGTGCCATTATCACTGGATCCGGCCCCGTTGGCTGCGGATTCATGTTCCTGATTGTATTCACGAAGGTTACAGGGTCTGCCATCCATGCCGGCTGCCCTCCCCCCTGGTTGCGATTCCTGGCGATTTCGTCCACCTTGGCGATGGCATCAAAGACATCATCTGTGCCAGTTTTTGCGTCCGGTTTGAGACCGAGGGACTGTTTGATAGTTTCCACTCTACTAAGCTGTTCTGCCATAATATCAACAGGGTCCGCTGGATTCCCTTCCTGCATGTGGCGAGTGAAGTCATGGGCAGTTGCCCAGGCTGCTGCCGGATTAGCTTTAACCCAGGCTGACTTGGGATTGGGTGTGTACTGTTGTGTCTCAGCATTGAATTCCACGATAGGCTCAGCGCCCTGGCCGCCCTGATCACGCATTTCCCTGATGGCAGCCTTGGCCTCCGCGAGGGTCATCCCTGCCTCGTTTTGCCTGCTGGGGCGCAGCTTGGGATTGCCTGCACCGTCATCCTCAACTATCCATCTCAGGCCTCCGGAGCTGTTGCGTACAGTAGCCTCCGGCGCACTTTGATCATGCACTATAAACTGTTGAGTCAGCTCTTTGGGGACCTTGATTCCGATTGACCTGGCCCAGAAGTTGATGATGCGCCGGCGCAGGTGAACATTCGAGATGCCCATATCCCAGAGATTCTCGTACAGCCTGGGCAGGTCCTTGAGATTTTCCTGGGAGCAGTACACCGTTATGGGCTTGATAAACTCGTCAGAAACCCCCATGTCGCGCAACAGGTTCTCAAAGGCAGTGGTCTCGTTGGGCATGGGCTTCTCGGTCTCGGTAGGTGGCGGCTCGCTCCCACCGTCCAAGCCTGAATCCATCTCCAGACTTGGGCGTCTCCCCGGCAGCGGGGGATGTTCACTGCCGCCGGTCTCTATTTCCGTTGGATTTGCGAGGTCGACGCCGGCAGTTGCAGCTGGTTTCCGTTGGGATTTGCGATGTGCTGTTTTCCTTGTTTTTTTGTTGGCCATTATGCCACCTCCCGAAGATGTTGTTCAAAATATTCGAGCCTCTTTCTTCCGTTTCTGGTGAGGCTCCAGTCCAAATGCACCGGGCCGAATTCCTTTTGCATGACGAAGTTGGTGTCCGATCTGACCAGCCCCATATCCCTCATACGTTCCAGCCGTCTGACTGCTGTGTTATATGATATGCCCAGGGCGGAGGCGACGCCATCTGCGGTGACTACCCGCCATTGCCCAATGTAACGCAGCGTTTCCAGACGCTCGTGGGTCATCTGTAGCCTTGTGCTCTGCGGCCTTCGTCCACCAGATACTGAAGCCCCAGGTTAATGAAGAGGTTCATTACGTTGTGTACCGAGGGCTCATCTATCTTCTTCAGGAGAAATGCCTGCTGCGCCGCAGTCTTCAGAATTTTACGGTACTTTTCGGGCATTTCCACAGTCAAACGATAGACTTCCGATGGGACATCTGCTGCCGGGGTTTCAGGCTGGGTTTCAGTAGTGTTTTCTATTGTCATAAATCGGATTATAAAACGTGCGCATTGCGTTGTAAATAGAGCGCGAGGCAGTGCGCGTTTGGGGCATTTACAACGTAAGAAACGTGCGCATATAATCAAGAACGTGAAAAAAATCGCGGTCTGGAGCCAGAAGGGCGGGGTCGGGAAAAGCACCGTTACGGCACTTCTGGGGCTGGCATTACGCGATATGGGGCACAGGGTCGGATTTCTGGATATCGACCTGAGCGGCAGTACACTTCACAAGGCGTTGGGGCTCTCGGAACCCCCACGCATCAAAACATCAACGGAACAACGCAAGCTCATTCCTCCGGAAATCAACGGATATTATCTGTTCTCGATTTGTGCTCATTTTGGCGAAGCTAATTCCGTCATGTGGAAGGGTGAGACGGGCACCGTTGAGATCCCCGATGAAGTGATGGAGAAGGTGCAGAACTGGCTGAAGGCCAATCAGGACATCGTACAGAAATGCAAAGAGTTTCTCGAGAAGAATCCCGACGTACATTCTTCCTTCGAGATCGTTCAGGAAGCCGATGTGTATAACCATCAGGCCTGGTACCTGAAACAAACGTATGTTTCCAACAGGGCTTCAATCATCCGTCAACTCTTATCGGAACAGGTGCAGTGGCCCGATGACACGGAGATTCTTCTGGCGGATATGCCGCCATCAACTGCATCCGAAGTTTTCTCGTTTTTTGAGCACCTAAGTGGACTGCTAGGTGTGATTATAGTCTCCCAACCGTCAGAAATCTCGGCACTCGGCATGAGGAGAACCGTCGACTTTTTGAGGCTCGAGGAAGTGCCCATAATCGGTCTTCTCTCGATGATGGACGGCTATTTGTGCCCGAGCTGCGGGAGGGTGAGCCACCAGCTGCTTTCCCCCAAGCTAGCTATGGGAAAAGAGGCCAGGGATTGCGGGATCCCGTTTCTGATGTCCATTCCCCAGACCCCGGACATGAACGCATTGAAACCGTATTTTACAAAACTGGCGCAGGATATTTTGACAGCCAAGCCGGTTACACTCCGGAGAGAATCAAGGGGGCAGAGGGTCAAGAGGGGAATAACTAAAATGGGCGGGAGAGTTATAGCCAAACTCACTTAAAGGAGGGTATATGGCTGGCCTTGTTGCAGATCTACTCGCGCGAGCGGAAAAACGGCAGGCTTCCCTGATGCAGCGGCTGCCGGCAGAGATCAAAGAAAAGCTGAAGTCCGCGGAGGGGCGGGCCGCTGAACTCAAAGTACTGGGGGAAGAAGGAGGCCTTTTCTACCTCAAATACTACGAGGGAAAGCTGCACCTTCTCGAAGAACCGTGTGAAGTGCGGAACAAGATCCTGATGCACGAAGATACGTTCTTCGACCTTGTTGACGGTGTGATAACCCCGAGGGCGGCAAAGGCGCACCGGCTTATCATGGTCAGCGGTACGGAGGAACTCTACGATACCGAAGAGCTGATGCAGGCTATAGAAGACTGGCTCAAGGAAATCAAAAAGATGCTGCATTTAGGGAGATGAGAATGAGCTACGTACACGAATTGCCATACGTTGCCCTGATACTCCTCGGAGTTCTCACGTCCTTGTATCTGGCCAATCTCTTCTATGACTATAAAGTGCCGCAGTATATCAGCAGGAAAATAGGTCACCTGGGGGGTTGTCTTGGATTTCTTCTGATGCCTTTCCTGTTCCATAATTTCTGGTGGCCATTTATTCTGACAGCCGGATTCACAATCCTGTTACTTTATGCCAGGGTTTTCCGCCCTGGTCTTTTCCGTGGTGTGGGTGGCTCCGGGAGATTAGATGCTCTAGCCGAAATACATTTCCCAGCCACCGGAGCTGTTCTCATCGGCGTTCTCTGGGGGATATACCACGAACCCTGGTTGGCAATAGTTCCTCTGACGTTCATGGGGGGAGGGGATGCGATAACGGGGCTCATCCGTAGCCGTGTCTATGGGAGAGAAGTCAAAGGATTGTGGGGCAGCGTGGGTATGGTGGTAACCTGTCTCTTGCTCGCATACTTCATCCAACCCTACTGGATTGGCGCTGTCGGGGCCATTACTGCTGTGCTTGCAGAAAGATTCACGAAAACTACAAGATATATCGATGATAATTTCTCCATACCCCTTGCGAGTGCTTTGGTAATGGCACTATGTAAGCTAATATGACAACTGTAATGCGTGAGGTAACCTGCACTACGTGTGGCAAGCAATTTCAGAAAGCTTCCTGGCTAGTACGTGAGCACAACTTTTGTTCGAATCCCTGCCGCCTAGTTTGGTTTGGCTCTCTTCCTCAAGATTATCAGACCATTGTGAAGAATTTCAGCAAGAATTGGGTTAAGAAAGAACCCAGAATCATCTCTTGTGCTAAATGTGGCAAAACCCTCCCAGTGAAGGAACCGGGGTTGCGGCGTACCCGGAAATTCTGCTCCCGGAAATGCTCAGATCATAGAAATAGGAGGGTAGCCCGCATTTGCCTGAATTGTGGGAGGGATTTCAGAGTTCCAAGGTCAGCTATGACTACTAAGGGGACAGGTGAATATTGTTCCTCGAAGTGCTGGACAAGTTCTAGGGCATATCGACAATTAAGGGCTGAATCAAATAGGGCATTGATTAAGCCAACGAAGCTGGAGAAGAACCTGGAGGTACTGCTGGAGAGGGACTATCCAGGCGAATGGGAATACACTGGTGATGGCAAGGTTATTATTGATGGGATGATCCCTGATTTCTTCAATAAAAATGGCCGCAAAATGGTGATTGAAGCCTTCGGACGCTATTGGCACGAAGGGAACAATCCAAAGTGGAGACGAACAGAGCTCGGTAGAATCATGGCTTATAATGCTCTTGGAATCAAATGCCTCGTTATTTGGGAGGAGGAACTGAAGGATGAGCCAAAAGTTACTGCCAAAATCAGGACTTTCGTTACTACAAAGAGCAAGAATCCACATAGTCATATTAAGTAGACCCTTTGCATTGCCAGCAGCCGGATGTGCCGTGGCCCTCGGTTGCATTCTCACCGGCGCTGCGGGCTGGCTGATTGCGTTAGCAATCGTCTGCTCTGGTCTATTGATGGCTGGGGAACACTCACTCAATACATTCTTTGACTATACTACAGGGATTGACCATATCGGCGATGATACCTCGAAGCCGAAGTCCTACACCAGCGGCAACCAGGTCATTGTGACTGGCTTGATGAAGCCAACTGAAGTTCTTGTCAATGCCCTCTGCTGGTTGGCTGCGTCTGCGGTAGTGGCTGCGATCATTGCTCACTATGCCTCAGCTTGGATTTGGCTGCCATGGGGGCTATCAGCTCTCTGTTCTCCGTTTTATTCCCTCGGTAAATTACATTATGCCTGCGAGACTGTGTTGGGTTTGGGCTTTGGGCCATTGGCATGTTGTCTTGGAGCTGCGGCCTCCAGCACATTTGTGTTCCACAATTTCGGCCCGGCTTTTATGGCAGGGCTAGTTTTCGGTTGGACGTTTGGGTTTGGCGCGGAATTCATCGACCAGGCGTTCGATGCGGATGTCAACTGGAGTTCCGGACTCCGCAACATGGGCGCCCTGGCCTGGAAGACGGGAGTCAACCCGGTGCTCTTTACGTGTACACTGCTGGGCTTTGCGTACATCATCCAGATAGCCCTTGTCATCGGCGGGTACCTAGCGCCGCTGACGCTCTCTACTCTGGCCCTCATGCCGCCGTTTATCTACTGCATCCTGGCGGTCTGCGAAACAAAGCCGGACGTCAAGCAGGCTGAGCTGAAATTCAACAACAAGGCGATTATGGCGGCAATGGGGGTGATGTTCCTGTGGATGCTGGCACTGGTCATCAGCCAGGCGGTGGCGAAATGAAGGAGGCCTAAATGAAGCCGGAAGAGATTTTTGAAAAGTACCAGAAGGATCCAGATTATATACTGAGCCCGGAAGAAATCAGGGGATTAGGCCGTGATGGTTTCAGAAAACTGATGGAGCTTCTTATAGAAACCCCAGAATTCAGGAAGGGTGTAGTGGATTACTATGTGGCTTTGGAAGATTATGCCCACGCATTTGACCAGCCGATGCCGAAAGCTCCGGGGGTATGATGATTGCAACCAGACCAGACCTGAACGGCTTTCCGGATACCCGGACTCCTGAAACTATTAAACGGCAGGAAGAGGCAGCCCCCCAACGCTCGGCGGCCTATTATCGGAAGCCGAAGAGGGCCAAGATCATCTCACTGGGTACCGCAGTCCCCAAGACATTTGTGACCCAGAAGGAAGCATATGATGCCCTGGGCTACACGTCTCAACGGGTCTGGAATATCTTCAAGAATTCCGGGATCGACCGGCGGCCGTGCTGGATTCATCCCAGCAAGCTGCGTAATATGACCTTTGAGCAGATGTGCCAGGAATATGAGGCGGGTGCTGTAAACCTGGGGCTGGAAGCCGCCTTACAGTGCATCGAAGGTTTAGAGATCCGTAAGGACATCGGCTCAATCACCTTTGCTACCACAACGCAACCCCGGCTGCTCTGCCCCTCTCTGAGTTACTTTTATTCGATGCTGCTGAAGCTGCCCTCTGATATTGAGCATACCGATATGATCGGAGGCGGGTGCGTTGGCGGAGCTCCGGCTATCCGCAGGGCCCATGACCATTTCATGCAGACGGGCTACCCCGCGCTGGTAATAACGGCGGAGATCTGCACCGCCACGTTCTACCCGGCTCCGGAGAAAGACCTGGAGAATACGGTGGCCAATGCCATTTTCAGCGACGGGGCCTGTGCCTGTTTGATCGGGCAGGATGACAACCCGAAGCACCCCTGGATCTGGGCTTTTGCCGAAGAGTTCGACCGCCGCTATATTGACTATCTTGGCTTTGACTGGGTGGACGGCCGGCTGAAGGTGAAGCTGGACAAGGATGTGCCGAAGGTGGCACCTGTGCTGGTCGAGAGGGTGGTAAACAGAATCCTGGAACAGGTCCCGGGGATGACGCTGCGCGACATCAAACACCTTATTATTCACCCGGGCGGGGTCAAAGTCCTGGACAATATCCGCGATCGCCTGAAGATCCCGGAGGAGAAGCTGGCTTACTCGAGGCAAATCCTGAGGCAGCAGGGTAACCAGAGTTCTGCTACCATTGCTTCAATCGGGCGCCTGGCGAAAGAGCAGGCCCAGCCGGGCGACTGGGGCCTGGTGCTCACAATGGGCGCCGGCTTCAAAACGTATGGAATTTTGCTCTACTGGGCTTGATATGGACGAGAAACGAGTTGTGCTGGTGGGGAGTGCCACCCAGTCTCTGGTTCACTTGCGGGAATTGATGGATCAATACCCAAAGGTGCCCGGGAAGTTGGTCTCGGACATCCCTATCCTGGATGCTGTCCCGGGCTTACCGCCTCCAGCTCCCGGAGGGCCGATTGTCTGCGTGCACTGTGGGCGAGGAGGTGGCACACTGATGAGGGTGGGCAAAAAGGGGAAGGATGCCCACTATAGCCATAAGGGCTGTGATAACCGACGATGAAAAAAAACAGTTGAAGAGCGGTTTTGGGAGAAAGTCGGGCCTCATACTGATCCTGATGCCTGCTGGCTCTGGCAGGCAGGTACTAGTAGTGGTAGGGGTGGGCTTAGGTATGGGATGTTTAAAGTTAATGGCAAGCATGTGTTGGCACACCGTTTTTCCTATGAACTCATGGTGGGGCCCATACCTGAAAGTTATACGCTAGATCATGTGAAGGCTAGAGGCTGCATAAATACCTTATGCGTGAATCCAGGGCATTTGGAGCCTGTTCCGCTTAAGATAAATCTTCTTCGTGGTCTTAGCCCGACTGCCTTGAATGCCAAGAAAACAGCTTGTAAGCATGGGCATCCTTTTGATGAAGAAAATACGTATGCCTGGCATGGTTATAGATTTTGCCGTGCCTGCCAAAAGCAACGGCGGCAATTTGCCTTGGCGGTTTAATAAGGAACTGTGGAGGTAATGATGAAGATTCTGGTGACAGGCGCATCGGGGCAGCTCGGGCAGGAAGTGGTACCGCGACTCATCGAGCGCGGTGATCTCGTGACTCTCATAGCCCGCGACGTGGATAAAACGAAGAAGCTCTTTCCGGATATGGATATCATCCATGGCGATATTGTGGAGAATCTGCTGGGAGTCAGAGAGGACGAGGCTAACGTCCGCAGATTTGACGCTCTTTACCACCTGGCGGCGGATATCAACCTGGGAACGAAGCACGAAGACCGGGTCTGGAAGACGAATTACGATGGCACTATTCATGTAATCGACTTCTGCAAACGCTATAACGTATCGCAACTTTTCTACGTTGGGACGGCGTACACCATAGGGCGCAATTCCTACGAGATCTCCAAGAAAGCGGCGGAGAAGGCGGTCGATGCCCAGACCTGGCTCTTCAAGGCTGTCTTCAAGCCGGGGGTGATCATCCCCTGCATGAATATCATCAAGCCTTCGATGGGCGCCCTCTACCAGTTTGCCCGGGGAATCTGCGCAGTCCATGAAAGGGCTGAGATTGTGAGGCGGGCCATCGAAGGTACGTTGCGTTTGCCTGTTCTGACACCGCAGTTCAGGGTCAAAGGCAATCCGGACGGGCATATCAACCTGGTCCCTGTCGACGCGGTGGCGGATTACATCGTCAAACAGCAGCTCGCCGGCAAATACTGGCTGACAAACCCCAAGCCTCCCACCATCCAGGAGGTCTGCAACTGGATGGGAGAGGCCATGTATGTCGATATCCAGGTCCACCCTGAGGATTTTAAGAAGTCGGCGATCGAAGCTGTATTCCACAGGCTGGCAGAGCCGTTCCTGCCCTACCTGGAAGGCAATGATTTCCCGAGTGACCTGATGGCCTGCCCGGAGATCGACCATAAATTCATTACGGGCTCCGTAGCGCAGAGCGTCATAGAGTAGGAGGTTTGCCATGATGCCGAAGATTTTTGATGGAGTTGGCAAGGCGCAGCAGCTGGTCCATGACCTGGCAGCGATAGACCAGAGGAAGCTCAAACAGATCGGCGAGATTCTGGACAAAGCCAAGGCCCTGACCTCCGGAGACCCCAAGTCTTTAGACAACGGCCTGGAGCTGGTGAGGCTGATCAGCTCGATGCCGATAGAGAAAATAAGGGCGGTCAGTCAAATGCTGGCGGACGCCAAGAAATTGTCGGAGAACCTTCCTCCTGAGATTATCGAACTCCTGCGGGAAGTCAGCAAAGACCAAAAATAAGCACAACCTCTTGACAACGTTTCTCCGATTCCGTTAGTTTTGAATTACCTTTTTGGGTTTCGGCATCTCTTTTTGGAGAAAATGTGCGGGAGGTGTTGTTATGTCTGCTCAAGTTGCTATGCCCACGGGTCTGGTCCGAATGATGACGAAGCTCCCTGCTATCCCCGGCGTTCCCAAGATTTTCCAGTCTGTTGAGTCTGTGCTTCCCAAATTCCTGCCCCGGATCTCGGACGTAATACCCAAATAAGGGGGGAGAATGGGTGCGATACGGATACCACCCCCTCCGATACCGAGCAAACTCCCGTTTGAGAGCACCTTAGGGAGGGCGGCGCTGAAGGTCTCCCGGAAACTTGACAGCTCTCCGCCTATCAAGGCGATCAACGCTGTTATGGACAAAGCGCCGTATCTTCCGGAGGCCGAGATGGGGACGCCATTCGGGAGTGTAACTCTGCCCGAACTGCGTCTGCCCCAGCTCAAAGCCCCTTCGATGACCCCGGGGCACAGCGCCGCGCTCAAAGCCTCCATAGGCCGGGACCTGGCTGACCTGCTTGAATTCGTGCCTGTGGTCGGCCCCATTATTGGCCAGAGGGTTGGCGATACCTACCTGGGGAAGATCAACGATTCGTTCACCCCTGAGGAATTCAAGACCTTTATGGGGTGGGACAAGAAAAGCCCTTTGAGTTCCATAGCGGTATTGCAGACGATCAGAAGGAAGTAGATGCAAGACATTCTCAATGTCAAAGACCAAATAGGGGCGGCTGGACTAAAAGTAAAGGCTGTCGCAGACAGTATTTATGCACAGCTCGGGCATTGGCCCAATGTTATATCCTCTCTGGGTGGCCCGGCCAACGACATCGATACAGCCCTGTATGACGTGGCTGATGCGCTCCTAACGGCAGCGAACAGGCTGAATGACTTCAGTATCTCTTACGATAATGTTGCGGGGGCAGTTGATGAGAAACTCAATAATCTTCTGCAATGGGCCCAGGATTCGCAGGCTAAAATAGTTGATGCACAGGCTAAAGCAGCTGCTGCAGTCAAGAGGCTGGATGACCTCAAGAACAGAGTCGGAGATGACTACCAGGGCGTAGTGTCCATTGCCTCGGATTGGGCCACATTGAAGGCCAATCAGGCGCTAGCTGCTGCGAACCAGAACATCTCCGCAGTCACTACTCGACTAGATAATATCAAGAACAGGACTGGAGATGACTGGGCCAACATAAAAGCACAGATTGAGAGCACTGCTGTTGCCGAAAGGCCCTTGTGGACTAATTATGCTGATGGTCAGGCAGGTCGAGCAATTAATACTGCTAGTGCTGATGCCACAGAGAAGGCAAACGCGGCTCTGGCGGCTGCCAACCAGAACATCAGTGATCTTGATGCCAAACTGGCAGCGAAGATAGATAGCTCAGATGGCAGGATTGGTGACCTCGAAAATAAATTCCCTCTGACTACGGCAGCACTGAACAAGAGAATCGACGATGCCAACCAGGCTTCTACGGATAAAGCGAACGCGGCCCTGGCTGCCGCGAACCAGAACCTTGCTACGCTCCAGGACAAATTGACAGCTGATGAGAGTACGGTGAGTGACCTGAAGGCGAGAGTGTCAAAACTTGAAACTGAGATCAATAAGGTGGCTCCCATATTGGCCAGGATACCTAAACTCTAGGGGGATGAGATGAATCCGTTAAAGACATTTGCCTCTCAGATTTCAAAAGTTGAGCAGGGCACCGCTCTTCCTCGAGTGTCCCCATTACTGCTCCGGGTGGCCGGTCAGCTTCCTGATCTGCCTACCGTTGGAAAGAGTAGCATGATAACCGATATCCAGAAGATGCCGAAAAAGCGGTTGCCGACCCCGGGTATGATCAATGATATTTCCGAAGTACGAGCAAAAGTTGCTGCGGCAGTGGAACAAGTCCCTGAGATTCCTGAGGTATCAGAGGCCGCGCCCGAGCTGATAGAGTCGGTGCCTGAAGGTTTGCGGACGGCGGTGCCGGGAATGAGTGCCTTCACCACAACGCATCTCACTCAGTCAGTAGCCACGCAAGGGGCAAGAGGTAGCTTATAAAAGGAGGCCGTCAACCTGTGGGTGAGGCCTGGGGGTGGGTGTGAAGTTGATGAGATATGGACTTAAACGCATTGTGGTATACGATCTCGAGCGTAGGAGGAGTCGCTGCCGGCGCCCTGACCACGGCATGGACATTCGGGAGACGGTATCAGGAGATTACGGATACGCAGAAGGCCCAGGGGAAGGTACAGAAGGACCAGGGTGATTCTCTCGATAAACTGTGGAGAGCGCATGAAAATCACAAGGCGGAAGTGGACAAGAGCTTAGTGGAAATAGGTGGCCGGATGATAAAGGATCTGGCCGAAATCAAGGGGGCAATAGCCGTGACAGATACACGGATAACCGCTCACCTTTCGAATTGCGTGACTCAGAAGGAACTGGCAGAGCCCCTGCAGGATATCTCGACCAGGTTGGGACGTATTGAGGGTGCTTTGAATATCCCTACAGAGTGAGGTAGAGATGGCTAAATACCTTGTCCAGGTAGACCCTATTCATCTTGCCGAGGTCAACATTTCTCTGACCAAGATGGGTATAATCCCTGCCCCTCTCGATTTCAATTTTGTGAAGGTGGATATCCAGCCTAACCAGGTAGCGGCGATAGGAGCTGTGCCTTACGTGGTCAATGTGAAACCGGAGCAGATACGGGCCATCCGCATCACCATGCCGGTAGATCAGAAGTTTTCCAAGTTCATCAATCTCTTCCTCTCCAACCCCATCACGGGGCCGCCAAAGGCTGTGGCCTTTGCCCGGAGTACCATGGATTCCTCGCACGAGAGGATCCCGACATCGGTGAGTGGGCAGATGGTGGGAGCGGATGTAGCTGCCGCGGACGGCATCACCGGCAAAGGTGTAAAAGTTGCAGTACTCGATACCGGTACAGCCTTGGATTTCGCGGTCCAGGGATACTTCGGACATGGTAAATCATCGGTACCCGGCCAGCCTTTCATGTTCGATGAGGTCGGCCATGGTTGCATTGAGGGAGAAGCCTTTGTCTATACTACGTTCTGTGGCCTTGTGCGATTCCAAGACCTCTATGAGAATTTGAAGGTTCCAGAGGTCCAGAGTGAA
>Ga0187878_1001291_pt1 | contig 25033 bp, 23 predicted proteins | sample June2016WEW_17_1_FD_132979 | JGI IMG/M metagenome (GOLD analysis project Ga0187878, IMG submission 132979) | Peatland microbial communities from SPRUCE experiment site at the Marcell Experimental Forest, Minnesota, USA - June2016WEW_17_150 | ecosystem: Environmental > Terrestrial > Soil >...
AACCAGCGACCTCCGGGTTATGAGCCCTCGTCCTGCAGAGGGGGCCTCAGACCTCAGTTCCACGCGTTCGAGGGTGCCCCTTCCGGTTCGGCACGAGTGAGCCTGGCAAGGTTCGCGGCTGAGAGCAAATGCGAGGATACCTCCCTTCCCGTCTCGCGTCTAGGTTGAATTCCAACATGGTGATTGAAACATCCCATGTGGTTTTCTGAATATGGTCCCTTTGTTGGTCAATTCATGTATTCGAAGTCTGACAATCTCGCTCGGCTGCTACAGGATGACATCTCATGCGGACTTTGTCGGGACGAGCGCCCTTACTGACCAATTTCATGCGCACCTTCATGGGAGCAGAGCGGTTGTTTCGAGCCTACAAGGTGAGCAGGCTTCCATGAACAATCAACCAGCTTACTGCTTCCTGCACGGCCTCCAACGAACTATATCGGGGCTGGTAATCAAGCAGGCGCCGAGCCTTCTCGATGCTGCAGTTGGGACTGTGTGAAATATGGTCCCAGGTTGCCTCCCTCTCCTCTTCCGTCACGGTTCCTTCCCATTCGTTCCACGACAAGAAACTCAGCTGCGGGGATTGTCCGAACCATGCTGCCATTGCCTCGGCGTAACCCCTCAGAGTGAGCGCTGCTGCTGAGGTCACATGAAAACTCTCGCCTACCGAAGTGCTCCAATGCGACAGGGCCTGGGCAAATGCCTGGGCGACGTCATCTGCGTGAACATGGTGCACCGTTTCCAGCCCGAGGTTCGGCAACACGACTTCCTCCCCGCGAGCCAACTTGGCGAACACGCGTGGATTGAAGTTCCCTGCCGGGTTCAGAGGAACCCAACCGGGACCGACTATGTGACCCGGATGAAGGACGGTAGCTGGAAAGGCTTTCTGCTGGGATTCGGCCAGCAGATATTCTTCGATGGCCGCCTTGTTCGTGCCGTATTCGCCGAAGGGTCTGCGGGGTTGAGCCTCGGTCGTCGGCACCAGCGTGCTGGGGCCGTGCACCCATATGGTGCCACAATGGAGGAAGTGGCACACCCTGCCGCGAAGGGCTGCAACCAAGTGACGAGCACTCTCGGGAGTGAAGCAAATTAGGTCGATTACTACGTCAGGGGACAAGGTAAGGATTTGATCGCCAAAACGTCCCGCCTGCTCAGCGCTGTCTCTGTCGACCACGATCCGTTGCACGAACTTCCATTCATAGCCCTGCTGGTACGGAGGTCGCTGACCACGGCTGACACAAACGACTTCATACCCCGAGGCCACCAGCCTCGGGACAAGATATGTCCCGATGTGTCCCGTCCCTCCAATGACAACGGCTCGCATGTTGTTTCTCCTCCTACCATATTTCGCATTCTGAGCTTGGGGCTTGGTCCAGCGCGTCTTGTATCGGGGGCCACTGTGATGTCGGTGATCATCGTGCAACTTCGCGAGAGATGGGTCCCTTTACCTCGCCGTCACCTGCGGCTTTGGACCATGCAAGATGAAGCCGTTCCAGAGAAGCCCTGCGGAAGGTGTCAACGGTAATGAGACAACCGTCTCGGCAAAATAGTATAGCTCGTGCGACTCAGCCGGGGCCATCGGTGCTTCAAGGGCCGGTGAGAGAGGCACAACGGCAGTCGGCGGGTTGATCCAGATCGCCACAGGCAACCTGGACGGCTCGGGCCAGCCATGGACGAAGCGTTCGGGATGGGTCTGGTAGGCCAGGCCCAAGACATGCTGACGCGGCTCGCGCAATTGCGGTGCCCACCCGTAGTGGACAGCTGCGGGCGTCATCAGCCCCAGACCAATGCCGTGGTGCCCGAAGTTGTGCCAGGGGAAGAAGTGCCGCCCCCACACGTGCGCGGCAAGCAGGCTGTCGAAGAAATCGGGATAGCCGGGGTGGTACTTGGCGGTCTTGAACTGGGCCTCCGCGAACGGGTTGCCGTTGGATATGCGCGGCCGGGAGTGGCTGGCATTCTCCCCCAGATCCCCTGCAAACGGTAGGCTCCTTAGCTGTGATCCCGCGGTCCATGCCAAAGGCCTGTTGCGTTGTCTTGCGTCCAGTGTGGGTCGGGTGTGGTGAGAGGCATCCGCTCCCATCCCATTGATATTCGAGCGAGTGTCCTCTCCCATGTCTGTATTCCACTGAGAGAATCTGGTGCCTCCACGTTGGAAGCCCCAACGGCACAAGCAATCGTTACCGCGCGCTCCAAAGGTTCTCCCCGAAGAAATGCTGCCAAGAAGCCCGCAATCGTTGCATCCCCGGCTCCGGTCGTGCCCCCGAATACTTGCGGACGAAAGCAAGGGCTCCAAAGCTGTCTATCCGCCCAGTCGTCGACTGGCCGTTCTTGTGCCCGACCCATGCTGCGGAGTCTGTCTCTTCCTGCGCTGCGCAGGAAGAGACCCCTATCACCTGCTTTTAGCCCGACTACGGCGGCCCCCCAGTCCAATAGGGTTTCCGCCGTTTTGGAAAGATCAGTCGCGGTAGCCGCTTGCCCAGACCCGGACGAGGATCCAACCCTATGTGACTCAACGCCGCCTAGCATCATAGTGATTTCCTCTAGGGCGGGCATCAAGATGTCCACATAAGGGAGGGTTGCTTGAAGGATCTTTCGCCAGTCGGCTCGACCGCTCTCCGCCGCCGGATCCGGAACGGCCAGGTCAAGCGAGGTCGTCACTCCAGCGCTCTTCGCGGTTCTGAACAGCTCAACGAGTTCCTTGCCGTCTTGCACAAACATCCGCCTCATCAATGGGGGGTAGCCAAAGTGAAAGAGCCGCGCCTTCTGGAGGAGGCCAAGACTCACATCCGCAGAGCCCATGGCGCTATTCGCCCCCGGACAGTGCAGGAACGCTCGATCTGCCCCTGGAGGAGAGAGAACGATGGTGTAGGAACTGACCTCGTTTTCGGCGATGATCAGGTTGTCGGCCAGGGCTGGGTCGACGCGCGCGATGACCTCTAGAATCAACTTCCCAAAAAGGTCATTGCCCACTTTTCCAACAAGACGCACTGGGATGCCCAGACGATGCAGGCCTAGGCCCACGTTAGATACGCAACCGCCCGTCGAGATGGTGACAGGTCCCACCTCAAGCAGTTGCCCTGGTTTGATGTTGCGCCACACTTCACTGCCAGGGCGGTCGGGAAACCTCAGGATCAGATCCAAGCAGATATGGCCTGCCACTATTGCGTCGAAAGTGGGCATCTCATTTCTTCGGGGGTCGGTCTAACGTCCACACGATCTTCCTGGCAAAGCCGTCGCGTACCCGCGAACTGACGAGGTGGGCGGTGGTGAGATTTCCCCCGCGCGTCCTTGGAACCCCGAGTCTCTTGTGCCGACCAAGAATACTGCAATTGCAGTTGGACAAGCTCCAGAATGTCCGCCGGCAAGTGGCAAGCATTACTCGAAGGATGAACACGAAGGCTCCAGTCTTGTCGGATAGGCCAAATGCCTCAGAATAGCATACGCTCGAGGCATCCGTGGCCGACCCTGGCACCACGCAGACTCGAGTCTGCCATCAGGAACAGGTGAATTGAGGCGATCCGAGCGGCAAGATCTCTGTTGAAAGCCCTGAATCGGGTGTCGGTATCCTAGGAACACCCGTGGGCCCCCCTCGGCCGAAGAAATGAATTGACCGTGTCAACAAGTACCGGATGGGAAGTCACTTGTTCCTTCCGTCCATTCCCCTCTGCCCGGCTATGGACATGGCGTTACAGGGGAACTTCAGCCGGGGCAGTGGACATCTTCTTTGCGCGCCAGCATGGGTGAGTTAGATGGCCAACCGCAGCGGATTTTCTAGGGAACCAAACCATCGCGCGACGCTTTGGGCCCTCGTTTGACGACCCTAACTCCCCGAATGATCTCAGCAGCCTCTGCACAACTCGTGCTCAATAGTGGGGTTGCGCTTCAGATGTCATCCGCAAATGCTCCGACGACGTAGACGAACTTGGTACCCCCCGCCATAAGTCAACCCACTGCACCCAATCGCAGGTGCTCCGCTGGCACTTTGGAATCTGGACGCGCGTTCTGAACTGCTCACCGCAGCTTCCCGCCAACGTCGAAATAGCTGCCTCTCTAGATCGACCTTTGGGGTCTCTACCTTGGCAGGCGGTGGCAGATGTCTCCTAGGGCGGGATAGAGCATACGATAAAGCATGTAAAGCTCCTTATAGCGCTCCACGTTACTTGCGATTGGGAATGTGCGCTCTGTCACGTGGACAGTCGCTTTGACTGCCTGATCGACGCTGCCAAACAACCCAGTTCCCGCACCTGCGAGCAGTGCCGCGCCATAGGCTGCACCTTCGGTCACGTTCACCATAGCCAGTTCTGTCCCGAACACATCAGCTTGAATCTGCCTCCACAATGGACTTCGAGCTCCGCCTCCCGAAGCGCGGACCTGTTGAATGGGCACTCCTGCTCCTTTGACGAGCTCCAAGCAGTCGCGCAGGCCGAAGGCGACACCTTCCAACAAGGCCCGGATCAAGTGTCTCTTGGAGTGGCGAATGTTCAATCCAACGAATGCGCCGCGGGCTTCAGGATCTGGGTGTGGAGTTCGTTCGCCGGATAGGTACGGCAGGAAGAGCAGCCCATCGCTGCCAACTTGGACGCGCGCGGCCTCGCGTGTGAGTAGGTCATAGGGATCATCCCCAGTCAGCAGTGCTGTGCTTCGTTCTGGTTCACCCAAATTGTCGCGAAACCAGCGGAATGAGCCGCCCGCTGAGAGCATCACGCCCATCAAGTGCCATTTGTTGGGGACGGCATGGCAGAATGCGTGGAGACGACCCTCGGCCTCGGCAGCGAACAGGTCTGAGTGGGCGAAGACCACACCTGAGGTGCCGGTGGTAACAGAGATCACTCCGGGTTCTACAATTCCGGACCCCACGGCTTGGGCTGCTTGGTCTCCGGCGCCGCCAACCACGGGAATCCCGCGTTTCAACCCAGTCGCTCTTGCAGCAGTCAGAATGATCTGTCCAGAGACCTCGATTGACTCGGTGCAATGTGGAAGCCATTCAGAAGGGACACCTAGCAAACCTTCCATCTCACTCGACCAGCGCCGTTCGGCGACATCGAACAAAGATGTCCCTGAGGCGTCCGAAACGTCAGTCGCATACTCGCCAGTCAGGCAGTACCGCACATAGTCTTTGGGAAGCAGGATATGGGCCGCTTGCTCGTAAACCGCCGGTTCAATCTGGCGGACCCACAGGATCTTGGGAGCGGTGAAGCCGGGAAGAACGGCGTTTCCGGTAAGACCCAAGAGTCCTGCCAACCCCCCGGCGCGTTCTTCGATCTCCGCACACTGGACACCGGTTCGTTGATCGTTCCAAAGAATTGCCGGTCGCAGTACCCGACCTGACTTGTCCAGCAGCACTAGTCCGTGCATTTGACCTGTCAGGCCCACGCCGCTGACATCCTCGCCCTTTACTCTGGGTTCGGCAAGCACCGCTTGAATACTCGCACATGTGCAGCGCCACCAGTCGGCAGGATCTTGCTCCGACCAGAGAGGCTGGGGCGAGTGTGTCGGAAATTCAGTGGTGGCACTGGCGATTACGTTCCCGCCGCGATCGATCACAAGGGCCTTGGCGCCCGTCGTCGAAATATCCAACCCTAGGAGAAGTGCCATTTCCGTTCCCTTTCACGGGGTGAGCGGATGAAGGGGCGGCCTTTTCGGACGGCGCGACATGAGCATTCGGGACGAAGGCCTCCCGGCTGATCGAGGTCCCTGTCGGAATTTCCGGTCTAGATTTCCGCCCAATTGTCGGCCTTGGATTGGGGACATTCCGTGCGTCAATAACGTAGCCTGACGCCACACTCCCGGGCCATCGCCCTGATTGGTTCTAGTGAGAGCCAATAGACCTTGCCTGCTTATTGTCATTCCGGATTGTTCGGAAAAAGGGCGGCGGATGGCATTGAATTCTACGTCGAGCTCATCTGGTTCCCGTCAATAGAAAGGGGAAAGTGGCATGCGGCCAGTCGCTCGGGCTGCCAAGCCTTCAGTGCCGGTGCCAAGCGCTTGCAGATCTCCTGCGCGAAGGAGCAGCGTGGGTAGAAGGAGCACCCTGGCGGCATTTCAAACGCGCTGGGGACTTCGCCATGAAGAACAGAGAGCTTCGGCCTCAATCCGGCGCTCATGTGACTCGGCACTGATTGGAGCAGCGCGGCGGTGTAAGGGTGCAGAGGTCGCGAGTACACCTGAGCCGTCTTTCCCAGCTCGACAATCTGGCCAAGATACATGACGGCGATCCGATCGGAAACGTATCGGACCGTTCTGAGGTCATGGGATATGAAAAAATAGGTATAGCCGCCCCTGGACTGGAGCTCGAGCAACAGGTTCAGAATCTGTGCCTGAATCGAGACGTCGAGTGCGGAGGTCGGCTCATCGCAGATCAAGAGCTTGGGATCGAGCGCTAGAGCTCGAGCCAGGGCGATCCGTTGCCGCTGGCCCCCGCTAAACTGATGTGGGTAACGGCTCAAATCGTCTACGCGGAGACCGACCGATGTCATCAATTCCTCGGAGCGCTCACGCCTTGAAGCGGGTGTTCCGACGGCGTGAATGATCATGGGCTCGGTGACTATTGTGCGGACGGACATGCGAGGCGGCAGCGAGGAATAGGGATCCTGAAAGATCAACTGAACACAGCTCCGATATCGTTTTAGGGCCTGTGCCCTTAGGTTGGCGATATCGACACCTTCAAAAAGCACTGATCCCGAATCCGGGTGCACGAGACGAAGGATCACCTTCGCCAGCGTCGTCTTGCCGCAACCGCTTTCGCCCACGCAGCCGACGGTTTCGCCGTTTTCAATTGTCAATGAAACGCCGCGCAACGCCTTGAGAGTCGTCTCCTGGCGGGAGAATATCGAGCCCTTCTTGACCTTGAAGGATTTGTCGACGTCCCGGATCTGCAGCAATGGGGCTTTCTCAGTGACTGGCAAGGAATCCCTTTCTTTCACCTGTAAATGTTGTGGCAGGCACAAGATCGATCCGGTCCAATGACGAGGAACTCGGGCCGGTCGGTGGTGCAAATAGGCAGGGCCCGCTCGCAGCGAGGAGAAAAGGCGCAGCCTGGTGGAAGATCGCCGAGATCTGGACGCGAGCCCCGAATGACATGCAGTCGCGCTTTCCGGTGGTCGCTTCGCAAGGTCGGAATCGACTCGATTAGAGCGCGGGTATAAGGGTGGGCCGGGGACTTCATGATCGCGCTGATCGGCCCGTGCTCGACAGTGCGCCCCGCGTACATGACCAGAATACTTTCCGCAATATTGGCAATCACGCCGAGATCATGGCTCACGTAGATAATAGCCAAGTCGAACGTGTGCCGGAGTTCTTGTATGAGGTCGAGAATCTGCGCCTGAATCGAGACATCTAGCGATGTCGTGGGCTCGTCAGCGATCAGAAGTTCCGGGTTGCAGGACAAAGCCATCGCTATCGTGACGCGCTGGCGCAGTCCACCGCTCAACTCGAAAGGAAATGCGGCCAAGCGCGCCCGCGCATCCGTGATGCCGACCGCCCGGAGTTTCTCTTCTGCAATCTCCTGCGCATGCCTTTGCCCACAATGCTCATGAGTCCGAATGACGTCAAACATCTGAGCGCCAATACTGAGCACGGGGTTGAGAGCTGTTTGGGGATCCTGGAACACCATGCTAATCTTTGCCCCGCGTACCTCTCGCAGCGTCCTTTCTGGAAGCTTGCGAAGGTCTTGGCCGTGGAAGAGGATCTGACCCGATGTTATTCTGCCGGGATAGTCAATGAGGCCGAGGATCGAAAGACAGGTGACTGTCTTTCCGCACCCGCTTTCTCCGACGATGCCAAGGCATTCTCCTTCGTGGACCCGGAATGAAACATTATCGACGGCAGGACAAGGGCCTCGCCCTGTCTCGAAACAGGTCGAGAGATCTTGGACCTCTAGTAGCACGGCCCCATCTGGAGTGGGGGGGTTGTCTGCCGCGATCAACTTGCTTACCTCACCAATCTCAGCCGCGGGTCGAGGATGTCGCGCAATCCATCGCCCATCAGGTTAAAGCCCAGGACCGTGACAAAAATGACCAGGCCCGTAATGGTTGTAATCCACCAGCCCGTTGCAAGGTATTGGCGCCCGTCGAAGAGAATCACTCCCCATGACGTGGTCTGCACGCCGAGACCGAGGAAGTCCAATGTGGACTCCAGTAGAATCATGGTTGCCATTTCGAGAGTCGCAATGACCACGATAGACGGGAGCACCTGGGGCAGCGCATAACGCGTGGCGATCCGGGCCCGACTCGCCCCAACCACGATGCCGGCCTGCACGTAATCCTTTTCGCTCTCCTGAAGGATCATTCCGCGGACCAAACGGGCATAGACGACCCAATCGGCGAGAGACAATATGGCGATCAGGGTCAACAGGTTCGGCTTTGTGACACTCGCGACGGTAATTGCAAGGAGGAAATAGGGGAAAGACATTTGGAGGTCAACCAATCGCATTAAGAGTTCTCCAACCAATCCCTTGAGGAAGCCTGCCACCAGCCCCACGGTGCATCCGATCAGGAGTGTGAGAAAGACCGCGGAGAAGCTGATAAGAAGTGAGGTCCTTGCGCCGGCGATCAGGAGCGAGACCATGTCGCGTCCCATGCCGTCGGTCCCGAGCGGGTGCTGGAAGGTTCCCGATTGCCAAACGGGCGGCAACAGCTTCTCGTCGAGATTCGAGCGTTCGGGATTGTAGGGTGTCAATCGCGGCCCTATCAAGGCGGTTGCGACCACCGCAAGGACTACAACCGCGCCCATCGTCAGGGAAATGTGCTTGCGAATGCGTAAGGTCGTATTCCGTAGCACTTGAACCCTATTCGCCATCGGAGGCATCTCAACCCTCAACATGGATTCGAGGATCCAACAGCCCGTAGATCAGGTCCACCAGCAGATTGATGAGCACGAACGTGACGCTCACGACGATGGCAATCGTCTGGATCATGGGGAAATCTCTGGCGTTCAGGGAGTTCATCATCAACATCCCGACGCCGGGATAATTGAAGATCATTTCCACGACGATGGAGCCGCCGATCAGGTACCCGATTTGGACTCCGAGTACCGTAACAAGCCCGATGCTGGCGTTCTTGAGAGCATACCAGTAGTAAATGCGGGGAGAACTCAAGCCGAAGACGCGCGCGGTCATAATGTAGTCTTGGGAGAGCACGTCGATCATTTGAGTTCGAACAATCCGAAGTAGCGGAGGAAGTACCGCCAAGGCCAGCGTCAATGCGGGGAGAACAATGCTTTTCCATCCAACACTTCCGATGGCGGGAAGGAGGCGGAGGTGGACTGCGAAGACCAATACCAAGAGCAACCCCACCCAGAACACCGGCAGCGATTGCCCTGCAATAGACAGAACCAAGCCGAAGCGGTCAATCCATGATCCGCGCCGGCGGGCGCCTTCGACGCCCAGCGGGATGGCTATGAGCAGAGCAATGAACAGGCCGAGGGAGGTGAGGCGCAAGGTGTTGGGAAGACGTTGGAGCACTATGGGCAGGGTCGCCGTCTGGTACCGAAAGGACGTCCCGAAGTCCCCATGCGCCAGTTTGCTCAGATACGTAATGAGTTGCACGCCGAAAGGCTTGTCTAAGCCAAACAAGGTTCTGTAGCCTTCGATCGCTTGCTTAGGTGTGCCTGGAGCGGCCATCAGCAGGGCCGGGTCGCCCGGGATGAATCGAAGGATGCAGAAAACGATGACGGCTACGCCGACCACGAGAAAGGCGCTTTGGGCTAGTCGGCGCAGGATGAATTTGCTCATGGTTCCAGCCTACGTTCTTGAGAGACTTCTGGCCTGCAAGTCCCCCTCAATTTGCGGCGGCTCGGGCAGTTCGAGGACGACGAGTATCGTGGGCGGACGGACCCAACCCCATTGGCGGCTGGGCGAAGATCCGCGGGTCCATGTCGCGCAGGTCTTGGCTGACCGCTGGTGCGAATTCCATCTGGGCCAGAACGTCCTTTTCCAAGTCTATCCCGGGCGCGATTTCTGCCACGGTAATGCCTCCCTCGCCGAGCCGAAAGACTGCTCGCTCCGTCACGTACAATACGGGCTGCTCTCGTCGGGAGGCATGCGGGCCGGAGAAGGTTATGTGCTCGACCCTCCTGACCAATTTGCGCCGGCGCCCCTCTTCGACGATTTTCAACTGCCCATCCGCAACCTCGACCTTCAGGCCTTCTGCAGTTAGCGTCCCCATGAAGACCAACCGCTTGGCGTTCTGAGAGATGTTGATGAACCCTCCGCAGCCCGGGAATCTGTCTCCAAATTTGCTGACGTTTACGTTTCCCTGCCCGTCCATTTGGCCCATCCCAAGGAAAGCAATGTCCAGGCCGCCCCCGTCGTAGAAATCAAACTGATTGGGCTGGTTGACCATGCAAGCGGGGTTGGCGGCGGCGCCGAACGAAAGCCCGCCGGCGGGAACGCCACCAATCAACCCACTTTCTACCGTCAAAGTGAATTGATCCTCCATCTGCTCTTCAACAGCGACCGCCGCTACACTCTCGGGCATGCCAATTCCCAAATTGACTACGGCACCGGGCTCCAGTTCCAGGATGGCGCGCCGGGCGATCACTTTCTGCGCGTTCATTGGCACAGTGGACCCACGGGCTAGAGGCGCCCGACATTCCCCAGAATAGGAAGGGTTTTCTCCTTCGGCAAAAGTCATCATGTGCTGCGGCGCATTCGCCACTACGATGACATCAACCAGGACCCCAGGGATCCGGACTCTTTGGGGATGCAGGGTTCCTGCTTGGGCCATCCGCTCTACCTGGGCTATGACCAATCCTCCACAATTGTGCGTGGCGCTTGCCACCTCATAATGTTCGAGGTAGGCCGCCTCCTTCTCCATGGAGATGTTGCCTTCGGGGTCCGCACTGGTCCCACGAATGAAGCAAGCAGTGATCGGCAGACTCTTATAGAAAAGCCATTCCCTGCCCTGCAAGACTAGCAATTCCACCAAGTTCTCGGTCGTCCGCGCGTTGATCCTTCCGCCCGAAATACGCGGATCGGCAAAAGTATCCAAGCCGACATGTGTGATAAGACCGGGTCGCTTCGCGGCGATTTCGCGAAAGAGCTGTGAGATCACCCCCTGGGGAAAGTTGTATGCCTCAACTTCGTTCTCTAGTGCCAGTCGGCCGAGGCTGGGAACCAAGCCCCAGTGCCCGCCGATAATGCGCCTGATCATTTTGGTGTGTGCAAAATGATTGAGTCCTCTGCGGTCCCCATCTCCTTGCCCGGCAGCGTAGACAAGAGTTAGATCACGTGGGTGGCCGTCCTGTAGAAATCGTGCCTCTAGCGCGGCCGCCAGTGCCTCCGGGAACCCGACGCCAACAAACCCGCAGGTCGCCAGAGTCGCAAAGTCTGAAACCCTCTCCACGGCATCAGAGGCGGACAGAATCTCGGGCATGCTCGTTGATTATTCCTCTTTGGGGAGTCTGCCGCCCATGGTCGCAACCGGCTATGGGCGGCAGACATCCAGCACAGCTTGTTGGACTTACTTCTCTACCCACACATCGTGGAGCAGCTCAAAGTACGTCATGTTATGTGTGAAACCCTGAACCTTGTTGCTATAGGCATAGATGAGCCGCGGGCTGTACAGCGGGACGGAGGGCATCTGGTCCCAGAGGTACTGGGCAGCTTTGCCGACGGCGGCGGTGCGATCCGCGCCTAGCAACTGCCGCTGTGCGTTGAAGAGCGGCAAGTAGCCACTGTTATCCCACGCGAAGAGGTTGTCCTTGGCTGACCAGAGAGAGAGGAACTGGTCAGGGTCCATGGTGACATCGCTCCACGTAAACATGGCAATGTCGTACTTCGCGCCAAAAGCTGCCGCAACGTAGGCGCCCCAGTCCATGGTGACGACATCAGTCTTGATCCCGACATCGGCAAGGTTCTGGGCTACGGCTTGGGTGATGTCCTTGTGGTGCGGGAAGACTCCTTCCTCGGTCCCCATTTCCAGCTTGAAGCCGTTCGGATAGCCTGCCTGCGCCAGTAGCGCCTTGGCTTTGTCCGGGTTGTGATCGTACACGGGCGTCAGCGGCGCGTACCCCTGGGTCGCTTTCGGCAGCACCGAATCGAGAACACTGGCGGTGTTGCCCAGGATCTTGGTCGCGATCGCCTTTCGGTCGATGGCGTATACGATCGCCTGCCGAACCAGGGGGTTCGAGAGGTATTGATTCTTGCAGTTCAAGCGGAGCCAAGCGGTGTCCACCGAGGGCATGTTGAGGATCGTGAGGTCTGGATTACCCGCGATAGCCATGACTTGTTCCGCCGTTACGCGCGGAATTACCATCACGTCTCCGGCCTGCAGTGCGGATACTCTCGCATCCGAATCCGGGATGATCCAGAAGGTCAGTTTGGGGGTCTTGGGAGGCCCGCCCCAGTAATCCTGGTTCGCCTGGAGGAAGATCTTTTGCTGGGCTGTGTCGTAGTTGACGAACTTGTAATAGCCTGTGCCATTCAACTGCTTGGTGAGCTTGGCCGGGTTGGTTGGGTCGACGTCACCAGCGGAGACGATCGCGGTAAAGGTGAGAATGCTGAGCAAGGCTGAGAAGGGCTCGGACGCCACAATGTCGGCGGTCATGTCGTCCACGACGGTGACCTTGACCGGCACCCACATGAAGTTGAGAAGCATCTTGTTGGCTGGGTCCGAAACTCTCTCCAGAGAGGCTTTCACATCGTTGGCGGTGAAGGGGGCACCGTTGTGGAACTTGACGCCGCTGCGCAGATGGACACGCAGAGTCGTGGAATCCTTCTGCTCCCAGGAGGTCGCCAGCTTGGGGACAAGCGTCATGTTGGCATCGTAGTCAACCAGCCGGTCGTAGACCACCGAGAAGAGTCGCATGGTGGTCGCCTGGGTGCTGCCGTAAGGATCAAGATTGTCGGGCGTCTCGTCCACGCCGTAGACCAACTCGTCTCGGGCGGGAACTGATGTCGGCGCAACCGTGGGCGCGGCGGTGGCCGCGACGACGACTGTCTGAATCACGGGCGGCGCCGGAGTGACGGGCGCGGCAGGGGCGCAGCCCGATGCAATCGGGCTTAGCAGCATCGTCGCAATGAGCACCCAAGCAATCGCGCCGAGTTTCCTGTTTTCGCGGAACATTCATCCTCCTTGCGATTCTGAACGGTTTCTGCGGTGAATGCCAGTGACCATGATTTCGCCTTTTCCTCGCGGTTTGTCACCTCCTTCTCCTGGACTGGGACATCGGGGGTCAGCGCAGTGAAACTGGTGAGCGGACCCTGGATCGGGTTCCGAGCTTCACAATCCACCTTCGAGCAGAACTTGACCATTCCGCCAGAGTATCTTGTCTTTCACCTCCTCGGCCACTGGAAGTTGCAGGATATGGCCAAGCCAATAGTCAACCACCTCGACTCCCCCGAATGGGAAATCGGATCCCCATACAATGCGGTCGCCACCCAGCTTCTGAACGATGTGTTGGACCCCCAGAAAGGTGGCGTTGAGGTTGAGCATCACATTCTTGTGATCGAGGGCGACCTGCATTGACTCGGGCCAAAAGTCTTTCAGACCGGCGTGGCCCAAGACGAATGTGGTCTGGGGATACCGTTCAGCCTGATAGGCATACTGTGAGGGGGTGCAGTATGGAGGTGTGCCGTCGTGCATGATGATTGGTACGTGCAGACGCCTCACCTCCTGAAGGAATGGGTCCATGTATTCATTGGCAAGGAAGGAGAATGCCTGAATCCAGGGATGGAGCTTGATACCCTTGAACCCCAGGTCCTGGATCATGCGCGTCAGCTCGTCGAGTGCGGCGGCGCCGTGTGAGGGGTTCACGGAACCGTAGGGGATCAGCATCGTCGGCACTCGGGCGCAAAAGGCGGCCAACTCGTCGTTTGCTTCAGAATAGTTGCGGCCATTGAAGAGGCTGTCGTAAGGGAAGACCAGCGCCTTGCCGATCCCGCGGGCAGACAAGTGACTCGCAAATTGTTCGGGCTCCATGTTCATATGCTGGAAATTGGGAAGCTGACTTTGCGCAATGTGGGTGTGACAATCCATGATCATCAGGCCCTCCTCAGAAGCGAGAGAAGATTCCGGCCAAAGATGCGCGCCTCTGTTTCTGGGTCCAGGTCCAAGCTGCCGAACTTGCCGATCTCGAGTGGGTACGAGCAGATTGGAACGTCCGAACCGAAGAGCACCCGTTCAGCACCAACCTCGGTGATTACTCGACGCAGCATAGGAGCGATTCCAAAGAATGAAGTTTCGACATAGATGTTCGGCGTTGCGGCGGCAACGGGAACACCGTCCATCCAGAAATCGCAGGAACCCAAGTGACCCATGATGAACTTGACTTTCGGGAACCGTCGTGCCAACTGCATCAATTGCGTCGGCAGCGAAAAGATAGGGGTTCCGGTATGGAAGTAGATTGGAAGATCGTGGCTCTGTGCAAACTCAACAAATGGATTGAGCTTCGGGTCGCTGATGCTGCAGCCCGTCAGCGTGGTATTGAACTTCAGGCCGTAAACCCCTCCGCGTGAAACGGCCTTTTGCAGATAATCTAGCCCCTCCTCTGGCGCCCAAGGCGACGCGGTCAGGAATGGGAAAAAGCGACCCGGGTGCTTCTGGGCCGCGTCAAGCAGGCAATCATTGCCCTCTTTGAAATGATAGGCGAGAGCGCGATCCGAAGGGCAGATGACGGCGCCAACGACACCGTTTTGGTCCATCGAAAGGATCAATTCGTCCGGGCTTAAGGAGTACCAGGTACCTTCACCGAGATGGGTATGGGCATCGTGGATGGGACCTGAGAAAAAGCCCATGATCATTTCCTTTCCGGGCAGGCCTGACCCTCGTTCTCAAACCGGATCGTTCCAAAACAACGAGGAAGATGGAAATCAAACTCGGCCACGGGCGACCAGGAGGCCCAGTGCGGATGAGAGGTGCCGTCTGCGCATTTGTAGAAATTGGCCTGCCACTCTTGCCTCTGCACTTCCCCAATGGGGCCCACGTATTTCTCGAGCAAATCCAAGGGGATGAAGAATTCCAGAACCCACTCGGTAGGTGCGCTGATCTCCGGTTCGACGATTTCCGGCATGGAATGAAAGACAGCGACGCGTTGCCCATCTACTTCGGGCAAGGGAGTGGCGTCTTTCCAGCCGCCGCTTACTCGAGTGGGGTCAACAATGTAGAAGCAAAAAAGTGAACCGCCGCAGTTGAATTCAAAGTTGAAATATCCCTTCCCTCGCCTAGGCTGAACAAAGAACTCGACGCAGCTGTCTTTGTAGACCGGATCCATGTAATGCGATCCCAGACAGCGCACATACCTGTCCTCAACCCGAAAGATGCCAAACAACCCATCCTTGGTGTAAAGTAATCTGGCGTGGGTCTTGGGGTGATGTTCACTACTTTCGGGGCGAAAGTTCGCGATCTCGAGCGTATCCGCTTGTTCCCAAGCGGGACCGCTCCACTCTCCCTTGAGATTCGGACGAATCCTGGCTGTTCGCACAGCATAGAGCATGCTATCCTACGTCCTTGGACACGTCTGCGAAGGCAAAAAGTTGGGCTCGTTTCACAGGGTGGAATTCTCGAACCGGCTTCTCCCAGTCCAGCTGTTGGGTCACGACGTCCCCGGGCAGTACGCTCCAGCTTCCAACCATGTACACTCTACCCATCTGGTCTGCCGCCAAAGTGTCGATGTGGCGAGCAACGCGACCCTCCTGATCCACCAGCTTGCCGTGGTCAACGACAGATCCTTGGTCCTTTGGATCCAAGGAGATGCTCTTCAGGTGCAGGTCCTCGGGAGGGGAGGTCGCGGGGTCCATGTCTCTTGCATCCTCCGCACTCCAGCCCCGCGCGCTGACAAGATCGCCGCGCTGGATGTAGTACACACGGTTCTCGCCCAAAGCCACAGACAAGAACGTCGGGCCGATGAATCCGATAGGGCGAAACGCGCCGCCCGACTTGACTTCCTTGCTGGGGTCGAAGATCCAAAGGCGCTCATCACCGCCGGAATAATCTCCCATGGCAAACAAGCAGCTTCGCCTGCCCGGCAAGGACTCAGCCCATGACCAGGATCTTGCGTCAAACTCAGCTTCGGAGACGGGGTCACCATCAGGGGCGAGCCGGCAGTCAGGCAGCACATGCTCCATGCGCTCAATCCTTCCGGTGTCAGCGACCGCACGGAACAGGTTCCCATGACCACCTTCCGGGCAGTGGCCATGCATCTGCCAATACGTGAACCAACAATCTCCTTTGTGGTCCACATGGAACCAGAAGGAGCCGGTGTAGCGACGGTCGGTAACCTTTCCCAGGTCCTGCTTCTTGCCGGTTGCAGCGTCAATTCTGTACAAATGGCAGCCATCGTTCGCTTCGTCCTCAGGGGCGAAAGGAGCTAAGAAAACGTACAGCATCTTCCGGGCGGGATCCACGTTGATGGCAGAATAGATCGTGTACCTGGGCCGAATGGTTCCAAAGTCGCGGAATTTTCGCGTTGCCATCTCATAGCCGATCACATGGGCCCCTGTGTAGGCGTTCTTGGCTTCGTCCCAATAGTTCGCCATGTGCGTTGTGAAATAGAGCCAGCCAGAAGACTCGACAATCGGGCTGTGAATCTTGCCTTGAGGAGGGGTCTTGCTTAGATCCTCTCCGCAAACCGCCGTCATATCCTCTGCCAGCGTCTCGAGTTTCTTGCTCCGGGGGTCAAATCGGAAGAAACCTGCCCCGTGACGATAGGAATGGGTTGAGGATCCGAAATAGCAGGCTCCGTCGGAAGCAGCGATGATCCCTTGCCATTGTCCGTCATAATCCGGCACGATCTCGGTTAGGGAAACAGAGTGGACCGGGCACTGCTGTCTTGTGCGCGAAGGAGGCGCTTGAATGGCCATGCTTTCCTTCCTTCTTAGTGCATTTCGGCTTCGCAAGTCCCAATGGCGCCGCGGAAAAAGTTGAATTGCACATTGGGGTGATCGGCCAGAAGCGACATAGGGACGGCGCTGTCGGGGATCCTCTTTGAGATCATCAGCGTCGTGAGGCGCATACCGAATGGATTGTCATGGGTGCCGGCGTGCCAGATCGAAACCTTCTCTGCCTTCCAGGTTTCCTCAGGTCCGACGGTGAGTGCCCGGGTTGGCACATTCTGAACCACACCGCCCCCTGAGGTGCGTGCGTTTTGGATGAGGGTGATTGGGTGCAGTTCTACGATGCGCGTGCGGAGCTGGCGATACTCTTCGGGAGCCGGCGGGTGGTCCTTGAAGCGTCCCTCGCGTCGCACAGGGTCATTGAATGCCCAGTGCTTGACCTCGCCCTGCCCACCCTGCATCACCACACAACGGACTCCAATGTCCCAGCTCTTGAGATAACCCCTCAATTCAGCTTTGGGAAAATGGAGATTCTCCTCTGGGATCCGCAGCTCTGGGCAGATTCTGTTAAAGCAGAGGTCCCGGTCCGCTCTCTCAAAGCTTAGCGGGTGGGTCGCTGGAACTTCCTTCCCGTCCAAGACCCATTCATCCATAGCCCAAAAGTGAGCGTGATGAAGGTCAGGCTCCAGTTCGTTGACCATTCGGGCCACCAGAGGAAGTTGCTCGGTGGGTCCGATGGGTCCGCAGATGCCGGCAGGCCGGTTTGCCGTGGCTTGCCGCCAGGCCGCGATGTATTCAAGCGCCTCGGCCAAATAGAACTCCTCGTGGCTGTCGTAGATCTTGACGGTGAAGCCCGGACGCGAAAGCTGCAAGAGGTCTTCTGGACTCAGTCGTGCTGCGTCGTCCAGAATCTCTCTATCCAAGGTGGTGTAATCCCACCAGTCGGGCGCAACTTTGCTTAGGGTTCTCAATGCTTTCCTCCTATTTGGCGTCGAAAGGCGTCCACCCATCCAGGCTGGCTTTCCCCCTTGGCAGGGAGGCCCCCTTGAGCGGAGGGTCGCTATCCATTCGGTAGCATGACTGCCTTGATGATCGGCTGGCTGCCGTCTATGATGCTGTTCATGATCTTCTTGGCTTCGTCGAGCCCAAAGGTATGGCTGACCACCACGCTCGAATCCACGAGTCCCTCCCTGAGTAACCGGTTAGACACGGGGAAGTTGATCGCGGGCTCAGCAAAGGTCGGTCGCAAGGTGATCTTCCGGAATATCAGATCATTCATATCCATGGGGATCACCCCTTTTCCACCGAAATGGAGGCCGAAGAACGTGATGATGCCGCCGAAATGGATTATCTTCAGGGCATCCGAGATGCTCTCGGGTGGGGAACTGACAATGACTCTGTCCACGCCCTTTGGGAATCTCTTCTTTATTTCTGCCTCAATGTCTTGCTTGCCAACCTCTAAGGTCATATCGCACCCAAGTTTTCGGGCGGCAGCCAAGCGCGCTCTTTCTCTTTTGTTGTCCGCTGGCAAGCCAGTGATGGCGACAAACCCAGCACCGCGGAGCTTCGCCACTCTGGCGGACATTAGCCCCAGAGGCCCAGGTCCAAGAACGACCACACTGCCGCCAAGAGGGATCTCTGCATTGAGGACCGCCGTAACGCAAACCGCCAGAGGCTCAGTCAAGGACGCAGCAACATAGTCCAATCCCTCAAACCGATCCAGGCAATTGAACCGAACCGACATGTATTGGCCCATGCCCGGCTGGCCTTCCATGTTGTACATGTTGCGGCAATATTCCGGGTGGCCGGACTTGCATTCCTCACAAGTCCCGCACATCGTGCAGTCTTCGACGATCACGCGGTCTCCTGGCTTAACATTGGTGACGTTCTTTCCGACCTCGAGGACTTCCGCTGCGATCTCGTGGCCGAGAGGTGTGGGATCGCCTTCCCAGTCGCGCACGAGATTGATGTCTGTTCCGCACACTCCGCAGGCGTGCACCTTGACGATGACATGATCTTCGTCGGGAGGACGGATCTCGATCTCGCGCTTCTCGATTGTCAGTGGCTTCTTCCCATAGAGACCCTGGCTTCTCACAGCTTTCTCCTTTCCGCTTCAGTTGGAGAAGCAGCGGACAGCAACAGGCACACCATGTCCTCCACCGCTTTCTTCCGCCATCGTCTCTACCCGGTCCCGTACAGCTTGCCATCTGCGCCAGGGTAGATGGCATCGTCCGCGTGGTCGATTGCCTGCCCCAGGTTCTCAAACACCTTTTGGAACACCTCCACAATCTTGGCCATCAACTCCGGGCCGTTTGGGGCGTGGATGCCATGAACGTTCGTGTAGGTATCGCACAGGAGCTTTGCAACGGGATAGTCGTCCACTCGGTATTCGTAGTGGATGCCTTTGTCTTCGTTCACCTTCCAGGGATAGTGCGTGCCGCCATAGCCCAGTTTGCTCTGGAAAACATCCTGGGCGGGAACAGGCATCGTCTGCCACTGTCCCACGAGCATGCCTTCCTTGTATAGGGCTTTCTCGAGCGCGACCCGGAATCGTTGCGGTTCGCAGTCGACGCCAGCCGACTTGGGATCAAACCGCACGTTGTACATCCAGTACACATGCTTGCATTCTGGTGGGCAATACGGTGGGATGACGCCCGGGATCTTGCTGAGTTCCCGTGTGAGATAGTTCGCGTTGGCAATGCGAACGTCGTTCCGCTCGTCGAGGTGCAACAGTTGCGCTCGAGCGAGGGCTGCCGGAAGTTCCTGGTTGCGATACATGTATCCCAGTATCGAGGCGTTATAGATGCGCCGATGGCTAACCTCGTCAATCTCGTCACCGAAACAGCGAAGGAGCGACCCCTTGTGCAAGTAGACCTCGCTGTCCGTGATGAATAGGCCTCCCTCGCCCCCGGGGAGGTTTTTCATGTTGTTCAAGCTGAAGGTGCCGATATCTCCGAGCGTGCCCACCATTCGGCCCTTGTAGAGCGCCCCGTGTGCCTGGCATGCATCCTCGATGACGAATAGGTTGTGCTTCCGGGCTATCCTGATGATCGGGTCTAAGTCAGCTGGCAGGCCTTGAATATGGACCGGAATGATGGCCTTGGTCCGCTCATTGATCGCCGCCTCGAGCTTGCTTGGGTTCATGTTGTAGGTACGCGGATCTATGTCCACGAAAACCGGGATCGCATTCTGGTGTAGCGCACAGGAGGCGGAGGCCAGGAAGGTGAAGGCCGAAGTGATCACCTCATCGCCAGGCCCCACACCGACCGCCGCGAGTGCCATATGCAGAGCCGCCGTCCCGCACGTAGTAGTCAGGCAGTACCTGGATCCGGTGTACTGTGCCCACTCCTTCTCAAGCGCCGCGACCTGCGGTGCCGCCCCCCCTGCCACAATGCCGGAGTCAAGGACCTGGTTGACCAGCCGACGATCATCGTCGGTGATGACAGGCCAGTTCTTATAGTCGGCGCGACTCAGAACGGGGGTGCCGCCGCTGATAGCTAGTTTCTCTGACATGGTGCCTTCCTTCTTTGGTCACGAGTGGTGGACTCGCCTCAATAGAGACATGCTGTTGGCCATCACGATGTCTTCCGCCTCCGCCTCTATCTCACTAATGTCCTCGCCGTAACCCCCCTCTTGCATTGCCTTGCGTGTAGGAACGTAGCCTACGTAGCCGTTTGCAAGCCCCAGGACAAGGGTCCGATCGAAGGGGCTTTCGGCCTTGATGCGCAGGCCAATCTCCGTGTACAACTCACCGGGGAAGCTGAGAAGTGCTGTCTCGCCCAACCCGATGCACAGCTGCTCTACCGTGATTTCGCGATTCTGCGTGTCCCGCAATTGCTTGTAAACAGCCGCTTTGTAATCATCCCCTGCGCCGTCGGCCAGCGCCTGGACCTTGCCGCCCGTTACCCGGAGTATCTCCTCGGCCCATGCGAGCTGCGCATCAGTGATTCTGCGTGGCGGCACGTGGTACCTGATACTTGCGCAGCGAAGAGGCAGCCCCTCAGCAGGTTCTATCCCGCGAGCTGTCTCGGCCACGGCCTGCGCCAACCTATGACCAATCCGTTCCATCTCCGCCCAGGTGCGGGGGCCGAGTCCATCAATATCCATTGTGCCGTTGGCGCCGTTGACGAACATCGCTATTCCGCCAAGCTGTTTTTCCAACAATCTCTCAGCAAAGCCCGGGTACTCCGCGCTGATAAGATAGTTGTCTCCGGACAGGATGTTGGGGTGCCCTGCATGATTGAAGAGCAAACACACCATTTGGCCGGCCATGTCCACGATATTGAATACCCCGAGCTCAGGGTCTATTGGGCCTAGGGGCCCGAGGAGGTGCTCAGACGGATACGGTTCCCAATTCATTACGACGTGGCCATCATCGGCAAGCAACCTGCGGTACTGGCTTATAGTCGCCTCTCTCCCGGATGCAAATCCGGCCCTTACCGGACGCAGGCGGCTGGCCGCGTTACAGATGACCTGAACGAGTGCATCTCTCAAGAACCGGGCGTATTCAGACTCAGCCTCCCCCTCGGGCGCCAAGAAGCGAGAGTATTCAGTCCTCGCGCCGCTATCGCCCGACGTGATAGGGCCAGAGTGAATATGCTTGGCCGCGATGACAATGTTCACGGCGGGGATCCCGAGGTTTGCCTCCACGGTTTGGCGAACACGACTTGTCAAGAACTCGGGAAGTCTGCACAGGTCGGCCGAAGCAATCGCCACAGTACCCCTCATGTCTGGTTCATTTGAAATCACCAAGGCGCACGCGAAGAGAGGGTCATGCACGCCCTCGGAAGGGTGGTTGCGCAGCATGCCGTCCATCCAAACTGGCTTTGATGGGGTTATTTCTATTCTGGCTGCTCCGGCGTACACCCACTCTCTCCCAGCACTAGTTCGAATCCTTCTGGTACGCAATCTCCCCGCCAACGATTGTGTAGCAGAGATCAAGATTGGCATCGAGCACGATCAGGTCGGCGTCCCTCCCAACCTCAATCTCGCCTTTGTTCAGTCCCAACAGCTTAGCCGGATTCTTGGACCAGACGCGGCTGGCCGCGGACAGGTCCTTGCCAAAAAGGCGAACCACGTTTCGGAAGCTGTCAATGGGTGTAAGCGCACTCCCGGCCAATCCCATGTTGCGTTCCACCTGCCGCACCCCATTGTTCGGACCATCAATTTGCACAAGTCCCCAGGTGCCTGGGGCGTTGTATCGCCCGGGAGGCAACCCTGCACCGAAATTGCTGTCGGTGACGAATACCAGTCTGTCAATGGGTTTGCAACGGAACGCCTTTTCCACGTGAAGGGGGGAAACATGTGTCCCGTCACCGATGATTTCGCACGCAACCCTGTCCTCAACCAACAAGTAATCGACCAGGCCCTGAGGATAGGTACCAGCCTCCCCCTCTTCAGGCAAAGGGAATACATTGAAGAAGTGGGTCACCAGTCGAGCGCCTGCATCCACGGCCGCGCGGGCCTGCTCGATGGTCGCCTGCGTATGAGCAAGGCTGCAAATGATTCCTCTAAGAGTCAACTGGGAGATGAGATCCGGAGCGCCCTCCAACTCCGGCGAGACATCCCAGAGTTTGATATGGCCGCCGCCGGCTGCCAGAAGCATTGCGGTCGTCTGAGAGGTGATGCGGACAAGGTCTTTTGACACGCCGGCGCCGGTTCGGGCCAGATATGGTGACTCGAGTCGAAAGCCCCCAATCTGTGAAACTTGGTGCAATTCATCTGTCTCTCGACGATGACGCTCAATTTGTAGCGCAGTTTCCTCAGGTGACCCAAAGAATGTGGGGTAAAAAGTGGTCGCACCGCGGGAAGCTTCAATCCTGGCGTACTCGGCCAGTGCTCCCGTCCAGACGGACTCCGTGTGGATGCCGTGCGTGTGCAGATCTATCAATCCTGGCACTACGTACCCGTCCGCCGCGTCAATCTGAATATCTGCATCGACAGTGGAGATAACCGCTTGAATTTGCCTCTCTTTGATCAGAATTTCGCAGTGGCGAAATTCGCCAAGGGGAAGGAGAACATTCCCGTTCTTGACGGCTATCTCTTTGTTCTCCCTCATCCTTAATCTCCGTATCCTCGCGACCCACCTGGATGGTTACTTAGGCCATCAAACTCCACCGCTACCATCTGCGGCGTCGAATGTCTCCACCAAGTGGAATGTGACAGCGATGAGCAACCCACCCGTCTCATCGCGACTGCGTTCCCGTGGCTACAATGTCCCCTCGTCCTGGGCTGTTGGGTCATAGCGCGAACCGGGACACGGCCTAGTCGGTAGGGCGTCATCCGCTGCCCAGGGTGGGCGCGAGCGACCCGATCAGTTTTCCCCCGGAGACATCGACTCCTATCGACGAATCGATTGGGCGGCTGCGGATTCGTAACCGTGGTTGCAGCCGCCAAACTCTCGTCGGTGGCATCGATCAGTGTTGGAATCATCGTCTGATTGATGACAGGGGGGGAAGTTCACCCTTGGAAATCAAGTCGATCCACAGAGATTCCACCCAGTAAGATGTGTCCCTCGGACTTGCCAGGTGTTGACCTACCGATCAAGGTCGGGGTTGCGAAAGCACGGCGTCAGTTCTCGGCGGTGCGCACGAGTCTCGTATGACCAACTCGGGTTTGACTAGGATTCGCGGCAAAGGATTCCCGAGCATTTCTTTCCTTATCATCTCGATCAGTAGATCGACAGACTGTCTGCCGATCTGGTCTATGGGCTGGCGAACCGTGGTCAGGGCTGGTCTGAGGTAAGCGGCTATTTTTATGTCATCAAAACCGATTACCGATACGTCTCTGGGAACCACGCGACCCATGTCCGCCGCCGCGCTCAACACGCCTATGGCCATTGTGTCATCCGTGGCGAAAATGGCCGTTGGAGGGTGGGCGAGGGAGAGGAGGTTCTTAGTCGCCCTGTACCCCCCTTCGTAGCTATTCTCATCTACTTGAATATACTTCCCCATTTCTTCGCTTGGTCGAGCCGACATGAATTCGCAATAAGCCTCATAGCGTTCCTTCAAGTCGCCCGTACGTCCGGCATGTATCGTGGCGATCCTCTGGTGCCCCAATTGATGCAAGTACTCAAGAGCCATGGATGCCCCGACGCGGTTGTCAACTGCAACAGAAGGTATTCCGCCCACGATCTCTTGACTTCCTCGACACACGGACACCACCCACCGGTCCTCCGCAATCGTAGCCAAGAACCTGTGATCCTCAGATGACTCCCTTAGGTCCCCCAAGAGCAGCAGGCCGTCAGTGTGCCTGAAGTCAGGTATCTCGCTCAGCGCCAAGGCCTCTGCGGGGTCGCTGTTTGCGTAGCCCAACACCACCTGAAATCCTTCCTCGTTTGCGACACTGCTAATCACCTCCGTCAGTGAAGCGAAGAACGGATCATCAATCTCGCGAACGATCAATCCCAGCAGTCTGGTGCCTTTTCCGCGCAGGGCGCGTGCGAAGCGATGCGGCTGATAGCTCAGTTCCCCCGCTGCCGAAAGCACACGCTGACGCGTTTCCTGGCTGATTGATACTGTCGTTGTAGCCTCGCTCAGAACACGCGACACAGTGCTCTCAGAGACCTTGGCGAGCTGGGCCACATCACGTATGGTCACTGACTTGGCGTGCACTACCCTGCCTCCTGGTCCGAAGCTTTCATTTCATGATTTGCTTGCAAGACGATATTGAATTCTCGTCACTTCATTGCATACGATCTGCTCTGAGATATTCGGGGTCATCGCGCGGAGGGCCTGTGCCCAAACGCGAGAAAGACAAGCCGCTTCCGCTGCGCAATCGAATGCATGCATTCGATTGCATGCAATCGAATGCATTATACGCAATGTGGTTGGCCTTGTCAACGGGATACTTCATCGCTGCTATTCAAGGTTGAAAACTGGACAGTTCAAATCTGAAAAGTTGACACCTGTGCTGGCTACTTGACCCATCCAGGCGCTCTTGCGCAGAAACTCGGATAATTGCACGTGTCTTGTCTTGTTTGGGTTTCTTGCTGTACCCCCCTCAATCCGATGCCCACAGATCTACTCCGAAATTGCCAAGAACTCCCGTTTCGCTTAGGATGAGCAAAGTAGCCATCACACGGGTGACGGTCTGGAGCAGTCCAAAGTGGGCAGGAGCTATTCTGCTGGCAGGAAGACATCCGGCTGTATCGTGTCAGCAAGAGTGGGACAAATCAGGGCTCCGAGTTAAGACACACTTCCTCGGCCTCGGCGGTCAGGCGGCCGCCCGCAGCGTCTGCGTGTGCTGCTGACGGCGCGCCTCTAG
>Ga0187878_1001296_pt1 | contig 24993 bp, 17 predicted proteins | sample June2016WEW_17_1_FD_132979 | JGI IMG/M metagenome (GOLD analysis project Ga0187878, IMG submission 132979) | Peatland microbial communities from SPRUCE experiment site at the Marcell Experimental Forest, Minnesota, USA - June2016WEW_17_150 | ecosystem: Environmental > Terrestrial > Soil >...
CGCCTTGCCGCTCAGATCGTTCACCACCATGAGCTTCTGCGCGTCCGCGTCCCTGCGCGCCCCCTCGATTGCCTTCGCGTTCCATCGCTGGCGCGCCGCGGCGATCCGCGGTGCGTTGGGCTGGAGTCGTGCGAGCCTGTCAATCTGGCTCTTGGCGTCCGCTAGATTGCCGGCTTGCAGGAGAGAGTCGATTTTGGCGAGCCCGTCCTGAATCAGCTTCGCCTGCGCCTCCTTGCTCTTGCTTGCCGCAACCTCAGCTTCCGTCTCGGAGCGAACCGCCAGGGCGGGTTCGTAGGCAGGGTCGATATCCAGGACGCGCTGAATGGTCTTGTTGGCGTCCTCGATCCGGTTTTGCGAGCGCAGTTGTTGGACCTCTACCATGAGGACATCGATATTGGCTTGGCGCTTCTGTTTTTGCGCTTCAGATAGAATAGCGTGCGCCTGGCTGTCGTCCGGAGAAATGGCGAGCACGCTCTGTGCGATCTCAATAGCCTGGTCAAACCGCCTTTGATCCAGCTCGGATCTTGCCGTGATCATCTGCGATGTTACATCGGAGGCAGCTTTTTTTTGCGGGATCGACTTATGCTTGGTCAGATAAAAGACACCGAAGAACGCTCCCAGAACCACGATGGTGATCCCAGCCCAGCCGATGATCTTCCAGTCCTTCCTCAAGCGAGGCCGTGCCAATATCACAGTAGGCGGCAACTCAGCCCCGGCATTGAGGCCGGCGGGCGCAGGAGCGACCTGGTTCGTCCGGCGGGAGCTGGCCTGTTCTTTCCTCTGCTGCTTCTCCTTGGCACGGATGGCGCTCGCGATTTCCTTGCCGAGCGCCTTGGTTTCCTTATGGATTGGATCGAGCGCTAGCGCCATTTTGACGAGCTCTTCAGCTTCTGTAAATCTCTGGCGACTGAGCGCCTCGCGGCCGCGTGAGAGGAAACCCGCGATCTCGTCCCGTTTGCGCTTCTCTTGCGCCGCTCCGAGATCGGAGAGCAGCTTGAGCGCATCCTTGTCCTGCGCGTCAAGAAGCAGAACTTCACGGGCACAAATCCCAGCCTTGGAGAAATCACCCATCGCGAGCGCCGCCCGGGCCTGCTCGAGCAGCGTGCTGATCCGATCCGCCTTTATTCTCTCTCGCGTTTGCGCGACCCGGGCCAGGATCTCCCCCGCTTCTCTGTTCCGCGGATCGATTTCCAGGGCGCGATGCGCCTGCGTTTCGCACTGATCCAGATTCCCGGCTACGAACGCTTGTTGCGCTTCGCCGATCGCCTGATGAATCACCTCGAACCTGCGCTGGTCCTCCCTGGCCTGATGGCTCCGGTTGAGGAATGCCGCTGCCCTCGGATGTTCGGGGATCACCTTGAGTGCCTGCTGCGCCTGGGATTCCGCCTCGTCAAAATCCTTCCGGCCCAGCGATTCCTCGGCCTTCAGGAGGAGCTGCGCAACGTCTTCCTGCCTGTGAAGTTCCTCCTTTGTCTGCTGGATCCGGTCGAGTAGCTTGACAATCTGCTGATTCGATGGGGCAAGCTGCCGCGCCTGATTTGCCAGATTGGATGCCACATCGAGTTCTTTGCGCCCCAGGGCCTGTTCCGCCTGTGCCAGAAGGCCGGCGAGTGCTTCGGACCCACGTTTCTTCTCCAGCGCCTCGTCTATCCAGGCGAGAATGGCGGTGGCGTCGGCATTCTCCGGCGAAAGTTCCAGCGCGCGCATCGCATGCGTTCTAGCCTTGTCAAGCTCCTGCACGCGGAACAGCTGGAGGGCCTCTGCCAGTTCGGACCGCATGCGTGCGCGCACGTCCTCAACATTCCGAACCGACGCCTGGACCGGCATTTCGTTTTCAGAGACAGGGGTTGAGGGCGCACCCTGCGAGGGAGGAATTGGTTCCTGACCCTTGGCAATGGTTTCGGTTAGCCGGGAGACCGGAGCCGCCGCACTCCCCGGAGAAGGGGAAGTCACGGCTGCGTCCGGACGAGCAGGTCCAGGGGCATCCGCGTTATTCGAGGCTTGAGCACCCGCCCGACGGTCCACACCCGCACTCTCGGTTTTGGCGGGTTGATCTTCCTTGCGTAGATCCCGCGGCGGTAGCGCGGTCCCTGGTGCTGATGGCCACAGCGACTCTTTGAAAAATGCTGACGACAGGTGCAAAAGCGTCAGGAAATCTGCCTTTCCCTGATGGCCTAGGACCTTCTGAACCTCCTGCAACAGCTCAAGCAATGGGGTAGGGCTGCCCGCTGATGACACCCTCTGTCGAAGCAGCGGTACAGCTGCCTCCAGCTCCCTCGACATATCTTGTCGGGCGAGCATCAGCTCAGCGAGCACATCACGGCAAGCCCGGGCAAGATCGGCCATGCCGGCATAGCGTTCCTTCGGCTCCTTGGCGATGCACGTACTGATGATCGGCCAGAGACTCGCGGGAGCGTCCGGAAAATATTCGACAATAGAACACGGGTTATGGAAAAGGATGTTGTCCATCGTCTTGGCGATCTTTTTATCGCGAAACGGATGGACGTAGGTGAGGAGTTCGTAGAATACCACGCCGGTGGCAAAAATGTCTGCTCTGGCATCGCACTCCTTGCCGCGAAGTTGTTCGGGCGCCATGTAGACAGGCGTTCCCAGCCTCTCACCCGTGCGAGTGAGATCCGAGCCCGGGATGCGGGCGATTCCAAAGTCCAGGATCTTTACATTGCCGGAAGAGCTTACGTAAATATTGCCCGGCTTGATATCGCGGTGGACGATGCCGTGAAGATGGGCGTGATTTAAGCCGTCTGCGACCTGGGCGATGATGGCGATCTTCTCCTCCAAAGGGAGCGGAGTCCTGTCGGCAATCAAAGTCTTCAGGTCGGTGCCCTGCAGAAGCTCCATGACGATGTAGGTGATCTTGCCTTCTTCACCCAGGTCATGGATTGTGACGATGTTGGGATGATGGATGGTGGCGGCCGATCTCGCTTCACGATAGAAGCGCAGTTTCAGCTCCGGATTCCATTGGATGTTCTCCGCCATAGTCTTGATGGCGACATAGCGGTCGAGAGCGCTATCGTAGGCTTTGAAAACAGCCCCCATCGAGCCTTCACCGAGCTTCTCAACTATGGTGTATTTGCCCAGCTTCTGGATCATGGCGGTGAATGCTCCGGTGGTTTATTTGAACGTCCTCAGGAGTTCCTTGACGGCATCCGATGTTGCAGTCATGAGCGCCTCGCTCAGTGCGCTTTGCGGGTTTGCAGAACCTCTGCTTTTTGCGGCGCCATTACCCATAGCTGCCGCTTGTCCATCCGACATGCGCACGAGTTCGAGCGCCACGCTGACTTGGCCGGCGTAGTAGGTGCTCCCGTACGCCGTCTGCGGTTCGATCGAGGCGTGTACCGACCCCATAATTACAAAGCCGACTCCATTTCGACGCACCTCGGCGAGGTCGTTGCGGTCCAGTGCCGCCCTTACATTCGGGCCCACGATACCGCCGGATACGACCTCGTGGCCAGCTGCGCGTACAAGCTCCGCTGCATGCGCCTGCGCCATGCTCAATGGGAGCCTTTCGCTCGACTGGTCGAGATCGAGGAAAATAAGGACTCCCTCGGCGGGTTTGACCTCAGCCGCCTGTGTTTGGCCGCCTGGGTTCGCTGCCCCTTGGTTACTCTTCGTAATCGCCAGGCTGGCGTGGGATTTCACGGCACCGGGCGGTGAGGCATCTGCGTTAGGCTTTTCGGTGCGGGCAGACTTGGGCGGAGCCATCGGTTCCGCATCCCTCCTGCCCGCCGACACGAACGTTGTTGCTTTCGCATCCGGGTTGATGGGTGTCCCGGGCAATCCGGATGCCGGCATTGCGGCTTGGCTTGTGGCTGAAGATGTCGAAGGCGGCGTCTGCTCCGGCGCGCTTGCCGTCGTCGCGCCTGTGATAGCTGCCGTTGGGTTTTCCGGGACGCCAACCTGAGCTTTGCTCACAGCCACTTCTTTGTGAGCCCCCCAGGGTAGGCTGCTGGCCAGCTCGTGCAGTCTGGGCAGGATGCCGGGCGACCCGTGCAGTCTGGAGTAGGCCAGGCTCGCGCCCACCAGTACCAGGACAACCAGAACGAATACCAGCAGAGGTCCCTTTCCGCTGGACGGTTTCTGTGGGACAGGGGTGGGCATCGGAGGAACTTGTTGCGATGAGGATGGCTCAGCAAAAAAGGACATGGGGGCTTGTCCTGGAACCGCAACCGACGGCGTCGTGGCCCCCACGAGAGACTGCGTAGTATCTTTCTCCACAGTCGGCGCGTAGGCCGGCACCCCGGCTGCTGATATTACGCTCACGGCGGCCTGGGGCGGATCCAGCGCGCAAAGCCATTGGGCGAGCGTCTTACGCGCGTAGAGATCGCCTCGCCCGGCCGCACGCTCCTGCTCTTGAAAAGCCTCCAGGGCTGCCAGAACCTCCCCGGCGTTCTGATATCGATCCTCCGGGCGCTTGTTGAGACAGCGTAACACCACGTTTTCGATGTCGGACGGGATATCCGGAAGCAATTGCGTTGGAGGAGGAGGAGGCATCTGCACCTGGTTAATCATGATGGAAAATTCGCTCCCATCTTTAAAGGGCACACGCCCGGTCAGAAGCTCGAACAGGATGATGCCGAACGAGTAGAGGTCCGCGCGCGCATCCAGAGGCTCACCCCTCACCTGTTCGGGCGACATGTAGAACACGGTGCCAACCAGCGCCCCGCTCGCCGTGAGACTCTTGCCCCCCTCCACCTTGGCGATCCCGAAATCCATGACCTTGGCCACTCCGTCCCTGGTCAGCATGATGTTGGAAGACTTCAAATCGCGATGGATCACACCTTGCCGGTGTGCGGCGGACAGGCCTTCGAGGACCTGTTTGGATATCATGACAACAATGTGAGTCGGCAACGGTCCGATAGTACGGATGAGATCTGCGAGCGTACGCCCTTCCACGTACTCCATGATCATGCAGTAGGAGTCCTTATAGGGCTCGAACCCGTAAAGCGTGACGACATTTGCGTGATTTAAGTTGGCCTGGATCTTGGCTTCGGATTGAAAGCGCTCCATCTCTCTCTGGTTGGCCAGCAAAGACCTGTTCAGAATCTTGATCGCGACTTTGCGGCCGAGGCGCTCGTCTTCAGCCTGGTATACCGTCCCCATGCCGCCTTGGCCGATCTGAGAAAGAACGCGGTAATTCCCGATCCTCTCCTCAATCATACTCACCCCCTCCTCTTATGCGTTATTATATGCCAGATATCAATGCATTCGAGATTCGAGATTCGAAATTCGAGATTTTGGAATCTCGAATTTCGAATTTCGAATTTCGAATTTCACCACTGCGCTTCAGCGAAAAAGCATACTGTTAGGGATCGGCTGCTTTTTTATCTTCTTGCTGGCATAACCTACCTTGAGGCTTAATTCGCCGGTCTTGTTGAAATACACGACTCGAATCGGGTGCAGTCCCGCCCCGAGAGCAATGGCGCCCTTCCTTTCCTGCGCGCCATGCAATCCGTCGTTGTCAACCACAAGCGAATCGCCGATGTACAACCGGCTGCCGTCGTCGGAGTCGGTGGAGAACTCGTAAACATCGGTCTCAGGAACTTGGAGGAATCCAGTGTATTCGAGCCCGAAATATTCCGGTCTGTTTCGGAGGGAAAGGTCGAAATCAGGCGATACCCCTCCCTTCAACGGCTTGAGTGCCTTGAAGTCCGGCAGCTTATCCCAGTCGCCTTCGTAGTAGGCGTAGTTCATCCCGCTCTGCAGTACATGAGTTTTCACGGGGGGCAGCGGATCGACCTTTTTGAAGAGAGCCAGAACAATCGGGCTGACAGGATTGCCATCCCGGAAGCAGCGCGCCGAAACGAACGTGGTATCGTTCAAGGTGATTTTGCCGGTGGTCACCGGCGAAGTTGCAGTCGGGGCGCTGCCGTCGAGTGTGTACCGGACCTGGACGTTCTCTCGGTCGGTGCGAATGGTAATGTCGAGGTTATCAACAAAGATGGTAAAGTCGGCTTCAATCACCGGCGGATCATTGACATCTGTCTTGCCGGCAACGTCCAGAACCACCACGCTGTCATCGGCGTCCGGCACGGCCGCCGGGATACTGATGACGAGAGCGTCTTCCTTTCGAGTGACCGCCAGGGCGGTCTGCCGGCTGTCGGATAACAGGTATGCTTGTTTAGGTTCGTTGAAAATGCCGGGGACCGCGAGCTTTCCATCACTGGGCCAGTCGAAGACGTGCAGATAAAGCCGCGTGCCGCCGCCGATGGATTTCGAGGTGCATCGCCCCCAGTCCAGCTTCTTGAAGGGGCTGGCCTTGGTGGCATAAATCGCCTCGCCATTGACGCTCATCCACTGGCCAATGTCGCGCAGCCGCTCGATGCCGGTCTGGGGGAACACGCCCTCGGACGTTGGCCCGACATTGAGCAGGAGGTTGCCGCCCTTGGATGCCGTGTCCGCCAACATCCGGATCAGAGTTCTCGTCGACTTCCAATTGATATCGTGCGAGTTGTAGCCCCAGTGATCGTTCATCGTCATGCATGATTCCCAGTCCGCCCCTGGAAGCCCGGTTGGAGGTATCTGCTGTTCGGGAGTCCCAAAGTCTCCGCCAAACTCGCCTTCCTTCGTGAGCCCTTCCATCCCGCTTCTTCCGGCGCCCACGCGGTTGTTGATCAGAATCTTAGGCTGCAGGGATCGGACATAGTCGTACAGGTCGCGGCCATAACCCTGATTCCAAGTGCTCTCCCATTCCCCGTCAAACCAGAGCACGCTGATCTCGCCATAGTTGGTGAGCAGTTCCCGGAGCTCGTTCTTCATGTAGGAAATGTATCGGGAAAAATCCGCTCCCTGTGCCGGCCGGTCTTTCTCCCAATCCCTCCTGGGGAGGTAGTCGGGATGATGCCAATCCATGATCGAATAGTACCAGCAAATCTTGATGCCCTGCTTGTGGCAAGCGTCGGCGAGTTCCTTCAGCACATCCCGTTTGAATGGAGTGGCGGCAATATCGAAGTCGGTATTCTTTGAATCAAAAAGGCAGAAGCCGTCATGATGTTTGGATGTGATGACGATGTACTTCACGCCCGCCGCTTTTGCCGTACGTACCCACTCTTCCGCGTTGAACTTTACGGGGTTGAATTGCTGCACGAAATTTTCATACTGCGCGAGAGGAATTTGCGCTGTGGTGCGGATCCATTCGGCATGGTTCGTGCTTCCTTGCCACTCTCCTGCCGGGATAGAATACAATCCCCAGTGGATAAACAGCCCAAAGCGCGCCTCGCGCCACCATTGCATCCGGGCGTCGCGCTCGACCGCGGTCTCGCGCTGCGCCAGGGGGCCAGCCGCGGAAGTCATTACCAGTACGGCGAGAATCCCGACGCTGAACCACCAAGCTCTGGTTTTTATATGCGCCTCCTCGATGTGCCGAACGATTACGCATTTCTACCACGTCAGGCGCCGGATTTGGAGGAATTTCAGGGGATAGTAGCCCATGCGCCGGGGCGCACCCGACGACGCTTGAAAATGGTAGTCTACTTCTCCAGATTTACAGTTTGGCTCGTGATCGTGATCGTGATCGTGGTCGTGATCGGTATTTTGTAGGCAACAAGGGCCGATCACGATCACGACATCTGCGGAGACAGCTATTTTCGGAACAGTAATGTAATGGCCCCTCTTCAGAGAGTGGATAAGGTCTGGCTGAATCTTGGGATCTCGTCCGAGGAATTCTGACGCACGACAATGACGATTGACGAAGGTATGGCCATTCCATTCGTCAATCGTCAATCGGTCAGCGGTGGGTGATGTAGTAGTGCACCGCGGGGGTTACCAACAGAGACAACAGCATCGATGCCGCAATGCCACCGATCACCGCGATGGCCAGCGGCTGGAGCATCTGGGAACCGGCACCCCACCCCAAGGCCAACGGGATCATCCCAGCGATGGTGGCCAAAGCCGTCATCATGATTGGGCGCAGCCTGCGCTCGCCGGCTGCAATCATCGCATCCTCGGGCAAGAGCCCTTCGAGACGATACTTCTGATCCACATCGAGTAGCAGGATTCCGTTCTTGGCCGCGATCCCGATCACCATGATGACTCCCATGAACGACGAGATGTTGAAGGTCGTCCCGGTGATCAGCAGCGCCAGAAAAACTCCGGACGTGGAAAGCAGCGCGGAGGCAAGGATGGCCAGGGGCGCGGCGAAATCGCCGAACTCAAACAGCAGGCGGGATCCTACAACAAAGACAAGTGCATCGCCGCATTGACCAGGGTTATGAACAGCGATGCCTCAGCCCAGCACATCCTGGCAGCCTTGTCGGAAAAAGAGCGACAGGTTTTGGCCATCTTCACGCGCTACGGTCCCACGGTCCCCGGAGGCCTGCTGACTGCCGAAATGTGTGCCCGCGGTTTGGACAACAGACCGCACAAGTATCAAAACCTGGTGCCGTGCTACGAACAGAGGAAGAATGACCTCGTCCAAGGCCTGCGCGACAAGCTCCTCCTGATCGGCAACTCTTACGAAGAATATTACTCAGGCTACTATAATCGCCGCTATCCGAGATTGATGCTCCACCCCTCAATCCTGAAGGCGGTCGCGCCGGCCGATCCGTTGCCTTGGCATGCTTCAACCGCCTGTGATGAGGCCGAGGGCACCGGCCGCCGCTCCTCGGCGGAGGTCGCGCTCGACCTGTGGCGTGTGGCTGCAGTGCTGCTCGCGATGGGAAACTGGCCGACCGTCCAGGGCAATTCGCCCTCCAAGGCGCATAGTTCGTATTTCGCCAGCAGTCAGTCGTTGACATCGGGCCTTCAAAGATTGGGATCGGGTGCTTTTTCGCACTCGCAAACGGGCTTACGGAATCGGCTGATCCAAATGAGAGGAAGCGTATCAAAGAAGAGCTTGCGTACCAAACTTTTGGAGACTACTGCCCAAGATCCAGTGGACCAACCTTCCACCGGGAGAAATGATTCCCTCGGTTTTCCACCTTCTACCGATAAGGAGTTCTGCTGCTGGTCCAAGCCTCGCGAGGTTTACCGAATGGTGCGGTTTGTGTTAAAGTTCAACCATGAACATGGGTGACTTGATTACGATCGATCCGGACATTTTGGGCGGTACGCCGGTATTTAAGCGAACCCGTGTGCCGGTGAAAACGCTCTTTGAATATCTCGAAGACAACTACACACTTGAAGAATTTCTCGAGTGCTTCCCCTCTGTAACGCGTGAAGCGGCCTGCCTCGTCCTGGAGCGCTCCGAGTCAGCGCTACTCTCGCTCTCCACGGTATGAGAATCCTCCTGGATGAGTGCGTCCCGTGGCCCATACACAAATACCTTGGTGTCCACCAATGCGCTTCCGTCCAGCAGCGAGGCTGGATGGGTATCAAAAATGGCGATTTGCTGCAAGCGGCAGAGAGTGAATTCGATCTTTTTATTACATCCGACCAGAACATCCGCTATCAGCAAAACCTCGCCGGTCGCCGAATTGCGATTTTGGAACTTTCCTCGAACAGCATTCGCCGCATCAGCGCTGCGGCATCACAGATTCAATCGACAATCGCAAATGTTAAGCCGGGCGAATTCCTTCATCTGGACATCCCGTAAGGGAACCAGGGTCAGCAATCGACATTTTATATTCACATCGCGTCCTGCGGTTTCGCCCGCATTAAAGTGGGCGCAGCAGGTCGATCAGCTCCGAGCGGCTGAAGACCTTGCCGAGGTGGGGATCGTCGGCATGAACCACGGAGTCCATGAGTTTCCGCTTGCGATCGATAATGGCGGATATCTTTTCTTCGAGGGTACCGGCAGAAACAAGTTTGAAAATCTGAACGGCTCGGCGCTGCCCGATGCGGTGAACGCGGTCGGTCGCCTGATCCTCCCTGGCGGCATTCCACCAACGGTCATAGTGGATCACCACCGAGCCACCCACCAGGTCGATCCCCGTGCCGCCGGCCTTCAGGCTTCCCAGGAACACCCGGCATCCAGCGTCCTCGTTGAACCGGCGGACGATTTCGCCGCGATGTGCGCTGGCACCGGTCAGGGTGGCAAAGCCGATGTCCAGGTTTGAAAGCAACCGCTCCATCATGGAAATCATCCCGAGGTACTGACTGAAGATCACCACTTTCTGGCCGCTGTCCAGACTTTCGAACAGAAGCTCCTGGAAGAGCTCCCACTTGCCCGATTCATAACTCTGGTAGTCCTGGACCTTGTTGAGTGCCAGCGCCGGGTGGTCGCATATTCGTTTTAGCAGATTGAGCAAAGCGAAAATGTGAATATATGGAAGTTGCTTCGTGTCTGAGCGGAGTCGGGCCAGGAGGTCCGCCCCTTTCGTCGAAAGCGCTTCTCGGTAAAGTTTCACCTGCATTTCGCTCAATTCGCACGTGCGCAGGTCCTCGATCTTCTCCGGGAGTTCATCCAGTACGGCACCCTTGAGGCGGCGCAGAACGAATGGAGCAATCCATTTCCGCAACGCTTGCGCCTCTGACGGCGATGGACCATTCTGCATCGATTCCGCGTGCCTCGCCGCGAATTCCTCGTCGCTTCCAAGATATCCAGGCAATACAAGATCAAAAAGGGATTTGAGATCGGTCAGTGAGTTTTCAATCGGCGTTCCGGTCAGACCGATCCTCATTCGCGCCTGGAGCATGCAGGCAGCCTGGTAGCTCAAAGTCTCACGGTTTTTCAGATTCTGGATTTCATCAAAAACGACCACAGAAAAGGGCGCCGCGCTGAGGCGAGCGATGTCGTTGCGCAGGACGCCATAGGAAGTAAGCAGAACTCTAGCCTGTTTCATGGCCGAATCGAGATCGCGTTGGCCTCCGTGATAGACGGCTGGTTTCAGTTTGGGTGCATGCTCCCTGATCTTGTTGTGCCAGTGACTGATCACCGTCGTGGGGCATACCACCAAAAATCGATTCTTCACCTTGTGCTGCTCTTTCAACCAAACCATGAGCGCCATTGCCTGGTGGGTCTTGCCCAGGCCCATGTCGTCACAAAGCAAACCGGAAAGCTGATTCTCCCAGAGAAAGCGAAGCCAGTCGAGCCCAAGGACCTGGTAGGGCCGCAACATAGACATACCTTTTACACGATCAAGCGGAACTGTGGGAACAAGCGCCAGCAAACGCTTCACGAGGTCTGCGGGACGATTCCCTTCCGCTACATTTACAGGCCGCCCGCTGGTAGACATGAGGCGCAGCAGTTCAAGTGGTGAGAGATGGACCTTCTCGCCTTTGAAGGTGAGGTTTTCGCGCCGCTCGATCATGTCCAGCGCGCCAAGGGAAGGAGAATTCAGATCAATCCATCCTTCTTGGATCGGAAGGTAGAAATGCCCCTGCCGTCTCGCCTCAAGCACTTCTGCCAGAGAAACCGATTCGGTTCCGAAACCATAGCGGATCGAAAGCCAATACCAGCTGCGCTCGATTGCATCCGGAACGATCTCCACTCGATCGCAATCGCGCAGGATTGATAGATGGCGCAAGGATTCATCCAGCACCAGTGCACCCTCTTCGATCGCGTTTCTATGCTCATCCAGAAAGGCCGGCAAGCGACTCTTTTCAAGGCGCATGGCCACCGGAGCGGTAAATTTCCTGCCGGATCCGGCCGCTTCCAGCTCGGCGAGAACTTTCAGCTCACGGAGGTACACCAGATCGCCATAGCGGAATTTCGCAAAATTCTCACTCAGGAAAAACTTCGATTCCCCGGTGGCCTGCAGCGCCTGAATGGCAGGACGAACTTCCAGATCGAGTTTGGTCTTTTGTGAAACTAGGAATATGGACCGGAGCGGCACCGGGTGGATTGCCAGATCCTTCTGATTGGGAAATTCACCGGCAAGGAAAGCGAGGATTTTTCGGACCTGCGGCCGTGGAATGGCAATTTCGAAGAGCTGCCTGTCATCTCCGGAAGAACACTTGAGCATGAAATCGCCGCTAATCTCTTCCACCGCGGGGTGGAAAGTGCGATCGTCGCCATATTCACGAAAACAATGGTACGCGAGGCGCCCCCAGAAACTCTGCTCCGCCGCCTGGCGGCGCGTCAGCACGCCGTACTCATTCATCTTCTTCTCTTCGTCGCTGCGCAGCCACGATACAAGCCTCTGCATCAACGAGGCGCGGTCCTGAAAGCGGCTTGCCTGCGGGAGCGTACCCGATCGTTCGAGGAACCGGAGCATCGCCGATGAAGAGTCCAGAATCTTGGCGAGCAAAGTTCCGCGCGAAGAATGAAAGGTGCAGGTGGAGTTCTTCTGCATTTGTCCCAGCCGGACATCGGGACAGAGCACTGCATCCCCTTCGCTCAAAAGCTGAGCGAGCCGATACCAAAGGCTTTCCACATACAATTCTTCCCAGTGCCGCGCTTTATTCAGCTTTCGGATATCGGAGGCGGTCTTGATCAACGAGGAGAGGTGCCCGCAGCTTTCCGTTTTGCGGCTTTCCCGGCAGTCGCAGTGTCCGGTAAAGATGCTGCCGCCCATGGTGCGCGGAAAACATATCGGCGCGCCCGGATCCTTATCGCGCGCGTCCGGTAGCATTCCGTACCCGGCACGGTGAAATTCGATATTTATAAAATCCGTCATAGCCCGCTAAAATCTCCCCGCCAAGCGTCCCGGGAAGGTGCAGGAGGACACCTTCATACCCGCACCCGCTGCGGCCAGGCGCCAGAGTATATCGCCCTCAATCAATATTCAGAAACTCAAATTTGATGGGTGGTTCGAGTATTGGGGGGCTTCTTACATCTGGCACGAAAAAGGTGCAAAAAGTGCCGGATTCGATGTCGGGAAAGACAGATCATGCGGGTCTCAGCATTTTAGAGATCGCGGATCACTACGGTGATTCCGCGCCGTTGGGTCCCTGCTGCCGGGCCTCAACCTGGCTCCCCTTGGCATTCGCGAGGCGAGAGCTCAGGTAATGGGTGGAGTAAGCCGCCTCCAGATTAGGATCTCCGAATTTCGAAAATCGCAGGGGAAACTTGCAGCCCTTTCCCCATTTCCTGTATTCGGTCAGCGAGGGCTTCAGTCCTCGCGCCAGACAGTGCAACCGGAGTACTCTGAGTATTCTGCTCGCCTTGGAGAGGTTGCATTGGATTACCTTCTCAAGAGAAGGGATTCTGTGAAAGCGCCAATCTTCAACCATGGAAGGTTTCAACAGGTCAAGCCGTACAAATACCTCGATCGGAGTCACGACATCCTTCTCCGCAAGAATCTCCGAAACCACGCTGACTACCCGTGGATACAATCTATCTTTCATGTAGTTGTTGGTTGTGACTTTTTTCATCCAACAATCCTTCCATGGTGGTTCTCACTGTCAGCTAACGATGTTGCGACAATCGCCAGCCCTCGGTCGCGTGGACCTACCAAGGGCGTCGTCATCGCATTCATGCATTAAGTATCCAAGCCTCTTGTATCCCCCCGATCTCCGCTGGAACATCCGCTTCAGCATCGGGACTTCCAGGTCGGCATAATCATAGATCTCGACTTCGTGTTTTCCGGGGCAGGTTCGATTCAGTCTTCCGGCATATTGAGCCAGGGTCCCTTTCCACGAAATTGGCAGCGCCAACAGCAAGGTGTCCAATCGCTGATCATCAAAGCCTTCCCCAAGATATCGGCCGGTAGCCAATATTACTCGCGGGGCACTCCGCTGCAAATCCGTTATCGTTGCCTGCCTCTGCTTTTGTGTCATCCTGCCAGCCAGGACGACGAGATTGGGAACCGCCGATGTAAGAGATTCAGCCAGGCACTTCAGATGTTCACGTCTTTCGGTCAAAATGAGCGGCCAGCGTCCATTCTGCAGGCAAAGCAGAGTATCAGCAATGATAAGCTGATTCCGTTGCTCATCGTGGATCAGGCATTCGTATACATCCTGGATGGTTAGACTACTCAGCCGGGCCAGGGCATCCGGTAAAACAAAACCCGTCGCTCGCACCCGGACGATGCGCCTCAGCAAATCGGTAGCTTGTTGCTTTTCGACCGTAACTCGATGCCGGACCGGTCCACATTGCATGAAGATTATGGGATGGTGGCCGTCTCTGCGTTCGACCGTTGCCGAAAAGCCGGTTATGTAACGTGCTTTCGCGGCGCGTGCCACAAGCTCAAAATTGCGAGCAGAAATGTGATGGCACTCATCGAAGATGACGTGTCCATAGTGCTCGACGGCCTCGTTCACCTCGCCTCGATGGATCAAACTCTGCAGGATGGCGACATCCATCAGTCCCGTAGGATGCTTCTTGCCGGCTCCAATTTGCCCAATCGTACCAGGGGGTGGCTGGAGAAACTCCTCCAAACGACGGATCCATTGATCCATCAGTTGTCGGGTATGTACCAGCACCAGTGTGTTCCTCTGGCGGCGCGCGATCAGCCAGGCTCCAACCACGGTTTTGCCGAAGGCGGTCGGGGCTACGAGCACTCCTGTTTCATGCTCGAATAGAGCTTGGGCTGCTGCCGCCTGCAACTCATTCAACAATCCATGGAACTCGGTTTGCAGCTTGGTGCCCTCAATGCGGCCGTCCGAAACCTCCGTCTCGATATTTAATGACTTCAACAGATCCAACAGTTCTTCCAGGCATCCGCGCGGTATCGCAATATATTCAGAGAATTCCTGAGCACAACAGATAATTCTTGGTTTCCCGTAGGTGGATAAACGCATTGCCTGGGCGCGATGAAATTCCGGATTGGGGAATGCCGCCAACCGAATGATGCGATTACGCAGTGTTGGCGAGAGCCCTTGTTTGGGAATATAAACCTGGTCGACCACATGCAGATTCAACTTGTCAGGCAATGGCCCGGACACAGCGGTTGCCTCCCACTCTGTGAAACGCTTCACTTCCCACGGCGCCTTCTCTGAAGTTTCGACGAATGAGGAGTGTGAACCGAGTTCTTGCCGTGTACGAGACAGATCCTGTACCAGCCTTTCAGCGTCTTGTCGGGATAGCTTCCTTACCGACGACAAAAATGCCCACTGGTCAGGGTAAGGCTCCAGGTTGCCATCCAGAAATACCGAATTGCCCTTCGCTCTCGGTTTGCGCTGGAGCGGCAGGGCGATCAGGTTTCCAAATCCTCCGCGTGGCAAAGTGTCCTGATTGGGCAAAAACCGATCATACGATTTCAGGTCGATTTCGGATCTTCGCTCTGTGGTTTCCGTCAGAAGCAGCGACCCGAGGCTGCGCGCCAATCGCGCGGGAACTGCCTCAGAAAAGAAGATCCAGATGTGGCCCCCATTACCGGAGCGCGATCTTTCGATGCAGCAGGGCACAGCATGCAGTTCGCATGTTTCCCTGAAAGCCCGGGCATCTTCTTTCCAGGTAGACTCGTCAAAATCTGCTGCCAGAAACCAACATGTTTCATCCAAAAGCAATGGATAGGCGCCGATCGTAAATTCCTTTCCCGTCGGATCCATTCCCATCAGATGGTTTCGGATCACGGCATCCGATACGGGAATCAGTTGCCGATGATCGCAGCGGCCGCATTTGACGGCCGGTTTCCTGCAGAGGCCGGCAATCCACTCGTTCCGGCATTCAGGCTGGTAGCCGCTCCTGCCGGTCTTGCGACTCTCAAAACGTCGGGCATACACATCCTCGCGCCCCCGGAATAGGTTACGAAGGAGGCGAATCTTCTCTTGTTCGGTTGAATGGTTTGTGACGGAAGTGTTGGAGTAACTGGCGGGCGATTCTTCTACGACCGGAATCAAAAAACTTTCTTTCTCTCGTTTCAGAGAGGCGATCTGGGCAACCAGAAACCTTTTTTGCTTTTCCAGACGCAAGAGTTCGTCTTCCGCGACGCGGAGCAGCCTTTCAATCTCGGGGAGGTGATCTTCATGCATGGCCAATCTTGCTTAACATACCGGGGGATAGACATTCACATCATCCGTTGTCCCTTTTGGAAGCACAAGCAGATTTTCATCCCCCGCCGAGTTTCTATCACCTTCAGGGACTCTTTCGTTGCCATAAATAGATCGCAACCAATTCTGTACAAATGCGCCCGACGTTGAAAAGCAGCAAGTATTCCAGTCATCGACTTGGGCGACCGGTTGATGATGGTGGCCAATTGCTGGCAGGGCAAATGTGACAAACGCCCACCTGGTCCCGGATGACTCCGGGCGGAAAGATAACAACTTTTCTTATGCCGCCTGCTGCCAATCGTATCGATGGTGCAAGCCGCCGAGGCGCGCCAATGAAACCAAGGTAGCCGATGGGTGAGGCTTGGAAGAAACGGGGCGCATTGCGGGTGTATCTTTCCGAAGAGAATCATGGATCCGATCCGCGTGATAATAGGAGATGTAATCACGGATCATACGGCGCAAATGAATCTCGTTAAGGACGATGACGTGATCGAGAAGTTCATTTCGACAGCTTTCGATCCAGCGTTCCGCAATTCCATTTTGCCAAGGACTCGCGAAGCTTGTTCGTGTAGGCTTCACTCCGCTGGCTGCGAGGAAATCGGTCACCTCCTTGCCAAACTTGGCATCACGATCCAGAATCACGTAGCGGTATGGACAAGATTCGCGAAAAGTCTCCCTCAGCTGTTGCGCAATCCAATGTCCAGTCGGATGTTCTGTCACGTTGAAATGAAGGATCTTGCGTCGGCCGTGATCGATGACGAAAAAACAGTATAAGACTCGGAAGCTGAGGGTCGGCACGGTGAAGAAGTCCATGGCTGCGATGACCTCGCGGTGATTTCGAAGGAAGGTAGCCCAGAGCTTGCCGGCATTCACGGCAGGAGACAGGCGCCGGAGATAGCGAGATACGGTACGCTCGGATACATCCAAGCCGAGTTTCAGAAGTTCACCGTGAATTCTCGGCGCGCCCCAGGAGGGATTTTCTTTCACCATCCGCCGGATGAAGGCACGAATCTCGGCAACAATCATTGGTCTGCCAAGGCGCTTAGACCGTGATCGAAGACGCCAGAACAAACGAAAGCCAGCTCGATGCCAAGCGGCAACGGTTTCGGGTCTGATGATGACAAGGACGTTTTTCCATGCCGGCCATAATCTGCGCAGCAGAATCCAGAATATGCGATCCTGGATTTGGAGCCGAGGGCGAGGTTTTTTTCGCTTCAGTACGCCCAGCTGTTGACGCAGGGCAATGATCTCAAGGCTGAGGTTGTAGCGGGAACGGAAGAAAGCGCTGAAGCAAGTGAAAAAGCTGCAGAGCAATGGAGTCATGAGTTCGGATTTATATCATACAGGGGTACTCTCGTGCCCGCGTTAACTGCTCGAATTTGCAGCCTTACGGAGTTTTGGCGATCGGGGGATGGACCATGTAGCCGGCCAGGCGCTGGCGCGCCTGATGGTCGTCAGGATCGATCCGCTCGCCGTGATAGACGGAGAAGCCAGATTGATTCCAACAATGCCAGCAGGTGTCACGGGGTCCTTGTGACTTTAACGCACCCCTGTCATCCGCTGCACGGCGCCGAGGGCCACTGCATCCGGGGACCGAAGACCGACAGCGACGACTGGGTCCTGGTGGAACTGCCGGATGGCAAGCTCCGGCGTATTTCAAAGGCATGGACCTCTCTGGCGCCGGTCGATCCTTACCGCCTTCTGGCATCACCCCCTCTCCTTCGATTCGACTCCCTTTTGGAAGTCGCTGAATGGGTGGCCATCCGACGCAAGAACCCCAGGAGAAGGAAGAGTGATTCATGTGCTGCGAAGGGAGGCTTCCTATGAGAGGGAGTGATAGCTTACTCAGCATGCTCGCTTTCTCCGAGGGCGCCAAGGCGTCTCCGCTGGATCGCACGGAACCTTCACCCGCAGCAACGGATTCGGCGCTTTTTGAGAGGAGGGGCATTCAACGGACGGATTGGACAAGAAACATTATGATAGTTGCTATCAAGGTTACGGGTATGTTATATAACATACCCGATGAGTGTGAAGAATCAAAAGACAACAGCGGCGCTGAAGCGGAGACGTGCACAATTGGCATCCCGTCTTCCCGATGCCGAGCAAATACTGCGCGGCAGCCTGGTCAAGCGGTACAAGAAGTGCGGCAGGATGGGATGTCATTGCGCCGGCGACATCGGCCACGGCCCGGCCTATTATCTTTCCGTGACGCTCGCTCCAGGCAAGACACGATCGTATTACGTTCCGCCGCAGCTCAAGAGCCGAGTGTCTCGGTATCTGCGAAACCACCGCAAGCTGAGGGAACTTCTCAAAAAAATAACCGAGTTCAATCAGGAGCTTCTGGCGCAAGGAGTGCTCGACGACGAAGACTGATTCAGAATCGAGGGTGTGCCCTACTTCTCTGGATTTTGAGTGTTGCGCGGCGTCTGGCGAGGTCGAGACGAGCAAGGCAGTTGGGGGGCTTCGTTGCGTGTTGGCCTCGATGCTGTTGGACGCATTGAGGGGGGAGTGTTGCCATGCCGGCGGTGTCGAAGATTGGTCTGGAGCATCTGTCAAGACGAGCTTACATCTACGTACGCCAATCCTCCATGGGGCAGGTTCTGAGTCATCCGGAGAGCGCGCGGAGGCAGCGCGGCCTGGTGAAGCTTGCCGGGGAGTTGGGGTGGTCGCCATCTCAGATCATCGTGCTCGACGAGGACCAGGGGAAATCGGCAACCACTTCGAACGGACGTGAGGCCTTCAAGCGCATTGTTGGAGACGTCAGCGTTGGTGAGGCCGGAGTCGTGATTGGCCTGGAGATTGCCCGGCTGGCGCGCAATTGTGCCGACTTCTTTCCCCTGATCGAGATGTGTGCGCTGACGCGGACCCTGATTGCGGACGAGGAGGGAGTGTACAACCCCAATGAGCCGAACGATCGCCTGGTGCTCGGAGTGAAGGGAACGCTGTCGGAGGCGGAGTCCCACATGATACGGGCGCGTCTTCACGGTGCGCGCTGGAGTCTGGCGCGCCGTGGCGAACTGCGGCGCAAGATTCCGGCGGGCTATGTTTGGGACGAGAAGAGGCGCGTCGTCAAGGATCCCGACGAGCGGATTCGTACAGCCTTTGACACGTTCTTTCGGCGCTTCGACGAGGTGGGTTCAGCTTGCGGTCTCGCGCGCCGCTATGACTCCGATGGCTTGCTGTTCCCGACCAGGGATTTTCGCGGGCCGTGGGACGGCCGTGTGGAGTGGAGGCCATTGACGGTGCGGCATGCAAACTTGGTTCTGCATAATCCGACCTACGCGGGCGTCTACTGTTACGGCGAGCGCCGGACCGTGACGCAGTTGGATCCGGAAACCAAGAGCCGGAAAAACGTGAGCCTGCATAAGCCGCTGGACTCGATCGAGGTGTTGATTCAGGACGCCCTTTCGGCTTACATTTCCTGGGAACATTTCCTTGCCAACCAACAGCGTCTGAAGGAGAACAGGAACGTGTCGGAGGGAGGTCGGGGAGCGGTACGGTCGGGGGCGGGTCTGCTGCAAGGAATCGTCCACTGCAGCCGCTGTGGACGGCGCATGTCGCTGGTTTATGAAAGCCGGCAATATGCGTTCTACCAGTGCAAGCAGCAAACGTCACTGGGGAAAGACGTATTTTGCTATATGGTCTCTGCCGCCCGCATCGACGCTTGGGTTGCGGAGCGAATCCTGGACGCGGTTCGGCCACTCGGCATTGAAGCCGCATTGGCCGCGATCGATGAGCTCGAGCGCCGCTCCCAGGAGATACGGAAACAATGGGACCAACGGATAGAGCAGGCCGAGTACGAGGCGTCGCTTGCGCGTCGCCGCTATGAACAGGTCGATCCTGCCAATCGGCTGGTTGCGGCCAATCTAGAGGGAGACTGGGAGGATAGGCTCAAGGATCTCGAAGAGTTGCGCCAGGAATATGCCGCACGGGCGCAGAAGCCGCCGATGCGCATCACCGTGGAGGATCGCGCGCGGCTGCGAGAGCTGGCGCGCGACTTGCCTCGTCTCTGGCGTGCCAAGACGACGAAGCAGGAAGACCGCAAGAAGGTGCTACGGATGCTGATCCAGGACGTGTGGCTTGACAAGGATCGGACCAGCCGCACCGTGCAGATTCGCATTCACTGGAAGACTGGTGCGGTCACGGAGGGACGGGTGGATCTGCGACCCGCGGATGCGGCAGTTTTCAAGACCCCGCCGGCAACGGTGGAGAGGATCCGGCAATTGCTCGCAGACGCCAAGAAACTCAAGGCTATTGCCGTGCAGCTCAATGAAGAAGGACTCCGAACCGGAAGGGACAAAGAGTTTACGGAGACCAGGGTTAGATCCATGGTACGGCGTTACGAGCTGAGATCACGGATTGAAGATGACGATCGTCCCCCCTGCAATCATCCATCGCAGGAGATTTGAAAAGAGGTCGGCATGACAAATCAGCCCAACAATGATAAACCTCCTTGCATTGATGGAATCACTCCCCCGGATGCCTCCAATTCTGCATGATTTCCACCAGACGCGGGGTGATTTTTTCCCGTGCCAGCAACGCCTTGATGAGCTTGCGCCGGAACAACTGCATGATCTGGACCGGATCAGGGTAAGGGACGGGGACCAGCGAGCCCTGCGGAGAAACCAGGCCATCGGTCACCAAACTATGAAGATGAGGATGAAACCGGGTGGGATTGTCTCTGCAGGGTCGCGATCATGCCGGGCAGACCGGCATTTTTACAACCAGATTTAGTCCAGAGGATGTAAGGAATAACATCCCGAGTGCCCCGTGACTCCATGGCCTTGGCCTAAGGCAAATGGTTGAATGCGTTAACCTGCCCATTCACCCCAGGCGGCGGAAGACTGACGGCTTTGGATGACAGATTTTGTCTTAAACAGTCAAATTCAGGAGAGCAAAGAGACTTACCGCATCTGGCATCCTGACTTCTGTCGGCAACTTCACTTGTACCCATAGGAGCAATGTCTACATGCAAAAACTCCGTTCTCGGTTCAGAGGGCGAAGGATTACGGAGTTCTGGCACATCGAAAACCGATGACAAAGTGCTTCGCTGACGGATCGCATCCGTTTCGAACAGCACAAGTTATTGTCGTGTTAACATAGAATGCGTCGTTAAGGCTCCAGGAACCACCACGAACCGTGCGTTCTTTACCCCAAAGTGGCCCCTGTGGATTTCTATCGGGTGATTTTCTGTAGTAGTTCTCATCAAACCGGTCTGCGCACCATTCCCAAACATTACCGGCCATATCAAAGAGACCATAACCATTTGGCTTAAATGTCCCTACTGTTGCAGGCTTGCCGACATTTGAATCCATCCCATATGCTGCCCTGCCTTCCGGCCCGTCGTCACCCCATGGATACTTTTTGCCCTCTAGTCCACCGCGCGCGGCCGTCTCCCACTCTGCTTCGGTCGGTAATCTCTTGCCCGCACAAGCGCAGTAGGCCACTGCATCGTACCAACTCATTCCTACAACTGGTTGATCGGGCGCGTTAAAGCGAGAATCCTCCCAATACGCCGGTTTTTCATGTTGCGTAGCCTTCATAAATTCCCCGTATTGGCGGTTTGTCACTTCATATTTATCAATAAAGAACGGATCGACGGACACTTTATGTACAGGTTTTGCGAAGTCCGATGGTTCAACGCTACCCATCATGATCCAAATACCTCCCCCACCAATAAAAGCCATACCCTCTGTGGACCCGGTATTGCCAGGCGGGTTGGTAGGTGAGGAAGAAATACGGGTCCAATACCAGATACCAAGTGCAACTAGAATTACTACGGCAGATAAACCAATCAAAGGAAGCCTGATTTGCCTTTTCCTTCTTTGTTCTTGCTCATTCGCCCTTCGCGTGGGAAGCTCCTCAGAGATGACTGCTGCCGCTGGCGGATGGTATTTGCTGCGCTCATCGGTCGCGGCTTTTTGGGCTCTGCAATCCCTGAGCCGAGATGCCGCCTCAGCATTATCGGGATCCATCCTTAGCGCTTCCTGGAGCTTAGCCTCTGCCTGATCGAAATCGCCACGCCCGAGTAACTCCGATGCTGTCGCGAGCAGATCCGCTGTGGCCGTCTTTACCTCTTCCTGTCTTCGCTTTAGTTCTAATTCCTCCCTCCTGCGCTCTTCCGCCAGTTTTCTTTCTTGCTCTTCGCGTCGGCGGGTTTCTTCGGTCAAACGCTTCTCGTCCGCCAACTGTTTCTCTTCCTCCATCCGGCGCTTATCTGCGGCTTGCCTCTCTTCCTCCTGGTGCCTTCTCTCTGCCGTACCATCGAGCTCTTCGCGCAATTTTCGCACCGAGCCGAAGCGGTGCTCTGGTTTTTTCCCCAAGCACATCATCACTATTGCAGTCATCCCGGGGGAAATGCCTTGCGGAGGAACTGGCAGCACTTCACGGATTTGATACGTTACGTCCCCTGACCGGAACGGCGGCTCGCCTGTAAGCATCTCGTAAAACATGATGCCGAGGGAATAAACGTCACTGGCCTCGTTGCTCTTGCCTATCAACTGCTCGGGGGACATGTATAGCAGAGTGCCGGAATCCACCTGCGAGGTCAGGCGCGACACTGAGTCTCGGCACTCGCGTGCGATACCGAAGTCGGCGATCTTGATCGCGCCGTCTTTTCTGATCAGGATGTTACCAGGCTTGATGTCGCGGTGGATCACCTTCTGCTCGTGCGCGTGCTCCAGCCCTTTGCAGATCTCAATAGCGATTCGACGCGTCTCCTGCTCCGAGAGTTTTCCCTCATTAATAATGCGGTCAGCCAGCGTTTCGCCTTCGACGTACTCCATGACCAGAAACTTCGCCATCTCGCCATCTTCAAAATTATGGATGCGGACGACATTGGGATGGGACAGTATAATCGAGTGCTTCGCCTCAGCGATCAGCCGCTTAACGGAGCTCGGATCGCGGCTCAGGACCTCGCGCAATACCTTGATTGCTACGGGAATAGCGAGTTTCTCATCAGTCGCCAAGTAGACACGGCCCATACCGCCCATCCCGAGCTGCCGCTGAATCCGGTAGCGGTTCAGCAACAGGGAACCTGAAGGAAGGCCAAGCTCGGTTTGTGCAAAATTGGATTGAGCCAGTCCTGGAGTCTGATCTCTCTGGCCTTTCGGCGTCCCCAATTCAGCACGGCAGTGCTGGCAAAAGCGGTCGTCCCAGCTACATTCCTCACCGCACTTAGGACAGTATCGGGTAGTATTCATGATGATTCCAACCTCAGGGTTCGCTGCGACTCGAACAATATTTAAGTCGAAAACCTATGATGCTCTGGCATGCACGCGACCTTGGTGTCTGGGTGCCATCCATTCTCAGAATGCAAATGCAAGATGGAATGCCCAATACTATCCACAGAGAGGAGTGGCGGTTCAAGGAAAATTGCACGATGGCATCCATTAGAGTATCGGCCAATTTGACAATTAGGTCGCGATTTGCGGTGCGCCGATGGGAATCCCCGCCAACCGCGCTCTCAGGAGATGCATCGGCACCCCCGTTACCGACGCCAGCTTGCGCCAGGATAGGCCCTCTAGCCGCAGCTCCGCAGCCCTTTCAACGTCAAATTCTTTCGCTGGTCGGCCACAATTTTTCCCGCGCCGCTGTGCCTCCTTCATGCCTGCGACCACTCTCTCTCTGATCAGCTCGCGCTCAAACTCCGCTATCGCTGCCAGCACCGAAAAGACTAGTTTTCCCATCGGACCCGATGTGTCGATGGCCTGGGTTACGGATACGAAGTCAATCCCGAGGGCCTGGAACTGCTCCAGGGCGAAAACCAACTCGCGGGTCGATCTTGCGAAGCGGTCGAATTTCCAGACCGCAATCACATCGAAACGCCGCTTGTGCGCGTCGCGCATCATCCGGTCAAGTTCCGGTCGGACCGAACGGGAGGAGACCCCGTGATCGATGTAGGTGGCCTTCAACTCCCAGCCGCGCTGCGCCACGAATTCGTGCAGGGCTGTCAGTTGCAAGGATTCATCTTGTTCGTCTGTTGAAACCCTTGCGTAGATTGCACACCGCCTGGACTTTGCCATAATCACCCCTTCTTGGTCTTCGCTTTGTCGGCCACCCACTCCCGCAGCAACTGCGTGATCACATCGCTGAGGACCAAATCTTCCTGGATACAGCGGATCTTTGCAGCCTTCAGCACGCTTTCCTCAACAACGATGTGGATGTCGGTCTTCTTGTCAGCCATAGAATTAACCTTTCATGCCAGAGAGGGGAAAAGTCTGGCGCTTAACGGTGCCTCCATATGTACATTACTCCATAGAGCCATGTCAAGCAAAATCGCCAGTCGCTGTCTCAGAAGGTCACATATCGTGGGATCTGCGCTAGTTTTGAGGGTGTGCGGAAAGGGTGCTGAAGAGTGAGACCGTAAATCGTTATGAAAGCAGGGGTGCATACTCCACAAATATGGTGTGCGTAAAGGTTATGGTTTCCGCACAACAGGTAAACGGGCGCGTCTCGATTCGCAGTTGTGATCGTGGCGTCCGGGATTTAATGATAACCGCTCGGGGAATTTGGCCCCTATTACTCCCCGCCTTTTATGAGCTGAAAGTCTGGCGTCGTTCACATGCGTCTGACATGTGACCTTGCCTTGCCGGAGGAGCACAATATTTACCTTGAGTGGCATTGCACAATGCTCTTTCGGTGGAGCTAGGTCCTCATAAACGGTTGGGCGGGGCTTTCCCCCATGCACACATTTGATCTGGCCTTGAACTCCAGGCTATCGGCGCCAGCCTGATTCAGGAATCCGGCGCTGCTGTGGGATTCTGCCTGCTGTACTGCTCGGCACCGGCATCTGAGACGAACCGGGATCTTGAGCCTCGCGGTTTTGCGAACCGCAACCGATCCACCTCCCTCCAAGGCTCATCCCTCACAATGGCAACCAGGCGTTCATCGAGAAGGCAGCGGAGGAAATGTCAGGGGACCTCGTTACCGATGTCCAACCCGTTGGATTGGGCGACAACTTGTATCGTCATTGTTTAGCGCGTTGAAACCTGCATAAATTCAAGTATTTTGACCTACCCTCTGAACAAATCCCTGGATTTCTGGTACGGTAAGGTGGATGAAACTGTTCGGCCACGCCACCCGGAATTGGATTGAAGAACTCGAAAAAGTAATCGAAAAGCTGCGGCAAGAGATCGAGGAGCTTCGCCGTGAGAGGGAACAACTGGAAAAGGAGAAGGAACGACTGCGGCAAGAACGAGACCATTTCAAAGAAGAACTCGA
>Ga0187878_1001297_pt1 | contig 24988 bp, 23 predicted proteins | sample June2016WEW_17_1_FD_132979 | JGI IMG/M metagenome (GOLD analysis project Ga0187878, IMG submission 132979) | Peatland microbial communities from SPRUCE experiment site at the Marcell Experimental Forest, Minnesota, USA - June2016WEW_17_150 | ecosystem: Environmental > Terrestrial > Soil >...
AGGGGGCAAACGGAAACGCATGCGGCCAGGCGTTGCCTGGCCGTGGGATTCAACCTATCGGGTCCTAAATTGTGTAAAGGATGTCACTGGACTAAAGTGTCAAGGATGTCGCCGGCTTGACAGTCCCTGGGGGCGGGGGCGGCCTGCTTTACGGGGGCGCTACCGAATCTTGACCGCCGTTCCGAGGTAGCGGATCCAGGTCGTGCACTCCTGGTGGAAGTAGAAACGCACGAAATAGGTGAGGTTCGCCGGATGGCTGCCGGTCTTAGAAGTTGAGATCTCCAGGCGTCCGGAGGTTTCTCGCAGACCGCCATGATTTGCCAGGAAAAGATCGGGTTTCATCGGGATCATGGTGAGCACGACACCGCCCTCCTCGGCCTTCCCCGACCAATCCGGCAGCTCGCTGTTCAGGTACTCATCTGCGCTCTCGCCCAACAACTGGGGATGTCTGACCCGCGCCGCCACGGCGCCGTCGCTGTCAACGGAGAGAATTCGAAACGTCAGATCTCCCCGCCGTGACGGAAACGCCAGGCAGGAACTGTCTTCCTGGACCGGACCCGCCAAGAGCCAAGTCCCGACCCAGGCCCTCAGACTCGCGGTCCGCGCTTCGGAACCCCCGAGTTCGAGCCTGCCCTGAAACTCGGCTAGACTGATGGGGCTTCCGGCTTCAGCTAACATGCCCCGGACATAGTTGATGGGAACAGCGAAATTGAGGGTCTCCGAGGCCACCATCTTGAGTGTCACGACACCCACGGCCGCTCCAGCCGAGTTCAGGAGAGGCCCACCGCTATTCCCCGGGTTGACAGGGGCATCCGTCTGAATGAGTCTGTAGCCGAGGCCGGGATCATCGCGGATGGCACTCACGATTCCAGATGTCACGGTTGAGGTGAGTCCGAGAGGATTGCCCACGGCTATCACTGGTTGCCCGACCATTAGATCGCTCGAGTTTCCGAGCTCGATTTTCGGTAGTTCGAATCCCGCGACTTTGAGGACCGCCAAATCCTTGCGCGCGTCGAAGGCCCGCACCAAGAGGGAGTCGAACATTTCCCCGGTGGTCAATCGGATTCTGACCCCCCGCTGGCCTTCGACGACGTGCACGCACGTTACGATCAGGCCATCTTGGGATATGATGAAGCCCGCTCCCGATCCTTTGTCACCCTCGATCGTCACCACGGCCGGCAGAGCTTTCTTGGCAATCGCGGAGATGTCCGGGGCCTGTGCCAGCAACCTCACGCCCCACAGCACGAGCAACACTTTACACCCGATTGCGGCCATGCAGTCTCTCAGATCGTCAGAGGGTGAGGTTCTCTATAGGGCACCCCGAAGCCGGGCGCCCCCACGACTTGGAAGCGGCAAAAGCCGGGGACTCAGGCCCGAGCTACACATGCCGACGAGATGATGGCAATCGAGACCTCGACTGGACTATCCTAACTTCCAAACCTACCTTTTCGGGTAGCTGCCTAAGCTTTGCAGCAGCCGCGGCTCGGCGAGTCGCTCCGGAGCGTTCAACCGCAAGAGCCGCACCGCCTCTCCCGTGCGCGGGTCGATCGACGTAATGTCACTGCTTTTATGCCTGTTGCACAGTACGCAGGCGTAGGCCAGGTTTCCAGAAGTGGAGGAGCCGCGGAGTTGCTCGCTGATCTCACTGGCCACGAGAGAGGATTTGGCGGGCCCTCGCCTTGGCCATTCTCAGAATGTGCTCCAACTCCATGAAGTGGTCCAATTCCGCCTTTTCTTCCGATGATAATCGGGCCGCCTTCCGACGCTCGATCAACGCAGCGACTCTCCGCCGAGCTTCCGGCGAGGGTCGAAAATGAGCGACCGCCCCCGGCGTAGTGCCGGAGGCAATGAAGTCGATAATATCGAGGTAGGCGGGGTTGGGGACGCTCATCAAGCCCCCTCCACCAGGGGATTGCGCACGATGATGCCGGGGAGTCGCGAGTAGTCGCGATCGGCGGTCCAGATCTCCCTCACGCCGGCGGCGCGGCAGATCGCCGCGACGCGCGCGTCGTGAACCAGCGGGCCGGCCACTTTGCCTGCCTCCAGCAGCGGCTTGAGATGTTCCCAGTATCCCGGCGCCTCGCCGATCAGCCGCAGCGAGGGACTCTCCATCCAGTAATCCACCTGGAGCGCGGCGTCCCCGAGCGGCGTGGGCGGCCGGTAGAGCTTGGCGAGTCCCGGCGCACCGAATGGACCAGGATGGTGGCGTCGAGGGCGATCAGCCGCCGTGGCCCTCGTAGATCATCGAGCGGATGGTGCTCCAGTCCTCCCCGCAGGCCAGCCCCTCCCCCGGGGTGGTGACGGTCTTGAGGCGGAAGCGCCGACCCGCAGGGGGCGATGCACGCAGGACCAACCGGACTCCCCGCTCCACGACTTCGCGCAGCGGGATGCCGTGGCGTGCCGCGTACTCCTTGGCCTCCCGGAACAGGGCATCGGGGATCTCGACGGTGGTCTTCATCCGGCTTCTCAGGCCCAGTAGGCGACGCCGGGCTTTTCCTTGATGACCAGGTTCTCCAGGAAGCGGACCGCCTTGGTCAAGCCTTCCTCGGCCGACATGAGGCTGTCCTCGTGCTCGACCGAGAGCACGTAGTCGTAGCCGTACATGCGCAGGGTGGAGATGAATTCTCCCCACCAGTCGGCGCCGTGGCCATACCCGACCGTGCGGAACATCCAGCCGCGGTTCTGCTCGTCGGTGTACTTCTTGGTGTCCAGAACGCCGCACTTGGGCAGGTTGTACGGGTAGAGCTGGGAGTCCTTGGCGTGCACATGGAAGATGGCGTCGCCGAGGATGCGGACGGCGGCAATAGGATCGATGTTCTGCCAGAAAAGGTGGCAGGGGTCGAAGTTGCAGCCGAGGCTGGGGCCCGCGGCGGCGCGCAGCTTGAGCATGGTCTCGGGGCTGTAAACGACGAAGCCGGGGTGCATCTCGAGCGCCACCTTGACGCCATGGCCGGCCGCGAACCTGGCCCGCTCCTGCCAGTACGGGATCACCACCTTCTCCCACTGCCAGGAGAGGATCTGCTGGAAGTGCGGGGGCCAGGCGCAGGTGACCCAGTTGGGGTACTTCGCCGTCTCGCTGTCGCCGGGGCAGCCGGAGAAATCGACCACCACGGGCACGCCCAGCTTCTCCGCCAGCAGGATTGTCCGGCGGCTGGTTTCCTGGTTGAGGCGAGCGACCTCCGCGTTGGGGTGCAGCGGATCGCCGTGGCAGCTCAGGGCGCTGATGGACATGCCGTTGTCGTCGAGCTTCCGCTTGAACTCGCCGAGCGCGCCGGGATCGTCGAGCATGGAGAGCTTGCAGTGGGGATCGCCGGGGTAGTTGCCCGTGCCCAGCTCCACGGTGCTCACGCCCAGGGCCTTCAGTTTCGCGATGACCTGGTCGAGGGAAAGATTGGCCAACAACGCCGTAAAAACGCCGACTCTCACGGGGATTCCTCCTTGAATCGAGTAGCTCGAAAGCCAGTGAACAGAATAGCAGAAAAGCGGATGCCGGCTGCCGGCGCGGCGTGTCGTTGCCACAAGCGCTTCCCACGAAGCGGGTAGCATGCGACGTGCGCATTGTAGGGGCAGGGAGGCCGAAGCAATTGACCCCGGTGCTTGAACGGATGCCTCGTGGCTGCCGTCACGGCCTCGAAAAGACAACGTGGTTCTTCGATTTGGAGTATAAATGTGATTCTATGCCCCGCATCTTCGACAACATCGACCAGCAGTTGCTCCCGGCCTTGTGCCAGACCATCGACTTGTCGGACCGGGCGGATTTCTGTGTCGGCTACTTTAACCTGCGCGGGTGGAAGCAACTCGATAGGTACATCGACCGGTGGTCTGGTGGTGAGGACCACTGTTGCCGGCTCCTCGTCGGCATGCAGCGTCTCCCCGAGGACGAACTCCGAGACGCCCTTCGCCTCATTCGGGCCGACGAGGGAATCGACAACCAGACCGCTCTGCGATTGAAGAAGAGGCTCGCCGAGGAGTTCCGGGCGCAGCTAACAATCGGCACGCCCACAAACGACGACGAGCGGGGCCTGAGGCAACTCGCCGCCCAGATCCGTGCGAAGAAGGTTGTTGCTAAGTTGTTCCTGCGCCACCCGCTGCATGCGAAATTGTACGTGCTCTTTCGGCCGCAGGACCCTGTCAGCCCATCGGTGGCCTACCTGGGGAGCAGCAACCTTACGTTCGCCGGGCTGTGCATGCAGGGCGAACTGAACGTCGACGTCCTCGACCACGACGCCTGCCAGAAGCTGGCGCGTTGGTTTGAGGACCGATGGAACGACCGTTGGTGCGTCGACATCTCCGACGATCTGGTCAAGATCCTCGGGGAGAGTTGGGCGAGAGAGGAACCGATCCCACCGTACCACATCTACGTCAAGATGGCCTACCACCTCTGCCAGGATGCGCGGGAAGGCCTGCTTCAGTTCCGCATCCCGAAGGATTTTGGGAATAAGCTCTTCGAATTTCAGGTTGCCGCTGTCAAGATCGCTGCGCACCACGTCAACAAACGTGGTGGGGTCCTTTTGGGCGATGTGGTGGGGCTTGGCAAGACCCTGATGGCCACGGCGCTGGCGAGAATCCTGGAGGACGACCAGGACCTCGAGACGTTGATCCTGTGCCCCAAGAACCTCGTCGGCATGTGGGAGGACTACAGGGAAAGGTACCGCCTTCGCGCCAGAGTCCTTTCGTACACGCGGGTCCTGCGGGAGTTGCCCGAGATGCGCAGGTATCGGCTGGTAATCCTCGACGAGAGTCACAACCTGCGAAATCGAGAGGGGGCGCGGTACCGCGTAATTCACGAGTACCTGCAGAAGAACGAGAGCCGGTGCATCCTCCTCTCCGCCACGCCCTACAACAAGACCTATCTGGATCTGTCCAGCCAACTGCGCCTTTTCGTTTCGGACGACAAGGACCTCGGCGTCCGGCCCGAAGTCCTGCTCCGGGAGATCGGTGAAACGGAATTCATCCGGCGGTACCAGTGCTCCCTCCGCTCGCTGGCGGCATTCGAGAAGACACAGCACGCGGACGACTGGCGCGAATTGATGCGGCTGTACATGGTGCGGCGCACCCGAACCTTCATTCGGGACAACTACGCTGAGGCCGACCCGGTCAATGGCCGCAAGTACCTCGTCTTTGAAGACGGCTCACGCTCTTACTTCCCAGACCGGATGCCCAGGACGGTCAAGTTCAAGGTTGACGACGCCGATCCGAATGACCAGTATGCCCGCCTGTTCGCGCCCGACATCGTGGATATCATCAACCACCTGCACCTGCCGAGATACGGGCTCGCCAACTACGTTGCGCCGGCGCCGGACACGGCGCCCACCCAGGCCGAATCGAGGGTCCTCCAAGACCTATCACGCGCCGGGAGGCGGCTCATGGGATTCTGCCGAACGAATTTGTTCAAGCGGCTCGAAAGCAGCGGGCATTCTTTCCTGCTCTCGGTCGAACGCCACATCCTCCGCAATTACATCTTCCTCCACGCGATCGAGAACGGTCTCCCTGTGCCTGTCGGAACCCAAGGTGCCGAACTCCTCGACACCCGCGTCTGTGACCAGGACGCTGACTCGTCCGGCGAGGATCTGTTCGGCGAAGACGACAACAACGGCGCGGCGGCGGACATGGCGAAGCCGATGCGCTCCGAGGCCGATTTCCGCCGACGCGCCGCGGAGGTATACCAGGAGTACACCGCGCAGTACAGGCGCCGGTTCGGATGGCTCAGTCCCAAACTGTTCATCGAGTCGCTGACCAAAGCCGTACGCGATGACGCTCTCGCTCTCATGCGCATCTTCAGCCGGTGCAGCCAGTGGGACCCCGATCGAGACACCAAGCTTCGCGCACTCGAAAAGCTGCTTACGTCCAGGCACCCACACGAGAAGGTGCTGGTCTTCACCCAATTCGCGGATACGGTTCTATTCCTGGAGCAGCAGTTGAAGCGTCGGGGCGTCAACCGGATCGAGGGTGTGACAGGGGACTCGCCCGACCCCACCGCACTGGCCTGGCGCTTTAGTCCGGTGAGCAACGAAAAGGTGGACCAAGTCAAACCTGGGACGGAACTTCGGGCATTGATCGCGACCGACGTCTTGAGCGAGGGCCAGAACTTGCAGGACTGCGCCGTCGTCGTCAACTACGACCTCCCATGGGCGATCATTCGGCTGGTCCAGCGGGCCGGCCGCATCGACCGTATCGGCCAGAAGTCGGACAAGATCCTCTGCTACTCCTTCCTGCCCGCCGATGGAGTCGAGCGCATAATCAGGCTGCGCAACCGGGTGCGGCAGCGGCTCACCGAAAATGCCGAGGTCGTGGGCACCGACGAAGCCTTCTTCGACGATGATCGGAACGACCGAGCAATCCTGGATATCTACAACGAGAAGGCCGGTATTTTGGACGGTGACGACGAAGGCGAGGTGGACCTTGCGTCGTATGCTTATCAGATCTGGAAAGACGCCGTGGCCGGTGACCCTGGACTCCAGAAGACGATTCCCGAACTGCCCCCGGTAGTCTACTCGGCACGCGCCTACGAGGGGACGTCAGCCAAGCCAAATGGAGTGCTCGTGTACGTCCGGACCGCGGAGGATAACGACGCGCTGGCTTGGGCGGACCAGGCAGGGAATCTGGTAACCGAATCGCAATTGTCCATTCTCAAAGCGGCTGAGTGCGCTTCGGACACACCGGCCCTTCCGCGAATGGAGAATCACCATTCTCTCGTCGCGAGCGCGGTGCAGCACATTGCGGAAGAGGAGAAAACCCTCGGCGGCACATTGGGCCGGCCATCGGGCGCACGATTCCGGACGTACGAGCGGCTGATGCGGTACGCCCTGGATCTGAAAGGCACGCTATTCGACACGGCCGAGCTTCAGCGTGCTATCGAGGAGATCTACCGGTACCCCTTGCAGCAATCGGCTGTCGACTCGCTCAACCGCCAACTCCGAACCGGCGCGAGCGACGAAACGCTCGCGCAACTCGTCTCAGCGCTTCGGGATCAGGGCCGCCTCTGCGTGATCTCGGAAGAGGACGAAGCGCGAGAGCCCAGAATCATCTGTTCGTTGGGCTTGTCGCCTCAACCGACAACCGGATAGCCTATGCCACTTGATCCCGCTCGCGCCCGCCACCTGTTAAAGGAGTCGAACCTCCGCAGCCTCTTCATCGAGGAACTGGGCTGGGACCGTTACGGCGAGCGGATTCAAATCCCGATAGGTGTTGAGATGTTTCATCTCGAAGGAATAGCCCACAAGCGGGATTTCGCCGTCTTCCGTTGCGCGCCTGCGACCGGCGGCGGCATCCCCCCGCGCTCGGAGCGGCTCAAGATCGACCGGGCGCTTGCCAAGCTCCACTTCCAACACATCATCATCTATTCCGACGAAGCTCAAACGATTCAGGTGTGGCAATGGGTAAAGCGCGAGGCCGGCAAGCCTGCCGCATGCCGCGAACACACGTACTGGCGGCAACAGACCGGCGAGTCGCTGATTCAGAAGCTTCAACACATCGCCTTCAGCCTCGCGGAAGAGGAAGAGCTGAACCATATTGCGGTGACGGTTAGGACGGGAGCGGCGTTCGACGTCGAGCGCGTCACCAAGCGGTTCTATGAGCGATTTCGGGCGGAACACGCAGCCTTCCTGGAGTTCATCAAGGGTATACCGGACGAGGAGATGCAGCGCTGGTACGCCTCGGTGATGATCAACCGCTTGATGTTCAACTACTTCATCCAGAAGAAGGGGTTTCTGAACGCGGATCACAATTACCTGAAGACGAAGCTCGGGGAGTGCCAGCGGGTCGGCCGCGACCGCTACTACACGGGCTTTCTGTGCCCACTGTTTTTTGAGGGCTTTGCAAAGAAATCCGCCGAGCGTTCAGCCGCGGCAAACAGACTTCTGGGGCAGGTGCCGTACTTGAATGGCGGCCTTTTCCAGAAGCACCAGATCGAGGAACTCCACGGCGCGAAAATCCAGATAGGTGACGCGGCATTCGAGCGGATCTTCCAGTTCTTCGAGCTGTACCAATGGCACCTGGACGAACGCCCGAACCGCCGCGACGACGAGATCAACCCGGATGTCCTCGGCTACATCTTCGAGAAGTACATCAACCAGAAGCAGATGGGAGCGTATTACACCAAAGAGGACATTACCGGCTACATCGCGAAGAACACCATTGTGCCGTTTCTGTTCGACGCCGCCCGGAAGGACTGCGCTGTGGCGTTCAAGCCGAACGGTTCCGTCTGGGTCCTGCTCAAGGAAGATCCGGACCGGTACATCTACGATGCCATGAAGAAGGGCGCCGGTCTGGACCTGCCGGTCGAGATCGCGGCGGGCCTCTCCGACGTCTCGATGCGGGGTTCGTGGAACAAGCCCGCGCCTCCTGAGTTCGCCCTGCCAACCGAGATCTGGCGTGAAGTGGTTGCGCGCCGCGGGCGGTATGAAGAGGTCCAGGCGAAGATGGCCTGCGGGCAGGTTCAATCCATCAACGATCTCATCACCTGCAACCTGGACATACGCCAGTTCGCGCAGGACGTGATCGAGAACTGCGAAGGTCCGGAACTCCTTCGGGCATTCTTTCACGCCATCGAGCGGGTCTCGGTGCTCGACCCCACTTGCGGTTCCGGCGCCTTCCTGTTCGCGGCGCTCAACGTTCTCGAACCGCTCTACGAGGCTTGCCTGGACCGGATGCAGGCGTTCCTTGACGACATGGAACGCTCCGGGCAACCGCACCGGCCGGAGAAATTTAGCGACTTTCGGAAGGTGCTGGAACAGGCTGCCCGGCACCCGAACCGGAAGTACTTCATTCTCAAGTCGATCGTAATCAACAACCTCTATGGTGTCGACATCATGGAGGAGGCGGTCGAGATCTGCAAGCTGCGGCTGTTCCTGAAACTGGTGGCCCAGGTGGAACAGGTCTCACAGATCGAACCACTGCCCGACATTGATTTCAACATCCGTGCCGGGAACACGCTGGTCGGCTACGCCACCTACGAGGACGTCAAGCGCGCGGTCGGCAGCAAGTTCGATTTCGAGGGCGCGCTGGAACGGATTGAGGAAAAGGCCCAGGACGTTGAGCGCCTGTTCGGTCTCTTCAGAAAGCAGCAGACTGAGCTGGGCGGTTCAGTCGCAGCGGAAGACAAGCAGGCGCTCCGCAGGCGCCTCGCGGAGCTTGAGGAAGAACTCAACTGGCACTTGGCCGGGGAGTACGGGGCCAAGAAGGCGGGCTACCAAGGATGGCTGGCCACCCACCAGCCCTTCCACTGGTTCATCGACTTCCACGCCATCATGTCCAGCGGCGGTTTTGATGCCATAATTGGAAATCCGCCTTATCTAGAAAAGAGCAAGTTGGGTGGGCGATATGCCCCGATGGGCCTGACAACGACGACTTGCCCTGACATCTATTCCTGGGTGGTCGAGCGCTGTCTTGCACTCAAGAACAGCGCCGCGAGGCTCGGCCTAATCGTGCCGGTCTCCATCGCAAGTTCTGGAGCGTTCGACCCGCTTCGGGACGCATTGTGGGCCCGTCCCGCAACCCTCTGGCTCGCTCACTTTGCGAACCGTCCAGGTCAGTTGTTCGAGGGCGCTCAGAATCGACTGACGATCATGCTGCACGCGCCCTCCGCTGATGGGTCGGCGACAGCCTTTAGCACGAGGTATCACCGTTGGGATGCCAAACGGCGAGAGCGTGATGATCTGTTCGGCAAGATTCAATACCAATACCTCGGCAACTCCCCTCGGTCTTTTCACGGCGTGTTTCCCAAGGTTGGCGATCCCTGCGTGGTGTCGGTGCTGGCGAAGATGCAGAGCACCAAGACTGTCGCGCACTACTTGATGAAGAGTGCAGAGCACCCAGTTTACTGGGTTCGTGTTCCAGGCTACTTCTGTCAATTCTACCTGGAGCCGCCGTCAGCGCGACCCGAGGGTGGGGGGCCACCGAGACCTCGCGGCGAGTTGAACTCGATATCTGTGGCCAACGCTCGCCAGCGGCGTGTTTTACACGCGATCCTAAACAGCACGGCGTACTACGTGTTCTTTTGCGTCCACACCGACGGGCGTCATATTAACCCGTCAGACGTTCGTGAGCATCCGCTGGACCTCGGGATGTTCTCCCCACCGGTTTTGGGCGAGCTGGACAAGCTGTCCAAGACTCTGGAAGAATCGCTCAATGCGAACGTTTCTTTGCGGCGCAAGACCGGCCTCCTGATCGAATCCTACGATTCGGGACTCTCCAAACGAATCCTCGACGACATTGATCGAGTTCTCGGGGACCAATACGGCTTCACCGCCGAGGAACTGGACTTCATTGTCAACTACGACATCAAGTACCGCCTGGGACGGGACGCCGAAGAGACGGACGGAGATGGGGAGTGAGCGGCGGATTCCCGATGCGGTTCTTGATATCCCGGCATGCCGAAGAGGAGATGGTGCGGCGCCAGATTCCTCGCGAGTGGCTGGACTCGGTTCTGGAGAGCCCGGAGCAGCGTGTGCCGCAGCCTGGCGGCAAAGGCATTCTCCAGTCGCGTTTTACCTCCGGGGATGGGAGAATGTACTTGTTGAGGGCGGTGGTCGCCACGGAGAAAGACCCGCCGGTGGTCGTGACGGTGTACCGGACGAGCAAGATTGAGAAGTACTGGAGGCCGGAATGAAGGTCACATACGATCCGGAGGTGGATGTACTCAGCATCGTACTGAGCGATGCCCCCGTTGAGGAGAGCGATGAGGACAAGCCTGGCGTGATCCTGGATTACGACAATAGCGGCAACGTCGTCGGCCTTGAGATTCTGGACGCGTCCAAGCGCATGGGGAATCCCATGTCCGTGGAGTACGCCATCGCGCGGTGAGCGGGGAGGACGGCGTCTGACAGCAGCGCGGCTCGGTCCGGACGACCCGAGGTACCCTGCTTCCCTACGCGGATTGTCTAGGGGCAGGGCGCCAGAGGCGGCCTACATCGGGAACCTCGAGATCCTCGCGAGAAGGAAGGTGGCGCTGTTCTGCTCGGTGCAGTGCCCCGGCAGCCTGATCATCGGGGCACATGACTTGGCGCAAGCGCTGCGGCGCTCTGAAATTGCGGTGGTAAGCGGATTCCAGTCTCCCGTCGAGCAGGAGTGCTTCACCATTCTTCTTCGAGGCCCGGCCCCCCTCATCCTGTGCCCGGCCCGCAGCATCGACCGCATTACGATTCGGCCCGAATGGCGGGCGCCGATCAAAAGTGGCCGCTTGCTCCTGCTTTCCATTTTTGCGGAATGTCAACGACGCCCAACAGCTCAACTCGCCATGGAAAGAAACCGGCTGGCCGCTGCACTTGCCGACATTGTGTTCGTGGCTCACGCGGCGCCATCCAGCAGGACCGCTCAGTTCTGCCGTGAAGGGTCGGTGGGCGCCAAGGCGCTGTGGACTCTCGACGATCCTGCCAATACCGAATTGATCTCACTCGGCGCGAGGCCAGTGACGCCCCCCGAGGCTCCTCTGATCTTCGCCGGGCCAATATAGCCCCCCTTCCGTCTCTCTTCCCGTCCAGTCGCTTCGGGGGTCAACCGAATCCAATCATTGATGGCCACCTGAAAACAGGGTTGCCCAAGTTCACGCGGTGGTAGCTGCGGCATCTCGCTTGCCAGCAGTCTGCTGCGGGGATCGCAGAACGACTCCGGGAAAACTTGGAAAGTCACCGCTCTTTGCCTGGGCGGCTCAGGAAAACGCGGCTGTCACGGGCGGAGAATGGTGACAGGAGTGTCTGGGTTTTCACGGGCTCCATCGTCGAGAGCATCCGTGCGCGGCGAATTGCCTGGAGCCTGGGAGTTTAGGGATTGAGTGGCCTGTCCCCGAAACTCGGTAAGATACGAAGTGAATGCGAGCAATTCTGTTTACGGCGGGTCTGATATGCGCGCTCGGCGGCGCGGCCCAGGAGAAGGCCAGGCCGGGACTGACGGCCGAGGCGATCATCGAGAAATCGATCCAGGCCAGCGGCGGCCGCGCGGCGATAGAGAAAGTGACCTCGATGGTGTTCAAAGGCGTGATGGGGACCTCCGTGGACGAAATGCACAATCCGGTGGAATACTACGCCAAGGCGCCGAACAAGCGGCTGATCGTGATGAACTTCGAGGAGGCCGGCGAAATGCGGCAGGGGTTCGACGGCAAGGTGGCTTGGAGCCAGATGCCCATGGAAGAGGCCGTCGAGGTCACCGGAGCGCAACGGGCGAACGTGGAACGGGAGGCGGTGTTCAACGCCGCGCTGAAATGGCGCGAGCTGTATCCGAAGGCCGAGCTCAAGGGCAAAGAGAAGGCCGGGGATCGCGAGGTGTACGCCATCGAGCTGACCCCGGCGGCCGGCAAGCCGGTGATCCAGTACTACGACACGGGAACGTTTCTGCTCGCGGGGCAGTCGGGCAACTTCGAAACGCCGCAGGGGCCGATGGACATCAAGGTCGAGTACTCGGATTACCGTGACATCGGCGGCGGCGTGAAGGCGCCCTTCCTGACCAGGCAGGTGATGGGGATGGGCGAGGTGATCATGAAGGTCACCGAGATGAAGATCAACGTCGAGATCGGGGACGCGAGGTTCGCCAAGCCCGCGCCGGCGAAGTAGCTCAGCGCCAGGCCTTCCAGACCAGCAGCGCGACCCCGGCGAGGAAGCCGAGCAGCGCCTGGTATTCCTCATTCCTCAGATAGAGCCGCCAGCGGAACCGGTCCCCTGCGCCGGCGTGTTTGAGCCTGGGCCACAGCAGGGGGAGGCGGGCGGCGTAGTCCCGGTACTCGGGGAACAGATCGCGCAGATGCTGTTCCTCCAGCTCGATGGCCGGCAGGTACACCAGCCCGAACACGGCCGCAAACAGCCCGGCCAACAGCAGGCGCCGGGAGGCGATGACAAGGCCCGCGGCCACGATCAGCGTGCCGAGATAGAGCGGATTGCGCAGATGGCCGTAGGGTCCGCTAGTGGCGAGTTTCTGGTCCTTGGCCAGATGCCCGGCGGCCCAGCCGCGCAGCCACAGGCCAAGGACGGAGACGGGCAGCCCGGCGGCGAGCGAGCGCGGAGTGGGCGTGGCGAACCAGGCAAAGGCCGCCACCAGGAGAAACCCGGTGGCCACCCGCAAGCGGGCCACCAGGTCGGCGTAGGGCTTGGGGAACCAGGGGCGGCGCATCAGAGACCGGAGCCAGCCGGTTTGGACTGGGGACGGAGGCGGGCCTTCAAGGCATCGAATACCTGGTCCGGAGAAAGGGTTTCCATGCTGGGATCGAGCGCCGCGCGGCGCTTGTGGCTGGTGACCGCGCCGGGGCTGCGCAGGACCGTGAAGCTGCCTCCGTAGGGGCCGTTGCGGGCCGGATCGGTGGGGCCGAAAACCGCCACGCCGGGCTTGCCCAGGGCGGCGGCGAGGTGCGTGGGGCCGCTGTCGCAGCCCAGCACGGCGGAGGCGCGCCGCGTGGCGTGAATCAGGCCGGGCAGTCCCGAGATGTGGACTACGGCGTCCGGCGCGCCCGCCAGCAGCGTCCGGGAACCCGGGGGGCCGTTCAGCACCAGCGGAAGGCCGAGCTCGTCGCGCAGCCTGCGCGCCAGCGCTTGGTAGGACTCCATCGGCCACTGCTTGGCGCCCCAGCCTGCCTGGGGGTTGCTCAGCACGAAACCGCCCTCCGGCAGATCGCCTTCCGGAATGCCATCCGGCACAGGGAATTGGAGCAGGATGGTGGAGGCGCCGGCGGCGGCGGCCAGCTCGAGATTGCGGTCCACGACGTGAACCCCGTTGGCGCGGACGCGGCTGGAGTAGAACAGGGCGGCGAACTTCTCGCGCACCTGCGATTGGTGGAAGCCGAAGATGCGGTCCGGGCGGGCGAAGGAGGCGACCAGCGCGGATTGAATCAGCCCCTGAAAGTCGACGGCGAAGTCGTAGCGGGCGTGGCGCAGGGCGCGCCAGGCATCGGCCACGCTGCCGGCCTTGCGGCGGTCCAAACGGATCAGGTCATCGATGAACGGGTTGCCCTCCAGCAACTGAGCCCACCTCGGATGGACGACCCAGGTGAGGGTGGAACCGGGGAAGCTGTGCTTGAGGGTGGCGCAGGCGGGCAGCGCATGGATCACATCGCCCATCGAACCGATCCGGACGACCAGGATTCGCGGGCCTGCGCTACCACGTTCACTTCTGCGGGCCGTGAACATGCTGTATCAGTTCCTGGGTGCGGCGCTGGTCGGCGGCCTCCTCTTGGAGGAACGCGTCGGCTGCGATGGTCCCGCCGAGTATCACGTAGTCTACCACGCGAAGTGCGGCGACCAGTTCGGCGCGCGCCCGCGCGGGAAGCAGAGGACGCGGCGGGTCGTGGACCGCGACGAACAGCGCTCCGCCGGGAGGCGCGATTTCTTCCAGGCGCTGCGCATGCGCCGCCAGTAGAGGATCGAAGAAGCCGGTTACCAGGGTCACGGTTCTCCCGGCGGCGCGGCACTGGCGGACGGCGTCGGGGGCGAGTTCGGCGGGGATGATTTTCGCTCGGGTGTCCACGTCTGTTCCTATTTCACCAACTCCAGCGCCGCCTGCGCCACCTGTTCCGAAGTGACTGCCTTCATGCAACGGTGGTCTATGGGGCAGTCGCGCAGCATGCAGGGGCTGCACTCGACGGGTTGGCGCACGATGTGCGCGAAGGGGCCGGCGGGGGCGGTGGCGATCCAGTCGGTGGGGCCGAACACCACCACCGTGGGCACGCCCAGCGCCGAGGCGACGTGCATGGCGCCGGAATCGTTGCTCAGGAACACGCGGCACGCGGCGGCCATCTCGACGAATTGCTCGAGCGTGGTCTCGCCCGCCAGGTTCAGGACGCGGCAGCCGCTGCGGCGGAGCTGCTCGGCCAGGAGGCGGCCGAGCGTCTGTTCGCTGGGCGAGCCGAACAGGGCGACGGCGGCGCCGAGCGAGGCGGCAAGCTGGGTCGCGGTTTCGACAAACCGTTCCGGGAGCCATTGCTTGGCGCGGCTGTTCTCGGCGCCGGGGCTGATGCCGACGACCGGCTGGCGAAAACCCATCGCTGCGAAGCGTTCGCGGCCGATGCGGCGGGCCTCCTCGGCGCCGCCGAGCAGAATGGGCGCGGCGGGCGGCAGTTCGGGGATAATCCCGGCGCGGCGCAGCAGTTCCAGGTAATAGAAGCTCTCGTGGCGCGGAATCTCGCCGGCTTGGGGCGGCGGAATGGCGGCGGTGAGCAGGAACCCGCGGCCGTCGCGATCGTATCCGATGCGCTGCGGGATGCCGGCCAGGCGAGCGATCAGAGCGGCTTCAAACGAGTTGGGCAGCAGGATGGCGGCGTCGAAGCGCCGCTTGCGCAAACTGCGGGTGAGGCGGAGCCGTCCGGCCAGCGTGCGCGGAGCGGGGATGTGTTCGTCGCAGAATGGCTCCCGGCGGTACAGGCCCGCGACCCAGGGGCGGGCAAGCACGGCGATGTGCGCCTGGGGATTGTGCTCGCGGATGGCGCGCAGCGCGGGCAGGGACAGCACCGCATCCCCGACCCAATTGGCCGCGCGCACCAGGATGTTGGACCACGCCACCTCACTAGACTAGCGAAGAATTGACGCCGGTTCCGACTCACACACACTCCAAGGCGACCAGAGAAATGTCGTCTTCATAGTCGTCGCCGCCCCTCCACACACGGAGAGCTGATTTCAGCTCTCCCACCGCCAGGCTCAGATCCAGGCGGGCGGAGGCCTCCAGCAGCGCTAGCAGGCGAGCTTCTCCCAACCGCTCTCCCTTCCCGTTGGCGCACTCCGTGATCCCGTCCGAGTACAACACGAGGCGCTCCCCGGCAGCCAGATCCAGCTCCACGGAGTCGTAGTCCATGCCCGCGATCACGCCGACCGGGAACCCGCCTTCACCCACCGGGACAGCCTCTCCTCGCCCGGTGAGGCGAATGGGGCTGGGATGCCCGGCCTGGCTGAGGCACACCCGGCGCGTCGCTGTGTCCAGAACGCCGTACACCATGGTGAAGTATCGGCCGCCGCTGCTCTGAAACCGCTCGTTCAAGTCGGCAATCACTGCGTGCGGCGGTGCGATCTCAGAATCCCCGGAAGACGACCTGGCCCGCCGCACCGGGCTGCCGTACCCGGGCGCCAGCACCCGGCTCAGAGTGACCGAGAGCATGGCCGCCGGAATGCCGTGCCCGGAGACGTCCAACTGGTAGAACGCCAGGCGTCTTTCGTCCAGCGGGAAGCAACCGAAGGCATCACCGGCCAGAACGCCGCAAGGCATGAACAGCCACTCTATCCTGACCCCCGGCAGAAGACAGCCGGACTGAGGCAGCAGACTCGTCTGCACGAGTGCCGCCGCCCTGAGATCGTTCTCCATTCGCGCGGCGGCCCGCAGTTGGGAATTGGCCTCCCACAGCTTCCGGTTCCGGTCCTCCAATTCGTGTTCGAGGTTTCGCACTCTCTCAATTAGGCGCAGGCGCAGATCCAGTTCGGCAAAGTTCATGGGCCTACCGATGAAGTCGTCCGCGCCGGCCGTCATTCCCGTAATCAGGTCCGCCGTGGTATTGCGGGCGGTGCAGAGGATGACATTCACGTAGCGCCCCAGGTCCGCGGCCCTGATCTTCCGGCAAAGCTCGAGACCATCCATCCTGGGCATCGCCCAATCGCTGATCACGAGGTTCACCGCGCTGTGATGCAGGATCTCCCAGGCCTCCTCGCCGTCGCTAGCAGCGAGAGCCTCGTGACCGAGTTGCTCGAGGTGGGCCACCACCGCTCTGCGCTGCAGTTCGCAATCGTCCGCGAACAAAACCATCACGATGGTACCCTCCATCGCCGCAGCGAAACCGGGGAATGCATAGTGCCCGGGCTACACCTCCGGCGCCGGGGCAGGAATCCGCTTCGTCATTCGGAGGCAGTTACCGCCCCCGCTGGACTCGTAGTCGACCTGGTCCATCACCTCGCGCATGATCTCCAGTCCCATGCCCACCCTGGGCAATTGGTCGAGTGCGAACGGATCATAGTCCGTGGCGGAGGCTTCGCGCCGCAGTACTGCCAGAACGTCCTCGGAGATCGGCGACCCCCTGTCGGCGACACTGAATTCCAGCCGGTCGGGGAAGATCGCCAGCGACACCGCGACCTCGTGCCCGGCCTGCTCGTTATAGGCGTGCCGGATGGTGTTGTTCGCGGCCTCTACCACGCAGAGTTCCATCTGGTAAGCCTCTGTCTCGTCCAATCCCACGAAGCGGCAGGCGCTGTTGACGAGCAGGCCCACGAGAAACACGTCGGCCAGGCTGCTGTCAATCGTGAGATGGATGCGATTCGCCTGCATGGACCTCCGTGAGCGCCCCCTCAGGAGAGGGCGGCCACGCCCTCCTCGCTAGTCGGAAAGAAACGGAAAACTCTGTCCATGCGGGTGAGCCTGAACAGCGACGCGACGCTCTCCCTGGCGCCGCACACCGCCAGGTGGCCCGGACGGTTTTGGGCCTTCAGACAGGAGAGCATGGCGTCCAGGCCGCTGCTGTCGAGGAAACTCACCGCGGATAAATCGAGCAGGATCGCTGGGTTCCCTTCCCGGATCAACGGCAGGACCTGCTGGTTGAAAGAATCCACCGCATCGGCGCCAAATCGAGCCTCCAGGATCCTGATCACCAGGACGCTTCCCGCCTTGTGCGTTTCAATCTTCACGGTTCCTCCTTTCCGCGTCTGCCGGCAGGTTTGACGGCCGGTGCCCGCTATCGGAAGAGCGAGAGCCGCAGCCTGGGCCGGTCCTGCTGGGGAGCTCCGACGATGGTGTCGACCAGCGCCGAAACGGCCTTGCCGAGTTTGGCGCTTGGGGGTACCAGCCGGCGCTCGCCGTGCGCGCAATGCACCTCGTTCACCTCGTCCGGCAGAACGCCCACAACGGGCGCCCCCAGCATCTTCTCCACTTCCTGCCGCCGGAAATACTGCTGCTCCTTCCGCAGCCTGTTTACAAGCACCTTCACCCGCGCCCTGCCCTCTACCCTGTCCTGGAACCAGCGCAGCAGGCGTCTGGCCTGGAACAAGCTGGCGATCTCGGCCGTGGTCACCAGGAACAGGTTGTCCGTCGCACCCGCCAAAGTCGCCACGAGGTCATTCCTGCCGCGTCCCAGGTCGATCACCATCCAGTCGTAGTAGGCGCGTGCAAACCGCAGCACGTTCAAGCACGGCTCGGCTGGGGGATCAGCAACCGGAGGCTCTGCCGGAGCGGGGAGGACATCCAAGCCGTTCTTGACTTTCGAGACCACGTTTTTCCAAAGATTCAGGTCCAGGCACTCCGCGTTGTTCACCGCATCCAGGGCCGAATGCGGGCTCTCGATGTTCATCCAAAACCCGACCATGCCGGCCCCCGTGTCGAAATCGGCGAGCACGGTGTTCTTTCCGGTGGAGCTGTGCAACCCGGCCGCGATGTGGCACGCCAAGGTGGTGGCCCCGGCTCCGCCAGCGGAGAGGAATCCCAGAATCTTGCCGGTGTGACGTTCGGCCGGAGTGTGGTTGTCGAAGGCCAGGCGCTCCAGGGTCTGCCAGGCCTTGGCTGCGTCAAAGGGCGCCGAAAGGTACCCCCGGATGCCCAATTGCATGATGTCCAGGAGTACGTCCGGAGTGGGCTCGGGACCCACCGCGACAATTACCGGAGGCGCGGGCAGTCCCGCAACCACCCCGAACAGCTCGGAGACCAGGACCTCGCTCACCGGGACTTCCAGAAGCAGGACGTTCGGGCTGGTCTGGCGCAACTGGGCCGCGGCGCTTACGATCTCCCGAGCTTCCATGACGACTCGGAGCGGGAGTTTGCTCAGACAGTTGCGGACCATCCCGATCAGATCGGGACTGCCCATCAGTAGCCCGATAGTCCGAAGCTGCATCCGGAGCTCCCCAGTGTTGAATCGTCAGCGCGGGCTTAGGACTTTAGCCCGCCCTTCTGACACAAGATCTACTGCGGCGCGCGCGGAGTGGAAGCGCGCCGGCAAGACCGTGGTGTTCACCAACGGGTGCTACGACATTCTGCATCCGGGGCACGTGCGGCTGCTGGAGCGGTCGCGGTCGCTGGGCGACCTCCTTATCCTGGCGCTCGATACAGACTCCAGTGTGCGGCGCCTGAAGGGGCCCAGCCGGCCGCTGATTCCGGAGGAGCGGAGAGCGGCGCTGGCGGCGGCGTCGAAGCGGCGCCTGCGAAGCGTGCGGGCGAGGCGGAGCCGTCCGCTCCACGTGCGCGGGACCGCCAGGTGTTGGTCACAGAAGGATTCGCGGCGGTCAGGCCCGCGACCCAGGGGCGGGCAAGCACGGCGATGCGCGCCTGGGGGTTGGCGTCCTGGATGGCGCGCAGCGCGGGCAGGGACAGCACCGCATCCCCGACCGAATTGGCCGCCCGAACCAGGATCTTGGAGCACGCCACTTCACTAAACCAGCGAAGGCGGGGGTGCTGATGTGGATGGGCGGTTCACACGGATCAGTCGGCCGGTGAGATCGGTCTGTGCCGTCAGGGCGTCGTGAATCCGCTGAGCCTGGCCGGGAAAGTCCGCGTCAACGGTGCACACTACAATGCCGGCATGGTCGGGCCGCTCGGCGTGCAGCCGAATGAAGTGCATCCGGTTGAGAGTCAGCACCCCGCGCCCCTCCTCAATCGCAAACGCCAGTACTTCCGTGTCCGGCATTGACTGGCCGGCTCTGCCGGCGTCTCGCACGGTCAGCACGTCGTGACCCAACCGCCGGAGTTCCGCAATGACCAGAAATGGGAAATTCTCGTCGGCGTAAAGGCGGGCCATCGCTCACGCGGCTTCATTGCCGCGAATCTGCTCTTCGATCGCGGAGCGGTGAGAGCGCACGAAGGCCCAGGCATTGGCCAGGTCTTCGGCGCGCAGAGCCGGATAAGAACGCAATAGCTGTTCTTCGCTCGCACCCAACCGCCGTGCCTGCTCCAGGACCCAGACAGGAATGCGGGTTCGCACAATACACGGTTCGCCGCCGCAAACCCCGGGCGTGGATTCGACGCCCGGGAAGGCGCCGCCAAGATCCTGGACTACCATTTGCAGGAGCTGGACCTTCTCCGCCCTAGTCAGAGCCGGCAGCAGCCCTTCCACCTGGCGCAAGGCGCTCATCCACGGCCTCCGGCTTCAGTATACCGAAAGCACGTCGAAACGGGGTCCAGAGTCTGCCGGGTCGCCGGACCCGATTCTTCTGGCGATCTTTGCATCAGCGATCCTCGCCGGGTGGTCTTCGGGCCAGTCCCGCCGTGCCGAAAACGAGAATCACGACTGCGATACTCGATGTCGCGGCCGCGTCCGAAACGGCGGGGGATGTCGGCCCAATTGGCCGCCAGGACCAGGATCTTGGACCACGCCACGCCACCAGACTGGCGCGGAGAATTGGTGATCGACGATTTGGGCGTCAAAGCCGCGCCTGATATGATCGGGAGAGGGTAGTCGCGATGGCAGACACAACCGCCAAGGAAGCGCTCCACCGCCTCGTTGACGAGTTGCCCGATTCGCAAGTCGAACTGGCGTGCGAGTGGATGGAGGATCTGCGTGATGCCAACGACGCCGGCGGCCCGCCGCTCGACGAAGAAGCCCTGGCCTCGCTGGATCGCGGTCTCGCGGACATCTCGGCGGGACGTGTAAAGCAGCTCGACGCGTACCAGCGCGAGCGCGGATTGTGACCTACTCGATTCGTTTGGCGCACGAGGCCGAGAAGGTGCTCGATCGGCTCGACCGGCCCACGGAGCGCCGCATCCGAACGCGGTTTTTGCAGCTTGCCGAGGATCCCTTCGATCCCCGTCTCTCCTCGCCACTCACCGAGCGCGCTGGCGTGCGGCGGCAGGTCAGCCACGGAGTGGTATAGCATGGTTGGCTGTGGGCCGATTCTACACGCGAGAGGAACTGATCGCGGCGCGCGCGGAATGGAAGCGCGCCGGCAAGAGCGTTGTCTTCACCAATGGATGCTATGACATCTTGCATCCGGGGCACGTGCGGCTGCTGGAGCGGGCGCGGTCGCTGGGCGACCTCCTCATCCTGGCTCTCAATACCGACTCCAGTGTGCGGCGCCTGAAGGGGCCCGGCCGCCCGCTGATTCCGGAGGAGCAGAGGGCGGCGCTGGCCGCGGCGCTCGAGGCGGTGGACGCCGTGACATTCTTCGATGAGGATACGCCGCGGGAACTCATCGCGGCGGTGCTGCCCGATATACTGGTCAAGGGCGCCGATTGGGCCCACTGGATCGCCGGCCGGGAAGAGGTGGAGGCGGCTGGGGGCAAGGTGCTGGCGCTCCCCCTTGAGCCGGGCTATTCGACTACGGGTATAGTGGAAGAGATGCTGTCTCGTAAACCTTGACTCACCCTGTCATTCGAGATCTGTTCGCCGGGCTGGGGCGCCATCCCGCGTTCCAGGAGTTGGTGCGCGGGCTGGGCGGGCCGGCGAAGCTCGAGATCTCGGGGCTCACCACGACCGCCAAAGCGCTGTACACCGTGCTGCTGTGGCAGGCGGTCGAGCGGCCGCTTGTGGTGGTGGTGGACGGCAACAAGCAGGCCGAGACGCTCTCGGAATCCATCGCGACGTTCTTCGAGCTGCTGGAGAGTGGGCGAAGTGGGCCAAGACCGCAACTGCTTCCCGCGCTGGACGTTTTGCCGAACCAGCGGATGTCACCGCACGCCGAGATCGGCGAGCAGCGGGCCATTGCGCTGTGGCGGCTGGCCACCGAGCGGGTTCCCATCACGGTGACGCCGGTGGCTTCGGCCCTGCTGCGGACCGAGGCGGCGGAGTTCTACCGCCAGCTTGCCCTACGGTTGCGGGTGGGCGACGAGATCCCGCTGGAGGAGCTGGCGGCGCACCTGGACAGCATCGGGTACCAGCGGCGGGAGCCGGTGGAGATGGTCGGGGAGTACTCGGTGCGGGGCGGCATCCTGGACGTGTTCCCGCCGGAGTCTGGCAAGCCGGTCCGGGTCGAGTTCTTTGGGGACCAGATCGAATCGATGCGGCGGTTCGAGGTGGACACGCAGCGATCGGTGCTCAAGGTCGAGGAGGCGGGCCTCCTGCCGCTGCTCGAGTATCCGAAGTCGCGCCAGTTGTTCGCCGAGATCTCGGCGCAATGCGGGGGCGAAATCCCGTACACCGGAGAGCCGTTTCCGGGCTGGGAGCTGATGGCGCCGCTGGTGCGGCCGCGAAGCGGGTCCGTGCTGGGGCTGGTGGCGCGGCCCGTGGTGCTCTGGGATGAGCCGGAGCAATTGCGCGGCGCGGCGGAACGGCTGTGGAAGCGATTGGAGGATCCCGGCCGGCCGTCGCTGTGCCCCGCGGACCGGGTCTTTCTGCGGTGGGAGGAACTGGAGGACCAGGCCGCGGGGGCGGCGCAGGCGGCGGTGCGGGAACTGGGCCTGGATGGCGAGCGCGGATCGCTGGATATCGGTTCGCGGCCGGCGATGAGTTTCCAGGGCAACATGCAGGTGGCGGTGGCGGAGGCGCGCGCGCTGGTCGAAGCGGGCGGGCGCGTGGTGTGCTTCGCCGCGTCTACCGGGGAACTGGAGCGGCTGGCGGAGATCTTCCAGGAATATGGCGTACCGTTCCAACTCGGGCTGGAGCCGTCCGACGGCACGCCATCCTACCTGGCGGAACGGGCCTATCTGGCGGGCTCGGTGGCCAGCACCTACCTGGTGAAAGGGCTCATCCGGCGCGGCGTGGTGTTCCCGGATGCCCGGGTGGCGCTGCTGGGTTCCGAGGACTTGTTCGGGGCGACCGAATGGGCGATCCAGCGGATCCCAGCCAAGAGCAGCCTCTCGGCGTTCGCGGCAGACCTGGCGGACTTGAAGCCGGGCGACCACGTGGTGCATGCCGAGCACGGGGTGGGCCGGTTCGTTGGACTGCGGGAGATCACCCAGGGCGAGCAACAAGGCGACTACATGCTGCTCGAATACGCCGGCGAGGCCCGCCTGTACGTCCCGCTCACCCGGATGGACCTGATCCAGAAGTTTCGCGGCGCCGGGGAACACGTGCCCGCCCTGGACCGCCTCGGCGGCGTCACCTGGGCTCGCACTAAGTCGCGGGTCAAGGCCAAGATGCGCGACATGGCCGACGAGCTGCTCAAGTTGTACGCGGAGCGGCAACTGGCCCTGGGCTTCTCGTTTTCCCCCGACGGCAACTGGCAGAGGGAGTTCGAAGACGCTTTCGAGTTCGTCGAGACCGACGACCAGGTCGAGGCCATCCGCGACATCAAGCGCGACATGGAGCACCAGCAGCCCATGGACCGGCTGCTATGCGGCGACGTGGGCTTCGGCAAGACCGAAGTGGCCATGCGGGCCGCCTTCAAGGCCCTCGGCGACGGTAAGCAGGTGGCCATCCTCGCGCCCACGACCGTTCTTTGTTTTCAGCACTATGAGACCTTCCGCCACCGCTTTGCGCCGTTCCCTGTACGGGTGGAAATGCTGAGCCGGTTCCGCAGCCGGAAAGAGATCGACGCCGTGCTGGCGGACACGGCCGATGGGAAGGTGGACATCCTGATCGGGACGCATCGGCTGCTGTCGAAGGACGTCGAGTTCCGCGAGATGGGCCTGCTGATCGTGGATGAGGAGCAGCGCTTCGGAGTTCGGCACAAGGAACGACTGAAGCAGATGCGGAAAAACGTGGACGTGCTGACGATGACGGCCACACCGATCCCCCGTACACTACACATGTCGTTGTTGGGGCTGCGCGATCTGTCCGTGATCGAAACACCGCCCAAGGACCGGCTGGCGATTCACACCGTCGTGGCGCACTTCCAGCCCGAACTGCTGCGCACCGCCATCGAGCAGGAGTTGGGGCGCGGCGGTCAGGTTTATTTCGTGCACAACCGGGTGGACACCATCTGGGTGCGGGCGGCTCAGATTCAGGAACTGGTTCCCTGGGCCAAGATCGGGGTGGGCCACGGGCAGATGAACGAGGCGGAGTTGGAGAAGGTGATGCTGGGATTCATGCAGCACCGGTATGACGTGCTGGTATGTACTACTATTGTAGAAAATGGACTGGACATCCCGCTCGCCAACACCATCATCATCGAGAACGCCGAGCGCTACGGCCTGGCCGAGCTGTACCAGCTCCGGGGGCGCGTGGGCCGCTCGAACCGTCGCGCCTACGCCTACCTGCTGGTCCCAACGGATACCGAACTGAGCGAGACGGCTCGGAAGCGGCTGGCGGCGCTCAAGGAATTCAGCGACCTGGGGGCGGGATTCAAGATCGCGGCGCTGGACCTGGAATTGCGCGGGGCGGGGAATCTGCTGGGCGGCGAGCAGCACGGGCACATCAACGCGGTGGGCTTCGACATGTACGTGCACATGCTAGAGCAGACGGTCCGGGAATTGAAGGGCGAGGAAGCGCCGCTGGAAGTGCACACCAATATCAGTTTGGGGCTGGACCTGCGGATTCCCGCCGAGTACATCGCCGACGAGCACCAGCGGCTGCGGGCGTACAAGCGGATCGCCGAGGCCGCCTCGCCCGAGCAGGCGGAGAAGATCCGCACGGAGCTGGAAGACCGCTACGGGCCGCCGCCGGAGGCGGTAGCGTACCTGCTCGACTATTCTGTGCTCAAGAGCCTGGCCGAGAAGCTGGGGATCGAGCACATCGACCGGCGGCAAGGGCAATTGAATGTCCGATTCCATGCCGAATCGAAGGTAGATCCGGGGCGGCTAATGGCGCTGGTCAGCGGCGCCAAGGGCGCGCAGTTCACCCCGGCCGGGATGCTGCGGCTGCCCCTGGACGGGCAGGGAAGCCCGGCGCACATCCTGGGGTTTCTGAGACAGAAGCTGACTCAGCTATACGCGGCGTCATGAATTCCTGCGCATCGGACCAGCCGCTTGCTCGCGCGCGCGACTCCGTCCCTCGGCCGAGCCGCGACCGTGAGATAGCCGCCTCCAGGCTGCTAGAATGATTCGAGAGAGTATGCTTACGAAGTCCGTAGTATCGCTATGTTTCCTTGGTGTCGCGGGCGGCGCGTGGGCGGCCGACGTCAAGGTGATCGAGCAGATCGTCGCCAAGGTCAACAACGAAATCGTCACCCTGGGTGAGTTGGATCGCTCGCGCAAGCAGATGGAGACCGAACTGCGGCGGCAGCAGATGCCGGCGGCCAAG
>Ga0187878_1001303_pt1 | contig 24852 bp, 18 predicted proteins | sample June2016WEW_17_1_FD_132979 | JGI IMG/M metagenome (GOLD analysis project Ga0187878, IMG submission 132979) | Peatland microbial communities from SPRUCE experiment site at the Marcell Experimental Forest, Minnesota, USA - June2016WEW_17_150 | ecosystem: Environmental > Terrestrial > Soil >...
AACGAGACAGTCGATTTCATCAAGCAACCGACGCGCTGGAATGGGAACGATTGGCTGAAGCTCGGATTGGCAGGTGCGGGTACACTTCTGGTTATGCAGATCGATCAGCCGGTCCGGGATGCGATGATGAAGGACAGGAGCTATTACAACAGCACGTCGATTAAGATCGGCAAGTACTGGGGAGATAACTATACCACCGTGATAGCGGCCGGTGCATTCGGTCTGCATGGATTATTGACCGAGAACAGCTCAACGAAGAAAATTGGATTTGAGATCATGCAGGCAGCTCTTTATTCAGGAGGGATCACGACGGCATTGAAGCTCGCTCTTGGACGGGCACGACCGTATACAAATCAAGGGGCGGCAAAGTATGAGCCGTTTACGATCTGGGATGACGGGTATCATTCCTTCCCATCGGGACATACCCAGCTGGCGTTTGCGCTCTCGGCGGTGCTATCAAGAAACGTCGATTCCAAAACACTGAAGGTGCTCGCGTTTATCCCGGCAGCGATGACCGCTTTTTCACGTGTCTATCAGGACTATCACTGGGCCTCCGACTGCGTAGTAAGCGCCGTCATCGGCTACGTTGTGGCGACCTGGGTCGTGGACCTCCATGACAGCAAAGAACCGCCAGTTCACCTCTCCGGCATCTATCCGCTTACGATCAGTATCAGTATCAATCTCAACTGAACATACTTCGATATTCGGAATTCAGTGTTCGATATTCATTATTCAGCGAGCGCTAACGCTCGGGGAATTTCTGCACCAGAGGCGCATCCGCCTTCGGCGGACAATATCGAACATCGAATATCCAATAATGAAGTATTCTATCCGCTTACGATCAGCATCAATCTCAATTGAACCGGGTCCATCTCAACAGAACTCCTATTTTCGAGTCAGGCTATAGAATGAATCCGGGTCTTTCTCCACTTCCTCATAAAGAAGATCAGAGAAGAATCGAAAACCGTGTACCCATTCGAACACCCATACCTCAACCCACTTCAGAGGATTCCATAGGTAGAGATACCACCGGTGCCATGTACGCTCAACGGATGATCTCGTGAAAGCGCCGGCAAAGGGATTTCGTTTCCTGAACCAAAGACGCACCAGGGACGGAACTTTGATCTCCGGCATCTTGAGCGAAAGCTCCGCATAGAATGCTGCCAGTTCTTTCGTACTCAGGTCCCGCCAATCAATGACGTCCTTTTTCGTCTTCGAGATGAACTCATGCAGCGCCTCCTCGACTCCGCTCTTCTGCCTGCTCCGAAGCCACACCTCTTCGAGCTGGAAGAAGAGCCCGACCATACTCCACAAGCGGAGCGTGAGAACTTTTGTCCGGTTCAACCAGTATGGAACGAGCGACTCTTGTGGAAGACCGGCCCGGCGGTCACTGCGCCGTCGTACGGTCCAGAATCCACAGTTCATCGGGTGCAGACGTTCAATTCTGGATGAATAGAGGTACCACATGAAAAAAGACAACCTCTCTCTATAGTAATGATGATTTTCTCTCCAGAGCTTAAGAACGTTCACCATATGCTCAGTGGAATAAAACTGCTCCCAAGCGCTGTGATACGCTTCCATAAGCTCATCACACGTCATACGTTCGGGCTTTACTGCGACATGAGCGGAATCGTAGTTGTTGAAATCTTCGTGCATCCAGCGCTTCTCCCTCCACCACCGCTGGTGATCCTTCGAGCCGGGAAGCGGAGAGAGAATGTAGAACGAGGCAGAATCGAACATCATGCGCTGAAGCTCGGCAACGTCTTCTTTGATACTCGCCGCCGTGTCAAATGGCAATCCGAGAATATACCCTGCGTGGCAGGTAATGCCGAGTGAGTGGCAATGATCAATGAGGTCTTTGTACTCGGCAACCTGGTTCTGAAACTTGCCCTGGGAACGCAGATTCTCGCGGTTTACGCTTTCCACACCGAAAAACACCTGATTACAACCCGCGCGCGCCGCGAGTTCAAAGAAATCTCCGCCGGGCATCTTCCGGGCTGCAAGGTCACTCTGCATCATGAAGGTGAACGGTATCTTCTGCTCTTCGCGCATACGCGTGAGATCCGAAAAGAGCTCCCGCCATCGTGGATTCCGTGCGGTATTGTCGTCGGTGAAGAAGCAATGTGAGACTCCTGCCTCACGGTAACTGTGCCTAACAAATTCGACAACTTGCTTCGGATCCCGGTGCCGCATTGTCCGGCCCTGAACGTTGATAATTGTGCAAAAGTCACAATTGAACACACAGCCACGCCCTGTATCGATGGTGGTAAATCGTGACGCGAAATTCTCAAATTCGTCTTTTGTAATACGAGGTATCGGAACATTGAGCAGGTTTGGTGTGGGATTCAGGAAATTATAGAATGGTTTCGCCTTCTCCCTGAGGATGTCTTCGACGACAGCGGACAATCTTCCTTCTTCAACCTCTCCGGCGACAAGAGTTATTCCCATCGACATTGCCTTCCTGAGATCGGCTGTCACACCGATCATGGCGAGCATGCCGCTTACATGGAAACCGCCGATGACCACCGGGATCCCATGCGGCAGGAACTTTGATGCGATATCCAAAGCCCGGGGGTACTGGTTCGTTTGCACACCGACGAGCATGACAATGGACCTCACTCCGGATACCTTTGAGCGATTGACGATATCCTTGACGGGTATCCACTCGATCGCTTCATCAATCTTTCGGATGTTGAACAAGACTCCCTTAAAAAAAGGATATGTCTCAAGATCCTGGACGAGCGAGCCAATCTGCGTCAGGGTGTTGCTGCGGATGACACCGATGCGCGTCTTGATCGGGTACCCATCGTCTGTGTAGTTGGTGGGGCGGATCAGCGTAACATCCAGCTCGTGAACTCCAGAATCGTTCAGCGACTGGAGATCGGCTTGCGTATCGTCAAGCCTCCCTGCTTCGTCAATCGCGATGAGTCCTTGCATAGGTCTTCCTTATTGAGGTATGTGCTCCACTGTTTTCGATACTGAAAGCGAATGTTCAGCCTGTTTGTTCCGTACGCCTGTGATTTGAAATGCTGAATCATATTCAAGGACTTCCCCCTCAGGTCCGTAGTGAACAATTCGGCCCGTTGAATCGTATCGGTACAATGAAAAGCCCCTGACCGTTGTATTGCGGCCGATTGTTTTTCTTGCGCCATCAATTGCCCGTTGGATGAAAGTCCAACAATACGATAGAGGATCAATGTGCATACAAAGATTTGAATGAGCGAGAGAGCTTGACAGGTGTGGAGAGAAAAAACCACTCAGCTAGACTTGCAGCGGAGCGAGGCCTTCAGACCGCTTTTCCGTTGTTCCCCCCAACATCACGCCAGCGTGATTCGTCATCCCTGCCTTGATGAGACCCGCCATCATTCAAATCGTCAAGCGCTGCCTTTTCATTTCCCGGCCGCCTGGCTATTTGAATCACCGAGGCCTTTTCATCGCGCACATCAATAGACACAAGCTCCTTCAACCAATCATAGAAATCATGCTCGGGGTCCTGAAAGGGGGGCGAACTCCCCCTGTGATTTGCTTGAGTGTTGTCATTCTTCATCATTGCTCCTCCCCACATGTTCTCCCTGTTGCGGCGTCGGCGGAATCTCCAGGTTGTTCTCGCGCAAGGTTTTTTCTGACACAGTCGATTGGTAGAGCGGATGCTGTTCTGCCATTACATTGTAGAGTGCATATGGTTCTCCACTCCTGGTTTGCTGCCATCCGATGAACTCAGCATCCGGATCCAGATTCAATGGATCTTTATGTTCAGGCACCTTTGCCTCCGTTCGTAGCGAACCATTCAGTTGACGTGGATGGATCCCTTTCTCGACAGGTCCTTCGAAAAAGGCTATGCCGCCCCCCCTGCGAGGGCGAACAACACCTCTCTGAACTCAGGGAGAACGATACCGACGATTCTTCGAATCGGGAATAGGTCAAAAGGATGAAAAAAGGATTAATACCTGGGGGACTGAACTTTGCCGCTTCGGTGGGACTGGCGCTCGCTGGCGAGCGTTACGTTGGAATCCTCTGGGGAGAAGCCCGATTTTTTTGGCAAATACGCGGGGTTCGTTCTTCAAAGCAGAAGGAGGATGGCGCAGTCATTCCCTTGCTAGCCCCGAAAACCTTACGTGGATTGGACAAAGTCCATTTCAAGGGAATGAGAATTCAGCAACACTGATGTTTTTTCTTGAGGCAGGATCGGACGGTTGACTCCCTCGCTGCAGCAGAAGGATTGTCCTGGGTGAAGACAGGATTACTTGCTTCGGTGGAAGGTGAGGTTCAGCGGGATCTAAGAATTGTCGTCGTGCATAAACTTTGCTATTTGCAGACGAGTATGAAGCGCTAATTTTTCCATCACGTTGTGCACATGGCTTTTCACCGTGTGCGTAGCGATGCTGAGCCGCTGAGCGATTTCTTTATTGCTCAGACCATCGGCAATCAGCACGATGATCTCTCGCTCGCGCTTCGTCATACGGACGGCCTGGGCTGGGTTCCCTTTCTTTTTTCCCAGGGCAAGCGCAACGACATGAGAAAAGAGTGAATCAGTAAGCGATGGCGGAAGTACTTTTTCTCCTTGCGCCACCGATCGTATGCTTTTGAGAAAATCCTTTACCAACGCGTTCTTCAGGATGAAACCCGATGCGCCTGCCGTCACAAACTCAACGATGTCTGATTGTGTCGGAATAAAACCCATCCCGATCACTTTCGCTTCAGGAATGTTCTTCCTTACTGATTCCACTACAGAGAGCTCGTTGAGATTTTTCAGGCCTACGTCCAGGAGAATCACGTGAGGCTTTGTCTCGCTCGCTTTCGCGAGAACGTTGTTGCCGCTTCCTATGGTGGCCACGACATGCATATCCGGCTGTCCATTGAGCATGACAGTCAGCCCATCGCGCAAGACGCGATTGTCTTCAATGATGAGTATTCGAATTTTCGGCATCAGGCAATCAGTTACTTCAGGATCGTGCGAATAACCTGAAAGGAGTTAAGGCGGGTGAACGATCTCGCCACCCGAAACAGACAGGTCAGCACCAAGGTAGGGATTTGTCCATTCCGAGTCAATAACAACTCAAAGTGCGTTGATGAGGGTATGCAACGGAGCGAATCATTGTCAGACTTGAGAAGAAAAGCGGTCCGACGGGCGAAGAGTATTCGTGCTCTCGCGCCCATCCAGGTCGAAAATAAAACTGGCTCCCGCTGTTCCGCAGGCAGGAGCCAGGTGGGGATCCAACATGCCACATCTATTACACTGCGTACAGGATACCCCAAAAAATCAGCAAAATAATGCGTCTCTTTGTCGTTCAGGGTCCTTCGGACGATTCCCCAGGTTTTGAATTGATTGCACACATCCCTCGTTTGAAATCAAGGGCGGGGACTTTTCGCCGCAGCCATCAAAGACCGACGCTTGGACACTTCGGTCGCATTCGTCAAACTCATCACTGTTCCTCGGAGAATTTTACGGCGTTGGAGAAGCTTGTGGAGCTCGTTGGCACGTTCTTTCAGTTCTTCCGCTTGTGTTTCCAGTTTGGTCACATGGGGTGAAACCAAATTCAACTGCTGCCGCAGAATGTCGTTTTCTGCCGTGAGCGCATTTGCCGAATGAGACCCGAGGGTATCTGCGACGGATTGATTCAGTTTCACAACACCAAGAAGGAGGAGAGTCCCGAGAAGGATGCCACCGGCTGCAAACTTCGCAAGAGTCCACTTCGCATCCACGAACGTGAGCAGTTGACTCGAGTAAAAATACAGTTTCATTGTCCCTTTCCTAAACGTCGTAGGCTGGGCTCTCGGTACTCTTCGCTGCGCGATAGATCCCGATAATCGCCGCCAGACCTCCGATGAAGAGGCAGCCCCACATCACTTTCAGCATTCTCTTGTTGGTGACTGGTTCTCTCATTGCGCATTTCCTTCCCCTCCTCTACGTGGAGCTGTCTCTTCCTCCCACCATACGCGGCAAGGATCCACAGACAGATTATTTCGCCGGCACGATATCGATGATGACGGTCCTATTATAGAATCGCTCCTCCGGTAACTTGTTGTCAAACGGTGCATACTGCAAATTCTCGCCAAACCCATATGTTTCAAACGTGATCCCGGTCTTGCCGCTGTTCAGTAGTGCGCGTTCGATGATGCCCCGGGCGTCCTGGACACGTTCGCGGGATAAGTTATCGTTATACTCTTCCTCTCCGACGATATCCGTATACCCGTGGATGATGACCGTGCCGTCGTTCGGAATGAGCGGTGTGACAACCTCGGTAAGGAACTTCTCATAACTCTCAACGGTCTTCGATTTGTCGAAATCAAACAGGATACTGAAGCGCAACGCTTCTTCCTTCGATACTACTCTGCGTACCAGGCTGACCGACCCATCTTTTTTCAGGGAATTCCCGAGTTTTGTTTGTCCCAGCATGACGACTTTGTAATCCCCCTGGGAACGATCTCCCAGAATGGTGTTCCCCGAAATGCTCTCCTGGTCTCGCGTGAATGGTCCGAAGCGTTGAACCTTTCCTTGATCATCCGTGATTTCGAGCAACCACGATGCGAGCACTTCCTTCGCTCCAACCACGTTGAAAATAACGCGGCTGTCAAGCGGGTCTTCTATTACTGAAACGATTTGCACCGGCTTCAGCATGAAGTAAGAAGCACCCCCGACCTGTATCATCATCTCAGGCGAACTGCTCTCGATATCAACGCGACGATCTCCAGCCCGGACAAGGTCAAGTTCTTTTGTGGCGCCCGGCACTTCTGAAGGAATTTTTGGTTTGTCTCGTCCCTCTGTCGTTATCCTCGAACCCTCAATTCCAAAGACGTCCACGAGATACCGCTTGATCGTTTCCGCTCTTGCCTTGCCATGCGCCGGTCCGTTCTCTGACGCTCCACTTAACGAAACGGTGGTTCCGGGATTTCTTTTCATGCGATCGCCGACAATATTCAGGATGTTATAATACACGGTCATCTGTCGTAGTGAACGACCGGTCATGTTTACAGGCTGAAATTCCTGGAGTTGTTCCTCCTTGAAGCCTGTCGCCTGGTCCTTCGTCAGCGACACATATCGACTCTGCATCTCGGTCGATCCGACGTCGAAGAACACATAATTGCGGAGCGGAAATGACTCACGTACCCTCCGCTTCGCCGGTACGGCCTTCGGCCCCCGTAGCGAGAACTGGACATCACCTTCCACAACGGCCGGACGCACAACTGCAGCGTGTGCTTGCTCGATGACATCGCCCCATCCAAACTTCAATGCGGCGCCTACACGGATGGTGTAAATATCCCATTCCTCCACGGTGCGCGGTCCTTGAGCGACCGGGGAGAACGAGACAAATGGCGAGAGATTAATCTGAGTGGCGGCGTCTGACGACACGAGTGGAATCTCCCAACCTATGCCTATCTGTCCTGAGATCCCGATTTTACGAATGTCGCTCCAATCGCCCGAGGCCCAGAACGCAGGGCTGCTATGCCGTGAATAGGTAAACTCGTTCCAGAGATTGAGGTTCAGTGTCGGACCACCAAAGATGTAGAACCCGGATGAAAAGGGGGCGATCCTTAAGCTTGGCTCGATGGAGATATATTTGAGCTCCGCAGACAGCGATCCCGTCACATTGGTGCCCGGGGCGTTTACGTCATCCCACTTTCCAGACCGGGTATCGTATCCCACTTCGAGTATGCCACCCCACACACGGCCTGGCCGATACTCCAGAAGGAGTGAGCCATTGACCCCCGGTCCATCCCCGTCATGAAAAACGCCAAGGGTCGAGATCGTTGGAGTGAGTAACTGGGTCGATCCATAGTAGTAATTGGAGTTTAGGGCGCCTGAGCCGCCAATCCACCATTTTGGCTGCGTCCGTAGAAGATCCTGCGCAAGCATTGTTGCGCTGGCACAAATCAGTATCAAAGAACCGAGGATGATTCTTCTGAGCCAAAGGCTCATCATCCTGTCGCGCATGACGATCGAACAATGTCGAAACATTAGGGACCTCCCTCGTTAAGAGAAGTATTGTTTCCTACACGCCAGTTCACGTGCAGGTGTCATGATGATTGACCTCAACGTCCTTCATCCTCATCCCCGCACTCACGCCGATCCGTCCGTCTTAAATCAGCCGCTACATGGGAAGCGTGCGGTTCCTATGACGGATACGCCTCGGACTGCGAACCGAGACGTATCCTCATGATGATCCTCAATTTCAGTGATGATCGTTATCGAGGTGGTTTTGATCACCTTCGTCGTTATCGCAGTTCTTATGACCATCTCTTTCATCATTATCATCATAGTACTCTTTGTCATCGTTATCTTGCGAGTTTCCACATTTGGTGTGGAGCTGGATGTTGCCGCCCTTCAGAGTGCCCGAAGCCTTGTAACCGTTCGAGAGTTCCAGACTGAAGCTGTCGTTGCGGCCGCGCTCACCCTTGTCAACAACAACAACCTTGTAGGTGAAGGGACCCTTACCGTTGACCTTCGCAATGCCTTCGATCTGACGTGTCACGGCATCGATTTCGATGTAAGCCGTAACGCTCGTGCTCTTGACCTTCACACTATTCTTTTGGTGGTCATTGAATGAGAGCTCACCCCAGAACTTGCCATTCTTGATGCCGCCGGAGACGCCGAAGGTCGCTTTGCCATCGATCCATCCACCGCCGGTAACGAAATCTCGGCAAGGCTTGGGAGGCGGAATCGTGCCGCCGCCGGAGCCGGAGCAGACCGAGATATTGTCGGTACTCATCGTCACTGCACCATTCAAAGCCAACATTCTGCCGGACACGATTGTACTAACGGGATTGTTTGCGGCGGAAGTCATTGTAATGGTTGTATAGGCAATAACGGTTCCCAGGAACTGAGAGCCATCGATAGTCGCGGAGGAACCAACAGCCCAATACACGTTCGCACTACTGCAAGTCTGATTGTTGTTATTGATGGCGATGACTTTTGAACCATTTTTGGTCACAAGGGTGCTGCCGATTTTGAAGATGAAGACCGCATTGCTGTTTCCCTGGAAATCAAGAGTGAGTGTTCCATTCGACTGCAAATTAGCCGATGACGGAAAACAATGCACTCCTGGTGTAAGAATGAGATTGTTCAGTTCCTGCACAGGCGCATAGCTAAAATTGCACGGCTGGTCTACGAGAGCAGCGTACGCAGTGGCGGCATCATTATGAGCCTTTTCTACGACAGAGCCAACAAGACCTCCCGCATATATCGTCCCGTGCACTATCCCCAGTCCCGCCGTCACTGTCCCTAGTGGACTGTACACGATCGTGTTTAACGTCAGGTCGAAGCCGGTGATTGCGGTACCCGGGTAAACACCCAGATCTCCTGTGATGATTGATGGACCTGCATTGGTGACCGTTGTCCCACCCAGGACCGCGAAAGTCGACGCCGAACCCAAAAGAACAGTCGCCAATGTGCTAGCATTCCCTAGCTTGGAAAGCGATCCGTTTAGACCTTGCGGGCCGACTACTGTGTTCGAGTCGCGCTGACCCAACGGCTGGTTCGTTTCGCAGGCCGCGAGAAGAAACATCGCGAGCGAGATCGACATGATGACGGCCGGTCGCATCGCGAGCCTGGTGAACGTAAGTGTTCGAACAATTGCATTTTTCATGAGTCCTCCGAAATATTAACGTTAGATTTGATCCCATTAATGGGACTCGGCAAGCTTCTGAAAAACGTTGTCGTGCTATCGTACCGAAAACCCGCCCGTTTACCTCGACTCTTAATAACGGTGGTCGGACGATGATACCGTGATCCGACGAAATCTGTCCGGCCGCTGCACCTTGCATGAGCGCTCTGCCGTCCAACCTTGCACCCGTCAGGAGCGTGATTGAAGTGCTGGCGACGTTTGTTCGTTTAATAATCGAGTTAGTTCTGAAGAGCGACGCAGATCCCGTCACCTGGCACATGTTCTCCGCTTGCGCGGCATTTATCAACACAACCGCGATTGTGTTCTCATTTCAATCAATCATGGAGCGGCACTACAAACCGAACAAGATGCTTGCCGTGAACAGAATCGACCGAATATTCCGTTCGTGAGATATGAAGTGCTTATCATCTCCTGGAGCAAACTGGGGATCGGGAGCGTCATTCAATGAAAGATAAGAGTCAATTCGCTGGTTGATCCCCGGATTGACAACGTCCCATTTATTACCGAAGGCATTCATCACGTTGTACGAGAGGTTAAAGTCGACCGAGAGGAAAGGACCGAAGCTCACTTCCGATCCTGCCGAGAATCCTACTCCAAGCCGCGTTGTACTTTTCATGCTGTACGTTGCGCTCGGAATTTTCGCAACCCCTTGAAACGTAGTCTCCCCGCCGAATCTATTCAACGCGAGGTTCCCACCGATATAGGAGGTGACGGGCAACTCGGGTACGCCGATACGAAATTCAGGTCCGGCTTTCACCGAAAGGACGTTTTGCGATATGTCCAAAGATCCCTGCCCCGGTTCAGAATTTCCGGTATTGTGAAACGATGAGTAGTCAATTTCACCGGCGATACTCCATCCGGACCACCCAATCTTCGCCTTTCCATTGAGATTGAGACCACTGCTCAGTCCATAGCGTGATCCATTGTAGTATTCGAGAGTGGAGCCGCCGTAATCCGAAGTTGGAATCGCTACACCGATTCCGCCGCCAAGTTGAATGTTGAGTTGCGACCTCGATGGTGTAATCGTCACCGCCAAAAGTCCAATAAGTGCGACAGAAAATCGAAACGACCGAATCATGCTCTTCATAATGCCTTCTGTAAGCGTTGCGTGAAAGCGATTGGCATCGACTGTTTCATTTCATGATGACCAGTTTCCTCGTCGAGACAAACGAACCAGCTTCGAGACGGTAGAAGTATACACCGCTCGCGAGACTAAGGGTTCCCTTGTTGGAATTGAACGTCACAGTGTAGCTGCCGGCTTCCTGCGGGCTATTTACGAGCGAGGCCACTTCATTGCCAAGCAAATTGTAGACTTTGAGGGAAACCTGGACAGGCTTCTCAAGGCTATACTGTATCATCGTAGATGGATTGAATGGATTTGGATGGTTCTGGAGGAGCGCAAATTCGTGAGACCCTACACCATTCTCGACGGCGGTCACCACTGCTGGCGCTTGGGACGCGGCAACGGCAGGCGTCATCAATGCAGCCGACAGTATTGCTCCGAGAAAGCGCGTCCAGCGGTCTACAATCCCTAATGAATGTGTCGAACAAGTCTTCACGATTCCTCCGCGCAGTTAGTGAAAGTGAAGTGCGACCTGTTTGGTTTCGGATGAAAACCCATGTATTTCTGGACCAGGCTTGGTAGCGGGTCGATAGAGGGACGAACGTCGCCTCTGAAACGCGGTACAGTATATCGATGCTTGCGTTAAGGCGTAATAGTCCGAAAGGATGGAAGAGTAGTTAATCCTTTTTCGGAGTCAATGTGGGATTGAGTGCACTGCGTGCCAGGCTGTATGGCCCATGCTGAAGGCCATCCTGCCGCGCGGCGGGTCGTTGTTCGGTAGTGTTTGACGCTGGGTTGGGAATCTGAACTCGAACGGAATTACCACAAGAAAAGATGCTTTGAATTTTCGACTGCGTTTGGGGGTTGGAACCATCCGTGGTGTTCATTGAGAAGGTCGATCGGATTGAGCTTAGAGACGACCGGAGCACCGTCCAGAAAAACGATGCTCCGTATCAACTCCTCAACAACATGCCTCTCTTCGATCGTCTGCTTCTCTATTCCCCTGCAGGGCTAGTATCAGCCCAAGTTGACAGGTGAATTAATGTTATGTCTGTCGAAGAATCTGCCAATACCCAAATCTATTTGCCGACGACTGGATTCGGCACGATATCGATGATGACAGTTCTATTGTAACAGCGTTCTTCCGGAAGGTTGTTGTCAAACGGGGCAAAGCGGAAGTCTTCGCCGAACCCGTACGATTCAACTGTAACGTCGCGCTTCCCGGCCTTTGATATCGCGAGTTCCAGAATGCTCCTTGCCTCAGCGGCCCGCTGATTGGACAGGTTCAAGTTATAATCATCGTCTCCAATAATGTCTGTATGGCCGTGGATAATGACCGTTCCGCCATCAGGTATCAGCGGAGCGACCATCTCGGTGAGAAACGCTGAATAGGTCGCAACGGTCTTGGAAGTATTGAATTCGAAGAGAATGCTGAACCGCAGAGCTTCTTCTACTTTCGGCTCTTCCCGGCGCATGAGGTGCAGAGAACCTTCTTTCTTAAGGGAATGCCCGGTCTTCGTTTGCCCCAACATCACAACCTTGTAGTCCCCCTGGCTGCGAGTGCCCAGGATGTGGTTCCCGGGAATGCTTTCGTACTCCCGCGTGAAAGGTCCGAATCGTTGAATCTTCCCGCCCTCGTCGCTTACTTCCAATGACCATGAAGCGAGCACATCTCTTGCCCCGACGACATAGAACTTGACATGACTGTCGAGTGGGTCTTCCTGTACGACAACGATTTGCGCAGGCTTCAGTGCGTCGTACGGGCCACCGACCTGCATCAGCAGTTCGGACGATTGGCTCTCGATATCAACCCGTCGATCCTCAGCCCGGAGGAGGGTGAGCTCTCGTGTACCGCCCGGTTGCTCCGATGGTACGCGGGGTTTGTCCCGGCCTTCAGTAGCAATTCTCGAGCCATCAATTCCAAAGACTGACGTGAGATACCCTTTGATCGATTCTGCAAATCCTTTACTTTCTACCGCGCCCTTTTCTGAGGCTCCAGTTAGTGTAACGCTGGTCCCTGAGTTTCTCCGGAGACGATCGCCGAGAATATTCAGGATGTTATAATACAGCGTCAGTTGCCGTTGTGAGCGTCCCGTCATGCTTAGCGGCTGAGCTTCCTGCAACTGTTCCTCCTTGAAGTTTGCTGCCTGCTCTTTCGTCAGCGCCACATATCGGGTTGGTATATCACTCGATCCTGTATCGAAAAACACGTAATTACGAAGCGGGAATGTTTCCCGCACTTTGCGTTGAACCGGTATGGCCTTTGGAGCCCTGATCGAGAATTGGACGTCACCCTCGACGGCGGCTGGACGTGGGGCCGCGGCGCTTGGAATGATTTCACCGTTTCCGAACTTGAGTGCCAGACCCACACGCACCGTGTTGATATTCCATGTTTCAATGGTACGCGGATCCTGCTCAAGGTTTGGCTGGAACGAGATAAACGGTGAGAGATTCATCTGTGTTGCATGGTTCGCAGGCCTGAGCGGAATTTCAAAACCGGCGCCGACCTGTGCGGAGTACACTACCTGGCGCATCTTACTCCAATCGAGTTTGGCCTCATAGCCCGGGTTGCCGGCGATCGTGTAGTCAAATGCGCTCTTAACATTGAAACCAATTCTTGGACCGACAAAAAGGTAGAAACTGGATGAGAAGGGAGCGAACCGCAAGCTCGGCTCGATGGTAAGATAGCCGATCCTTGTCGACAAGGATGCCGGAGCATTGTTTGGATTCCGAACGTCTTCAAACGCACCGCTCCGGGTCTCATAACCCGCGTACAGCATCCCACCCCAGACTAGATCCGGGCGATATTCCCAGAGGGCGGTAGCATAGAACCCGGCGCCGAAACCCTCGTGAAAGGCCGTTGGAGCTGCGACCGTAGAATTCAAGACTTGAGTCGTTCCGTGATACCAATTAAGATTTCCGGCACCGGCGACACCGAACCACCATACTGGCTGCGTTCGTTGAGTTTCCTGCGCAATGCCTGTCCCTTGGAGACAGGCCAGCATCACAGAACCGAAGATGATTCTTTTGAGCCAGAGGCTCGTTGGCCACTTGCTCATCATGGACGAAGGATATCGAAACATACGCGAACTCCTTTCAAGATTTCGGACAACTGTGTTCTTTTTCTCGCAGCACCCGGTGGAAGGTTTCTCTCTCGACACAAACCATTCACCCTGATGACCCTCCCTGTTGCGCTGCTTCGATCTCGACGTAGATTGCTTTCACGCTGTATCTTTTCTTGCCATCATTCCGTTCTGCGGTTTGAAGTCGGGATCCGGCCCGCCAGACAGATGTCTGGCGGGCAGACCTCATAGCTTACCGCTTGTCGATGATGTTGCTATCCAATGTTACTGCGGCGATCCGTGTCAACGCCCGGCCGCGTAATGTTGCACCAGTCGTCAGCGTGATTGCCTGATCAGCCAGGATATTTCCGTAGAAGGTGGAGTTCGTTCCAAGTGTTGCCGATGTGCCGACTGACCAATAGATGTTCTGCCATTGTGCACCACCGGCCAGAACAACACTCGTACCGGCATCCGTGATGAATGTGGAACCCACTTTGAATATCCAAACGGCGTTCGCGTCACCACCGGCGTCGAGAGTTAATATCCCGTTTGGTCCCGTCCCTGAGATGCCACTCGTCGTCGAGTTAACATAGAGGCCAGGGGCGAGTGTTAGACCACCTATTTGGCCTGGCAATGAGATCGCATTTAACGACCTTCCTTGAGCGTCGTTATAAGCAGTAGTCAAATCGACTTTAGCCAAGCCTACAATAGGATCAGCAATCACGTAAAGTATTCCCGTCACATTTCCCGCAAGGAGCCCATTAATCGTCGGAGTGGGGAACGATCCAACATCACCATAGATATGCGTAGTGACACCGGTGTTGGAAACTGCAGCGCCGGCCAGAACAGCGAAGTTACCTGCTGATCCAAGATTGACCGATGCTGGACCTGCATGCCCTGACGCCGATGTTGTAAAGCTCCATACATAGTTATTCGCGATTGCATTGCCTGCCAGATCCTTGGCGGCAGTTGTAATCGTCGCAGTATAGATAGTGTTCCCCAGAAGATTGCTACCCGGCGTAAAGCTCGCAGTCGAGCCCAGGTAACTCACCGTTCCTGTGACTGGGTTCAGCCCTTGCTTCAAGGTAAAGGTGCCAGGGACGTTGATCGTTGTAGGATCCATCGTCTTGCTGAATGATGCGGTGATGACCTTGTTGAGAGCCACACCCGTCGCATTATTTAATGGGTCCGTGGAAGTCACTGAAGGATTCGTGTTGTCTACGCCTGAACCAGTCGTGAAACTGCATACAAAGTCACTGACCAGTGCATTACCCGCCAGGTCCTTGACTCCGGTGGCGCCACTGTGTATTGTGTACGTATAGGTGCTCAGGAATGCGAAATTAGTTGTCGCAAAAAGCGCGATGTGACTCGTTGTGTCATACGTGACTGTTCCGGTCACGGGCGTTACGCCCGGTCCTGGTCCTGTCACCGTGAACGTGCTTGTATTGATTGTTGCCGGATTCATCGCCTCACTAAAGGTAACGGCGATCTTCTTATTTGTGGATACCCCGCCCGAGCCACAATCAGGATCTGTGAGAACCACTATCGGAGGAGTAACATCCAGCGCTGCACCGGTGGTAAATTTCCACACATAGTTGCTTGCGAGTGCATTGCCAGCCAGATCCTTGGCCCCGCTTACCCCGCCTTTGATGGTCGCACTAAAGGTGGTATTGGGTGCAAGAGAAGTTGACGGTGTGAAGGTCAGACTATTGGTAATGGCAGAGTAGTTGACTGTTCCCACTACTGGACTCCCACCAAGGCCTGTCACACTCACGCTTGCCGTCGTAATAGATGATGGATCCATCGCCTCATTGAAGAATGCAGCGATGATCTTCGTAAGAGGTACACCTGTTGCATTATTTGCAGGATCTGTTGAGGTCACCGTCGGCGGTGTAAGATCCGGAGCTGCACCGGTGGTGAAGTTCCACACATAGTTGCTTGCGAGTGCATTGCCCGCAAGGTCCTTGGCTCCGGTGCTGACCGTAGCAGTATAGACCGTGCTGGGGGCAAGATTGCTCGTCGGTGTAAAGACGGCGATCGCGCCAAGGTAGTTCAACGTGCCCAGTATTGATGTTGTCCCTTGCTTCAGCGTGAAGGTGCTTGTGGAGACGGTGAGAGGATCCATCGCCTCACTGAAGGTTGCGGCTATCTTCTTGTTGAGAGCTACCCCCGTCGCATTATTGAGTGGGTCTGTCAGAATCACCGTCGGCGGTGTTAGATCCGGAGCTGCACCGGTGGTGAAGTTCCACACATAGTTACCCGCCAGGTTGTTGCCTGCCAGGTCTCTGGCCGAGATGTCCATCGTGGCAGTATAGACAGTGTTGGGTGCAAGATTGCCCGTTGGTGCAAACAGCGCTGTCGTGCCTGTGTAGGATACTGTGCCCGGAACCAAGAGTGTGCCGACCTGCAGGGTAAACGTCGTGGTGTTGACCGACAACGGATTCATCACCTTACTGAAGGTCGCTGTGATCTTCTTGTTGAGAGCCACACCTAAGGCCCCATTATCAGGATCTGTGGAAATGACCGTCGGCAGAACAGTATCTGGGGCGGCGCCGGTGGTAAAGTTCCACACATAGTTATTCACCATGGCGTTGCCTGCCAGATCCTTCGCCCCGGTCGTAATGGTGCCCGTGTAGGTTGTATTGGGTGCGAGCCTGTTTGCTGATATGAATGTGGCTGTGAAGCTTGTTCCGGTATAGGCCACCAATAATCCCGTAACGGGAGTCACACCGGGTCCTGTCACCAGGAAGGTGGACGAGGTGATCGTTAACGGATCCATGGCTTCACTGAAGGTTGCCGTGATGATCTTACCGGCAGCCGCACCGCTTGCTTTGTTGACCGCGGCGACTGCTGCATTGCGAGCCGAGCCTTTTGCATTCACTTTGCTCAGAGCAACGCCCGTTGCATTGTTTACTGGATCTGTGACAATCACCGTCGGCGGTGTAAGATCCGGAGCTGCACCGGTGGTGAAGTTCCACACATAGCTACCTGCTAACGCATTTCCCGCCAGATCCTTGGCTCCCGTGCTTATCGTGGCAGTATAGACAGTGCTGGGTGCAAGACTGCTCGACGGTGTAAACAGCGCTGTCGTGCCCGAGTAGGTGACTGCGCCCAGGACCGATGTTGTGCCTTGCTTCAAGGTAATCGTTGTGGCGTTCATCGTTGACTGATCCATCGCCTCACTGAAGGTCGCGGCGATCTTCTTGTTGAGAGCCACACCTGTCGCATTATTTACTGGATCTGTGAAAACCACCGTCGGCAGAGTAACATCGAGTGTTGGAGCGGTGGTAAAGTTCCACAAATAGTTATTCGCCAGTGCGTTCCCTGCCAGGTCCTTCGCCCCTGTGGGGCCACCTTTGATTGTGCCAGTATAGGTTGTGTTGGCTCCGAGGTTGACCGCCGGCGTAAACGTCACAGTGTTGGCAGCACTAGCATAACTGACTGTGCCTGTGACGGGAACTCCACCGAGTCCGGTCACCGTAACGGTTGCCGTGCTGATCGTTGACTGATCCATCGCCTCATTGAATATTGCGGTGACGATCTTGTTGACAGCCACACCCGCTGCATTGTTTGCAGGATCTGTTGAAAGCACGGAGGGTGGGAGAACGTCTGCAGTTGCAGCTGTGGTAAAGCTCCAGACGTAGTTACTTGCCAACGCGTTGCCTGCGAGATCTTTCACCCCGGTGCTCATCGTGGCAGTATAGACCGTGTTGGCTGCAAGATTGCTCGCTGGTGTAAAGTTCTCAGTTGTGCCCGCGTAGGTTAGTGTTCCAGGAATGACCGTTGTCCCTTGTCGTAACGTAAAGGTTGCTGTCCCGAGCGTTGATGGATCCATCGCCTCACTGAATGTTGCGGTGATGATCTTGTTGACAGCCACAGCCGTTGCGTTATTTGCAGGATCCGTGGAAATCACCGTCGGCGGAGTAACATCTGCAGCTGCACCGGTGGTAAAGTTCCAGATGTAACCACTTGCCAACGCATTACCTGCCGTGTCCGTCACTCCGGTGCCTATCGTGGCAGTATAGACAGTGTTGGCTGCAAGAGTGCTCGCCGGGGTAAACAGCGCTGTCGCACCCGTGTAGGTGACTGCGCCTAAGACCGACGTTGTACCTTGCTTCAAGGTAATCGTGGTGGCGTTAATCGTTGACCCGTTCATCGCCTCACTGAAGGTTGCGGCGATCTTCTTGTTGAGAGCTACGCCTGTCGCATTATTGACCGGGTCGGTGGAAATCACTGTCGGTGAAGTAATATCCGGTGTTGCACCAGTGTTAAAGCTCCACACATAGTTGCTCGCCAGAGCGTTGCCTGCCACGTCCTTGGCCCCGGTGGTAATGGTCCCCGTGTAGGTAGTGCTAGGCGCGAGATTGGTTGCTGCTATGAAAGAGGCACCAAAGGTTGGTCCGGCATACGTGACGAATCCCACAACGGGAGTGCCACCGGGTCCTGTCACCGTAAAGGTGAGGGAGGTGATCGTTAACGGATCCATTGCCTCACTGAAGGTTGCCGTGATGATCTTACCGGAAGCCACACCGGTTGTCTTGTTGAGCTTGGCAACCGTCGCACTACGAGCGGAGCCTTTCGAGCTCACTTTGCTCAGCGAAACACCTGTCGCATTATTTGCAGGATTTGTGGAAACCACGGTCGGCGGAGTAACATCTCCCACTGGTGCCGCTGCGGCGGTGGTAAAGCTGCATCCAAAATTGTTGCTAAGCGAATTGCCTCCCAGATCCTTGGCACCGTCCGAACCACCTTTGATCGTCCACGTGTAGGTTGTGCCGGCTGTAAGATTGCTTGCAGGCGTGAAGGTAGCAATGTTCGTAGCGCTCACATACGCGACCGTTCCCGAGACGGGACTTCCGCTCGGTCCCGACAGCGTAAAGGTTGCTGCTGTGACGGTCGATGGGTCCATCGCCTCATTAAAGGTTGCACTGATTTTCTGATTGAGGGCGACACCTGTAGCACTACAAGTGGGCACTACAGCGCCAGCGAGCGGAGGAGTGTTGTCGAAAACACCGACCACTGTTCCTTCGTCTTCTTTACATCCGGCCATAATGCCGACGAAGAGTAAGGCAGCAGTCAGGACTGCTGAGAGCGGGACGCCGAGGAATCCCCGAATCATCCGGGAGAAGTATGCCCATCGATTCGAAGAAGTTGTTGGATTTGTAGTAGGAGTGTTCATTGAGCCCTCTATATTAGTGATTAACCGATGAAGAATATTTGCTTTCGATTGGGATCGTACATTTGCTCAAGACGCGTGCTTTTTTCTCGATGACCTCTTTGCTTTCACTGATTTTCCGCTCGACTTTCTCAATTTTCTCTGCGATGACTGTTTCGATCTCATGAGGCGGGCGTTCGACTTTGTCAATCGCTCGACGTGTTTTTTGAACTCTTCAACTTGTCGCCTGGCTTCCTCTTTCGCGATTCCGTATTTCTCCTGGAGAATTCCTACAAGCTGCTCATGCCTTCCGGCGACGGCAGCGAGCTCGTCGTTCATGACCTTCCCCCATTTGTTTACTGCTTTGCCTCTTCGTTGCTTCCACTGTCCTTCAACTCTATCCCAGTTCATCGTGCAAGCTCCTTTCTTTTCAAGTGCTCAGCAATAGCGGTTCCTTTCGGTCGCGCAACAGAGGAAAACCTCCTCATAACGTGAAGTAGTATACCGAGGACTGCACTGAGAAGTAATCGCTCGAAAGGATGAAAAAGGAGTTAATCCTTTTTCGAGAGGGAAGTGCATTTCGTGGCGACGAGTACTGGACCGGCTGAGATGTGGCGAAGTGCGTGTTGCCAACGTGAAACGACAACATTCGGATTTTTGCTGAGAGGCACTTTTGAGCGAGGATATGTGATAGAACGCGGTGCGTCCTCGACCTCAGCGTCCTGTGTTCGGATAGTTGCCTCCCGGACGCAAGCGAGCCATTACTCGAGTATGGTTCGAAGTGACTGCTCTGTCGGTATGCGTGTTACAGGGTCTTTACAGGGCGCCGCGAGTGTCCGGATCACAACTGCCTGAGAAACGCAACGAGGTCCTTTTTCTCCTGATTGCTCAGGTTGAGCTGCTGAACGAGACTAAAGAACTCGGCAACATCCTCCAATGTCAGCAGACGGCCGTCATGAAAATAGGGGGGAGAATCCTTTATCCCTCGCAGGGGAAAGGTCTTGATGGGTCCTTCAGCCCGGATATATTGATCGTTGATCGTCTGGGGCTTGTAGAATCTCTCCACCTGAAGGTCATGCATCTGGTTGTCGGTATAGTATGGGGGGGTATGACAACTGGCGCACTTCCCCTTGCCAAAAAAGATGGTTTCGCCTTTTCTTTCGGATTCTGTCGCCTTTGTTGGGTCAAGCCTACCGTAGATGTCGAGCTTCGGTGCTGGGGGAAAGTCGAGAAGTTCTTGAAATTCCGCCATAAAGTGAACCTGGCTGGCCCTCTCAAGGACGTTTGCGCCTTTCTTGGCAGCGGTTAACTGGTCTCCATCAAAGTAAGCGCCACGCTGTTCAAACTCGGTAAAATCCTCCACAGTTTTGAGAGCCCGCTGAGAGCCAAAAAGACGTTGGATGTTGACGCCTCGCAGAGAGGGAGTCTCAATGCGGTTCCGGTGAGACTGCGGTCGAATGTCGCCGACCAAATGTATCGCTCCGGAGGTGTGTCCGTTGACATGGCAATCAAAACATGCTACTCCCAGACTTGGTTTCTCACTCTTGCGGTCTGCGGTCGCGTTGAACTGCTGCTGTGGGAACTGCGTAAGCAGAAGCCTCAGCCCCTCTAGTTGCTTTGGGTTCAAAATGCCATTGAATATCTCATAGTAGTTATCCACCGTTATCAGCTTCCCCTGAGAAACGTCCCCCATGTCTTTATGAGTAGTTAAGTAGAGCGGTGGGGGATATTCAGGAAGAAAATATTCCGGAATGTCGAAGTCCAAATCAAACCGCTCAAGTCGGGGGAATTGCCTTATTTGAATTTGTGTGAAGAGCATTCCACCAACCGGATGATTGGGATGTGGCAAAGGAAGATATGGGAAAATGTTTTTCCCTTTGATCATCTCCGGTGACATTCCAGCCAAGGTCTCCCACGTCAATCCGTCTTTCAATCTGGCTGTGGGACCGACAGGCAATGGTTTTCCGTTCGACATGGTTATTTCAGTTGTCACCTTCTTAGAAAGATCGTAGCGTTCATGGAGCAAGTCCATGTGACGTTTCATCACTATGTCCTTCTGGGACTTGTCATGCGCCACAACCATTTCAAACGGTTCCTCGATTACCGGTGAGTAGCTTGACTCTTTTTTCTCTTGACCAAAGGATGATCCAGCACAAAGCAACAACGTACCGGCGACAAATAGAAACCCAACGATGTACTTTCTTGAATGGTTCATAGGTTCATCTTCAATCTGAGATGATGGCTGTATAATAGACATGAGTAGACCGACCCGGCGTTTTCCGAAGCGCAGGAGCAACCTCAGGCCCTCAGAAAGGTGAGGAGGTCCGCATTGAGCTTCTCTTTGTGGGTGTCGGCGAGGCCGTGAGGTCCACCCGGATACACTTTCAGGGTCGCGTTCTTGATGAGTTTGGATGAGACATACGCTGAGGCACCAATCGGTACTATCTGGTCGTCATCACCGTGGATGATGAGGGTTGGCACATCGAACTTCTTGAGGTCCTCGGTGAGGTCTGTCTCGGAAAAAGCCTTAATGCTGTCGAGTTCGTTCTTGAGACCGCCTTGCATGCCCTGGAACCAGAAAGCATCGCGGACGCCCTGGCTGACCTTCGCGCCTGGCCTGTTGGCGCCGTAGAACGGCGTTGTGAGGTCTCTGAAGAACTGTGAACGGTCGGCGGCGACGCCGGCGCGGATATCATCGAACACCTTGATCGGCAGGCCGCCGGGATTGTCGGGCGTCTTGAGCATCAGCGGGGTAACAGCACCCATCAACACGGTCCTGGCGACACGTTTGGTGCTATGGCGCCCGATGTAGCGCGCCACCTCTCCGCCCCCGGTCGAATGGCCTATCAGAGTGATGCTATTCAAGTTGAGTGTTTCGATAAGCTGGGACAGATCGTCGGCGTAAGTGTCCATCTCGTTGCCGTTCCAGGGTTGGCTCGAACGGCCGTGGCCGCGACGATCATGGGCGATACAGCGATAGCCGTGGGACGCCAGGAAGACCATCTGGCTTTCCCAGGCATCGGCGTTGAGCGGCCAGCCGTGGCTGAAGACGACCGGTTGTCCCGAACCCCAATCCTTGTAGTATATTTCTGTGCCGTCTTTGGTGCTGATTGTGCTCACGATAGGATTTCCTTAGTAGTGAACGAGAGGTTGCCTGTGCAGCGTTTTTGAGCCAGAACAAATATCCACATTCTAAAAACCCCACAACAGCCAACTGTGTTTTGCCTTCTGCAAGAGGATGTTCAGCCCGGCTGAACTTTCTTTCAAATTAACAAATGTCGTATCGAAATTTTTCGCGAAGCTGCTTTTCGTATCGTCCACAAGACTGTTCAATCCTGAGAGACCTTGTCTCAGTTGAACGGATCCTTCTTTTAGATTAACAAACGTAGAATCGAAATTTTGGGCGAAGCTGCTATGGGCATCGTCCACAAGAATTTTTAATCCTGATAACCCTTTTTTCAGATCGGCCGACCCTTCTCTCAAATTAATAATGGTGGAATCGATGTTCTGCGCCAGGGATCGATCCACAAACAGCCTTCCTATCGTTCCTTTCCCTGACTGTATTCCGCTCGTAATTTTGGACAAATCACTTGTGAAGCTGGATACATTATCAATGCTTGCTTTTGCTGACATCAGGATATCGTCCAAACTAAGTGGCACTGATGTTTGGACTGTATCGTTGTTTTCAATTGCCTTTTTTCCGCCTGTTCCGGGAGTCATGATGAGGATTTTGTTCCCCATAAGTCCCTCTGAGCCGATGCTTGCAATCGCATCCTTCTTTATGAACTTTCGAGTGCCTTCATCAATGAGTATTTCTACTCTCACGGAAGAATCACTCACCACATTGATATTTGCCACAGTCCCCACAGTTATTCCGGAGAGCCGCACGTTGTTTCCCGCTTGAAGTCCGCCAACATCACGAAAGACCCCGATCACGCGAAAGGTGCTTCTGAACAATTGCTGCCTCTCACCGATGAAATAAATCCCGAAAATGAAGACCGCTATTCCAAGGGAAACAAACACCCCCAGTTTGATCTTGTTGGTTGTATGTTTATACATTTGATTTGCTCTTATGAATTGCCTGATGCATTATTCGAAAAATGATCGTATCCAGGGATCTTCTGATTTCTCGAGTTCGGTATATGACCCTTCTGCAGCGCATTTCCCGTCTTTGATCACGATGATCCGATTCGCCGTGCGCTTGGCACAATCGATATCGTGCGTGATGATGATAGAAGAAGTGTCATATACTTGTTGTGTTTCCAGAATGAGTTGGCTTATCTCCTTTGATGTTATAGGGTCCAGCCCGGTCGTGGGCTCATCATAGAGCATGATCTCGGGCTTTAGAATCAACGTTCGCGCCAGACCCAACCTCTTACGCATACCACCGGACAGTTCTGAGGGCGTCTCATCGATTGTTTCAGCAAGGCCTACGTGCTGTAGTGCTTCTTTTACAAGCGAGTCCATTGTTTCTTTCGGTATTGAGCCCGATTTATGTCGAAGCGGGAATTCAAGATTCTCTCTCACTGTCATGGAGTCATAGAGGGCTCCGCCTTGAAACAGGAAACCTATCTTCTTCCGAAGTTCAATGAGCTCCTGCTCGCTGAGTTCAGAAGTATCCTGTCCAAGTATGACGAGTTTGCCCTCATCAAGCTCAACCAATCCCACGATACATTTTATGAGTACTGATTTACCAGTTCCGGATTGACCGAGCACAACGATGTTTTCACCTTTATGCATCACGAGACTGAAATCCCGCAACACATGATTATTCCCAAAAGATTTCCTGAGATGTTCCATGTGAACGACAGCATGTCCATGTTGCCTGTAATCGTGGTGCGCTGGCACGGAGGCTACACTATCTGTCATTGTTTTTCGTACTCGATTTAGTTTTGATACAAACTTGTAATTTGTACCGCTATCATATCAATTATAAAAACCATTAGAGATCCGAATACTACGGCTGCGTTTGCCGCTTTCCCAACTCCTTCAGTTCCCTCACGTGAATTGTATCCTTCGTAACACCCTATGAGTCCAATTGCTAATCCGAAGAAAAACGTTTTGACGAAAGCCGGAATCAGATCACCAAATTCGAGGCTTTGAAATATCTGGGAAAAAAACAAATGAGCACTCACATCTCCCTTTAAGTTGACACCGACAAATGCCCCCAACAAACCAATAGTATCTGCCAGCACTACCAATATCGGAAGCATCAACGTCGCAGAAACTACCCTTGTAACGACAAGATATTTAAACGGATTGGTGCCTGAAACCTGCATCGCATCAATCTGTTCGGATTCATTCATCGATGCCAGCTCTGCCCCGATTCCGGATCCAACTTTTCCTGCAAAGATTAACGCAGTTACCGCCGGTCCTATTTCCCGAAACAGTGAAACAGCTACCATGGCAGGCAGCCACGATACCGCTCCGAACTTTGCCAGAGTCGGTCTTGACTGAATAGTAAGAACAAGCCCAATGATGAAACCTGTAATGCCTACCAGGGGGAGAGATCTATAACCGATCACATACGATTGTTTCATCAATTCATTAAACTCGTACGGCGGCTTGAATACTTCTTTGAAAAAGTGCCACGTAAACCTTGAAATCGAAGATACTTTCATAAAGAACTTCGCAACAACCGAATCAGGAACGAACACCGGGAACTTTTCCGGGATGATCACTTCTCCGCGCAGTCGATCTTGGGACTGTGGCTGGTCTATGTTGTCCATTGTCGTGATGTCTTCATATGTGTAACAATACCTAGCCTGCTGTCATTTTGGACTTGCGTATTCACGCGCGACGTCCTCTGAGGTCCAGGCCCACCAACACACGCGCCGTATCAGAGAGATCGCCAATGATGTTCCTTACCGGCGGGGGTAGTCTCCGTACTAATGTCGGGACGGCGAGAATTTGGTCATCACGGGCAAGCTGTGGACGCTTCAAAAGGTC
>Ga0187878_1001307_pt1 | contig 24814 bp, 20 predicted proteins | sample June2016WEW_17_1_FD_132979 | JGI IMG/M metagenome (GOLD analysis project Ga0187878, IMG submission 132979) | Peatland microbial communities from SPRUCE experiment site at the Marcell Experimental Forest, Minnesota, USA - June2016WEW_17_150 | ecosystem: Environmental > Terrestrial > Soil >...
CTAGCTCTGACCTCGGATATGCCGGAATCCCAAGGCAAGGGGGCAAGGTAGCATGGGACATAAATTGAGCAGGGCAGACTATGTGATGCGAAAGCGACAGAAGAAAAAGCAACGCATCAGGAAGCGAACGAAATCAAGCAGAAATCCTAGCTAGTTCACGCCTTTGGGAGAACGCGTGGTTAGTCTACCTTTGGCATGAGCCAGAACTCGTTCCCGTCTGGATCTTTGAACATGGCGTACTTCGTGTTCTCGTTCCATTCGGCCTTGTCGAGTTCCTTAGTGAACTCGACACCTTTCCCTTTCAGTTCTTGATACGTAGCTTCCACATTGTCAGTGTAGAATAGGATTCCGGTATTCCCGGGTTCGAGCGTCTCGCCTTTGCACAAGTGGATACCTGTCGGCGAACCGGGTGGACCAACGACGACCCAATGCTCCATCTCATCTTGAACTTCGAATCCCAGTTTGTCCCTGTACCACTCCCTGGCTTTCTTCTCATCAGACACGACGACAGCCACACTCCTAATTCGTTCGATCACCATCTGCCTTCGCCTCACGCTGAGAGTCCTCCATCTTCGATAAGAGTCTTGGAGGGCTGCAATTGCCCCCATCGCCCGAATCTGAGTAGAGCATACCGGGCTGTCCGTATGGGTGCGAGCGAGCGTCGTAATTTGAACTCTCGTTTTGTGTGTGCGCGCACCAGCGGAGTCAGCCTCGCCATCTTTCTGACTTCTGCAGCGAGCGACCTACGCGGGGTTCAGCTGTGGGGGCGGGGAAAACGAACCTACTGGGAACCGTGGGGGTTCTATTAACTTCTGTGGCGCGATCTTGCCGCTATCCGTTGCTTGTGTTTCCGCCCGTGCCGATGCAGGCGGAGCGCATGGTTCCACTGAGGGTCAGTCATAGCCTTGAATGCCATGCCACACTGTAGGCACTTTCTCTTTGATTTCGTCAAATCATATCATGTGGATGATGGGTCGGTTCATGGTGAAAAGCCTTCCTAGCCTGAGAGTACGTACGTGTTGCTGGCGATAGCAACCATATTGGTTGCAACAGGGGTCGAGCCGTTCAATCTCGTTCTTGTAGGTCAGGCTGCTGAATCGGGCCCCCTTGTGGTATTCATTGTTTCATTGTTGTGTGGCGGACTTGCTATCTTCTTAAGCTCTCAAACGAGGAGAAGGTCAGCGGGATCGGCAGCTTTCCTCTCAGCTGCCCGGTGCAGGTGTACTTAGCAGTTCACCCTCTCGATTGTAACTCGAACCTTCGTACCACCAGGCCAAGGAACATCATGATAAACCCAGATATGTTCATGGTGGTCTCGGAATGTTGGATAACGAACGTCCGTCTCGAAAACTATCGGCTTATCCTTCTCGCTCATTCACACTTCACCTGTATTTTTCCCAGAGACGGTCGTAACAGCCCTTCCTATATTTTTTGCAAGCCGTATGGCATTTGAGTCCACTGACAGCGTCAACTGGTGAGGGGTCCCATGCGCTGCGCTGTCTTCAGGTCCGAACTGATCTATTGGACGGGCTGGCGCGCCCGCTATCAGGAGAGGAAGAAAGATAGAAGATTCAGCTGGACACATACATGCAGGTGCAGGTAGGAGATCGTGCCCGAAATCTTTGAAGAGATCGCACGAGTGAAAAGGGAACGAACCGAAGCGGCGCTGGCAACTGTCGTGGGCGGCGAGAAGGGTACCCCAGGCAGAACCGGGTTCCGGATGCTTGTCTATCCTGATGGGAAGATCTCAGGAACGGTGGGAGGCGGTCTACTGGAGGCGAAGGTTCGCGAGGAAGCTCTGCGTTGCCTGCGGGATAAGAAGCCCAAGCTGGTGGAGTTCACGCTTGATGAGGAGAGCGCCGATGGAATCGGCGTACTCTGCGGAGGCAAAGTCAAGATCTTCGTCGAGCCCATCCTTGCGGATCCAGTTCTGTATATCTTTGGAGGAGGACATATCGCCGTTCCCCTTGCACAGTTCGCGAAGTCTCTTGAGTTCGGCACAGTAGTCATTGATGATAGGGAGCAGTTTGCAAACAAGGAGCGTTTTCCACTGGCGGGTGAAGTGAAGCTAGGCGATTTCATCAGCATGACGAGGTCCATCGAATTCAGAGAAAACGACTATGCAGTCATAATTACTAGGGGCCATGAGCACGACGAAGCGGTTCTCAAAGAAGTCCTCTCAAAGGGAAGGATGCCAGGCTATATCGGCATGATCGGAAGCAGAGAGAAGATTGCTACTACCTTCTCCCATCTGAAACAACAGGGCGTTTCGGAACAACTACTCGCGAGGGTCAAAGCCCCGATAGGATTGGACATAGGTGCACGAACCCCGGCGGAGATCGCCATCAGCATAATGGCAGAGATCGTGGCCCACCGTTATGGTAAGTTGCCTGAACAGAAAGTCTGAAGCCAATCAGCCAAACGGAACGATTCCGTTAGATCGTCGTCGACGAGCGGCCCCTTACGTTGGAGGACCTCAACGACTGCCAAGTTGAGGGGGCGGGGTCCCAGGCCTTGTTCATCGAGGTCTCCTGCAGATTCTCTTAGGCGATGGCCGCAAGCGCAGCCGCCCTCTCTCTTCTGGAGCGTTTGGAGAAGTTCTGGTACCATGTGTCCATGTCGGATGTGATGCTCGGTTTGATCTTGTCCATTGCCATTCTGAAGTCGTCGAGCCTGACTTCGTTCGCGTTTGCGTCCTGGCGAAGGGCGTTCATTGCAGCCTCCCGGCAGAGGGCCTCCACATCTGCGCCGGAGTACCCAACCGTCATTCGGGACAGCTGACCTAGGTCGATGTCCTTTGAGAGTGGCATGGTCCGGATGTGAATCTTGAAGATCTCCTTGAGCGCCTGGGGGTCAGGGGGCGACACGTAGATGAGACGATCGAACCTTCCGGGTCGCAGGACCGCTGGGTCGAGGATATCCGGCCTGTTCGTCGCCGCGATTACAACCACATTTTGGAGTGATTCTATGCCGTCGAGTTCCACAAGCAGCTGGCTGATGACTCGTTCGCTCGCTCCCGAGTCAGAGTATCCGTCTCCTCTTCTCGGGACTATCGAGTCGAGTTCGTCGAAGAAGATTATGGCCGGCGCCGCGGTCCTCGCCTTCCTGAACACTTCCCTAATTGCTTTCTCGGATTCGCCAACCCATTTTGAGAAGATCTCTGGACCCTTGACTGAGATGAAGTTAGCTTCGCCTTCTGTCGCGACGGCTCTTGCCAGCAGAGTCTTGCCGCATCCTGGCGGGCCGAAGAGTAGTATGCCTCTGGGAGGTTTGATACCCATCCTCTTGAAGACTTCTGGCCTCTTCAGGGGCCACTCGACCGATTGGACCAGCGCGTTCTTGATCTGTTCGAGTCCTCCGACTTCTTCCCAATGTACTGATGGGACCTCGACGTAGACTTCCCTCATCGCGGTCGGAGTGATTTCTCTGTATGCGGAGAGGAAATCGTCTTCTTTCACGACCATCTTGTCCAGTATCTCGGGCGGGACTCGTTCCTCTTCGAGATTCATTTCGGGCATGTACCGTCGGAGTGCTTTCATCGCTGCCTCCCTTGACAGCGACGAGATGTCAGCTCCTGTGTACCCATGTGTGATGTCTGACAGACGTTTGATGTCAACGTCCTCGGCGAGTGGCATGTTCCTCGTATGTATCTGAAGCATCTCGTTACGACCCTTTTTGTCAGGAACTCCAATCTCGATCTCACGGTCAAACCTTCCAGGACGCCTCAACGCGGGATCGATCGCATTGGGTCTGTTCGTCGCGCCGATGACTATGATGTTTCCTCTAGTCCCCATTCCATCCATGAGTGAGAGAAGTTGTGCGACAACGCGGCGCTCAACCTCGCCTGTGACTTCTTCACGTTTCGGGGCGATTGCGTCCATTTCATCGATGAACACGATGCTCGGGGCAGTCTCGTGTGCCTTCTGGAAGATCTCTCGAAGTCTGGCCTCGGATTCGCCGTAGAACTTGGACATTATCTCTGGCCCGGAGATTACGTAGAAGTTTGCATCGGACTCGTTCGCAACAGCTTTAGCCAAGAGCGTCTTGCCGCATCCCGGAGGACCGTACAGGAAGACGCCTCTAGGCGGCTCGATGCCGAGCCTCTGGAACAGTTCTGGATGCCGTAAAGGAAGCTCGACCATCTCTCTGATTCGTTGGATCTTTTCGTGTAGGCCTCCGATGTCTTCGTATGTGACCATCGAGATGCCTTTCTTGTCAGGTGTCGGCTCGCTCAGAACCTGGACGTGACTGGTCTCGAGGATCTTGACTGGGCCATGGGGTTTTGTACGGGTGACAACGAGTGGGACAGCGCTACCGAAGATTGAGAGAAGCGTGATGTCGCCCTCCACGAACGGCATGTCCATGAATCTGCGTTTTATGAAACTGACGAATTCCTCGTCGACGCTCAGCCTGACATCCGTCGGGGCGAAGATTATCGCCTGCGCCTCTTTCACGTCGGCGTTCTTGAGTACCACGTACTCGTTTAGCGCCACTCCGGTGTTCCTTCGTATCAGCCCGTCCATTCGTACGATCTCTTCAGCCTGATCCTCAGCGTGTGCGGGCCAGGCAACGGCGACCGTCATCTTCTTGCCGTGGATCTCAACGAAGTCGCCGGCTGTGATGCCCAGTTGCTGCATGGTGTCGTTGTCTATCCTAACTTTGCCGTGCCCGACATCTCTCTGCCGTGCGTCGGCTACCCTCAGCTGTATGTCTTTTCCTACCATCTGTCTCCATTCCTTTCGTGAACGCCTTTGGCTCTGGGCCCTCGTTATGTGCGTCCCGGAATCCGTTACTACAGGTAACTAGTCATGAATATAAGTGTTACTTTTAGTAACACACCTCGCGTCCGCCACACATTAACGACCTGAATCTCGCCCACACCTTCAATCCTAATCACTCTTGTAACATTCTTGGTTCAGCGTTCGGTCGGCCCGCAGAAAATGGTTACAGACCATACTAAGGGATGAGAAACGAATTCCATTAGACCTCTCTGGTCCCTAACTCCTTTTCGAAGAAGGGCTTCTGAAAGAATGGGGGGAGAACGAGTTATGTCTGGAGACATTGCGTGTCCCAGATGTCGAGTTGGTGATCTCTGACGAAAAGTGTGTGGGTAGGCTGGTGCGAGCACCCGAATTTGAACCGTCGTCGTTCGTTTCGTCAATTTTTTTTTGTGTGTGTGTGTGTGGGGGGGGGGTCGGCTGGTGCGCACACACACTAGCCGCAAACTCGGTTGTACTCTGCACTGTCCTCATAGCTTCCGTAACAAACCCTATAGACGTACATTTCTCTCAACCTTAACTTTACTTTGACTTACACTAGCAAGAGGGGGTAGTATGTGAGACAACAACTGTTCCGCAGTGCATGGTCTAACTGTGCCATTGGGGCTAATCTGAATCCAGCCATCCTTCTCTCTACGGTACGTTTGTAATAGGCTTCCGCGTTTGCTCATAATCTTGATAACACACTCATCGTTCTTCATTGAAACCACATCGCAAAACCCATGTCCGATTTTCTCTATCTCTTTAGCCATCTTGCGCTGTACAAATACGGTAGCTCTCTGATATCCACGCAAAAAGGGTCTGGGCCATCTACGGACATCTACGCTCGTAGTAGATGTAGCTGCCATTTTAGTATCGTTTGATTCTCTCTCCAAGATGCTCAGCCGTTGATGAAGTGTGTGTGGGTCTCGTGGTGCGAGCATCGTAATTTGAACCCTGAAGTGGGTAGTTGTTCTGTGTGCGCGCTAGGGTATCATACACAATAGCGACGAATAGGGAACGGGCAAAGAGAGTGAGACGAATGTTAGGCGAGGAATTGCAGAATGTCGCATCTCAGAGACTCATTCATGTTACGACCACGGGACGAAAGACTGGGAAGCCCCACACAGTGGAACTCTGGTTCGCCGTGAAAGATGGGAAGGTGTACTTGAGCCATGAGGGCTCAGAGACTGACTGGATGAAGAACATTCGGCATAGTGATCGAGTCTCGTTTGAGATGGCTGGAAAGAGCTTCAGAGGAAGGGCAGGCACGCTCGAAAACGGTAGCAAGGAGGCATGGGAGGCCGAAGTCGCCCTCTACGAGAAATACTACGGCAAAGCATCCAAAGAGATCATCGAAGATTGGTTCTCACTATCGAAACTCATCGCAGTCGAACCCTCATAGAGAGCCCGTGTAGACTACGGCCCACACGCGACGTTCCGAAAGAGCTTGCGGACTAGGATACGATCCAGCTAGTTGTTGCATTGGGATAGCTACTAGGACTTCGTCAAGCGGCTCTCTGGGAAGGCGGATATCTCGCGCCTCAAGATATGGCACAGCCTGCCTGGGGGTAAGCAGCGCCAGCGTGTAACCCTCCTGCTGGACAGGATACACAAGGCCTTGAGAGTACCTGAAAGCGCCAGTGTTCCCAAAAGTGTTACCTTGCTCGAAAAAGTGTTACCCTCTTACGCAGCGCCCAGAACTTGCATGACCCTATCCTAAGCTAGCTAGGATACAGAGCCATCCTGAGGCATCTAGGCCCCCGCTCAGTAGCCGTGTAACCCTGCTTTTCGCCAAGTCCTCCCGCAGGTCGGTTTCCCCCCAGGAATTGAATGACCCTCCCCGCCTGGCACAAAGTGCGATACAATATCAATTGAATCGCTCGTCACAAGTTGAGCCCCGTTCAGGCGCTGCGCCACGTACACGAACGCTAAGTCACAACGTCCGCCATGGGTCGGCAACACGAAGAATTGGAAATTGAGCCCAGAACCTATCCATATTCTCCCCTGATTATCACAATTGAATGAGAATTGTGGAATTGTGGAAATTGGCTGGGTGAAAACCGGTATCTGCCCCTAGTTAGGGGCAAGTACCACCGGGCCCGCCATAATATTACCGCTAGAGGCGGGCTCAAAATTTACAGGCATGCAGCAACCACACCCCACTTGGTCACGCCCCGCCAAAGCCGCCCGCAATGGTGTTTTAGGTCGACTAAGCGTGCCGTACCTCTCGCCCTGTCTGCGTATGTCAACGCAGTCGGGGTCTTGTTGCCGGGAGACATGAAGGTTGGGAGGAGGATCCCTTCTAGAGTTTCAGACCAGTAGCCACGGATTTGCCTAACTCAGGGTCAGCCTTAGTTAGGTTCTCAATCACACGCTGTTGAATCGATTTGTCGATGTGCGCAAGATCTGCGGCGAGATTGTCTACCAGATGCTCCCTATCCATCTTGCTCAGGGAACGATATTTCTCGCCTGCTTGTTGGAAGTCATTGGTTTTGCTGATCTTGTGACGAGTAATTTCCCCCTCAACTCGAGATACGTGTGGCGTACCCGCTGGGGCCTCCACAGGCGAGCCCCCGGCTAGGGTGCTGGGTTCATAGTTGACCGGCCCGGCGAATTTCCCTAGTTGCATGGCCCCGTCACGTTGGCTGTTGTTAACCTCGATTATGGGTTGGTTGATTGGAAGCTGTAGGTAGTTCGGTCCTAATCGGTGACGTTGAGTGTCCGCGTAGGAGAATGTTCGGCCTTGAAGTAGCTTGTCAGCGGAGAACTCTACGCCTGGAACGATGCTGGCAGGACAGAAAGCTGCCTGCTCGGTCTCAGCGAAGAAGTTGCTTGGGTTACGATTCAATACCATTTTGCCCACTGGGATTAGCGGGAACTTGTCCTCAGGCCAAGTCTTCGTAGGATCAAGTGGATCGAAATCCTGCCTCAACTCGTCAGCAATTTCCATCAGCTGCACGTATAGTTCATACTCAACCTCTCTGCCCTTGGCAATAGTGTCCCAGAGATCACGGGTTAGGTAGTCGGGGTCCGCACCGGCTAATCGAGTTGCTTCATGACGATCAAGGCATTGGACCCCCGCCTTTGGTTTCCAATGGTATTTCACGTAGGTTGCCTTTCCCTCAGAATTCACCCACACATAGGTGTTAACACCGAAGCCTTCCATCATCCTGTAACTTCTCGGTGTCCCGCGATCGCTGAAGAGCCAAATGATCATGTGAGTGGATTCCGGTGTTAGGGAATTGAAATCCCAGAAGCTGTTATGCGCGGAGGAGGCGGATGGAATATTGCTATCCGGCGAGCCCTTGAAGGCGTGAACCATATCTGGGAACTTGATGGCGTCACGAATGAAGAATACGGGGAGGTTGTTCCCCACTAAGTCGTAGTTTCCATCTTCGGTATAGAATTTGACTGCGAAGCCTCGCGGATCTCTAACCGTGTCAGGGGAACCCCGTCCGCCTGTGACAGTTGAGAATCTTACGAATACCGGGGTCTTCTTCTTCGGATCCTGGAGGAATCTCGCCTTAGTGCGAGGCGCCATACTCTTGTAGACCTGGAAGTAGCCATGTGCTGCTGCTCCCTTCGCGTGGACAACCCTTTCCGGGATACGCTCTCTATCAAAGTGAGCCATCTTCTCAACAAACTGGACATCCTGCAGCAACACTGGTCCCCGTTCACCAACGGCTAATGAGTTCTGGTTGTCAGTGATCGGAACTCCCTGATTCGTAGTCAACTGCTTCTTCTCATTCATGATTCCATCTTCTAATCAGTCGTAAGAGAGCTGGTCGAGATCTCATCCGTCAACTACTGCATGCGCTAGTAATAGTTTTCTGCGGACACGCTTGGGTGGCTTATCTGGCTTGGCTATCAAGGACGAAGTTCGATTGAGACGCCTCAGGATTCATGAACACTCCCTCACGTATATATCGGCCCCAATTATCGACCCGACAACAAGGTTCGTGACATCGAAGGAGTTTAGTTGCCTTTTGAGACTCAAGCCCACCCGCTCAGAATAGATGACCGTGATTTGCCGTGCCTAACCACGAATGTATTTGTACATGTCGGGACAAATGCTCTGCAAGAGTCACCATGAGCTTTCCGTCAACAGATAAGCTAGAATGTGGTGAGTGCAGCTCATGAGATCGAAAACGCGGATGGAGATAAAGCCTAACAGCCCTTGCATGGTCACAGGACTGCCTGGGGCCGCGGGGGTCGCGAAACTGTCAGCCGACTATCTAGTCAAACAGCTGGGAGGGGAATTGTTTGAGGAACTGTACTCTGATGCGTTTCCTCCACATGTTCTGATAAAGAAAGATGGGACCGTCGAACTTCTCAGAAACGAACTCTACTACTGCAAGAAGGTCGAGTCAAGGAATGATCTCATAATCTTCACTGGCAATACGCAGGCTGTTTCTTCCGAAGGCCAGTACGAAGTCGCCAACGAGACTGTAACGCGCGCGAAGGGGCTTGGTGTTGTGAGGTTGTTTGCGACCGCCGCCTACGTTGTTGAGAAACCCGTAGAAAAACCAACGGTTCACGGCGCAGCCAGTGACGCTAGCCTAATTGAGGAATTGAAGCAGTTCGGCGTGGTCCCTATGGAGACGGGCAGCATTACTGGCACAAACGGATTGCTATTTGGACTGGCGGGCCTCCAGAACATCCCAAGCGTGTGCCTGCTCAGCGAGACTCCAGCTTACACAACACCTACTGGCCGATTTGTGGTTGACGCGAAGGCCACAAAGGCACTGCTTGAAGTTTTGACGAAGATGCTGGGGATCGAGATAGACATGAAACCGCTGGACGAGGAGGCGAAGCTAAGCGAAGAGTTCATCCGACGAATGGAGGAGATCGAGCAACGCACAATTGACGAGGTCCGCAAAGCCGCAGCCTCACGCGCGCCCAAGGAGCAAATGTACACCTAGCGATCGCAGCGATCACTTCGCTTGGAGCGAATCTCAAATGTCGGAACTTGTTGGGATCGTTGCGTCACGAGGCATGCGGTCAATAGGAATACTCGCAATGGATTACTTGATCAAGAAGCTTCAACCGAGATTGATCGACGAGCTGTACTCTACGCATTTCCCGATGATTTACGAGACGCAACCTTCCTACGCTGCGCATCCCGACCATTCCGGCATGCCTGGCGTTTGGCTGCAGAAGATCGGTGCCACGCTCCCAAAGATTGGATTCTACTTGTCCGACTCTCCCAGGCTTCTGCTGGCAAGGGGGTATCATGCGAACTTTCAGGGACAGTATGAAGTCGCCGAACAAGTCTTGGACACTCTCGAGAAGAACAGCGTCAAGCGACTATTCGTGTTGGCAGGATATGGTGTGGGCGAGGGTGAAGTATGCTGTGCCGCAACAGACCTCGAGCTTGTAGAAGAGCTCAAGACGCACGGGATCGGAACCGGATACGAAGGCCCATTCATGGGTTTATCAGGCCTTGTTCTCGGCCTGGCCAAGCTCAGAGGCATCAAGGGAGTCTGCCTATTTGGCAGGAGTCAGCCGAGCGTCGAAGATCCCGAGTACCCAGATCCTCAAGCAGCAAAGAAAGTCCTAGAAACGCTTAGTCGCGTCCTTGATCTCAGTCTCGACCTTTCAGGATTCGACGAAAGGCAGACAGGGCAACCAGAGCCAACAGTGATTGGCTCGTAGATGAAATGGGTGGGTGACTCATCTCCTCCCGGCTAGGTCTTTGTGAGTCTCACATAGTTCAGTTTGAGGTCGGCGACGAGTCCTTCCAACCGTCGCTTCTCATCCTCCGACATACGAAGCCGAAGCTTCTCAGCAAAGAAGCCTACTGTGTCGATCGCGACTCGAGCCTGATCGAAGTCCGTCTCGACCTTGTCGGTCCCCGGCTTTGTCCTGAGCCCTAGAGTCTGCCGCGCCTTCTCAGCGACTATTCCAACAAATAGGCCTAGCAACGAGTACACGTCGAGTGAGGCAATGTCCACCATTTCCGGCTGTCGAGTCTCTTCAGCATCCTTCCCTTCACTCATCTGCTCATACCCACTGTTGCGAATCGCTTCGTGCGCTTGCCTACAACGCCTTGATTAAGGATAAGCATTTTCGGGAGGGCATTTGGCCAGTCCAAGAAGGATGCACGACCATATCCACCAGTGAGCGCAAGCCAGCAACACCAATATGTAGGAGTCGTGCCCCAGTCGAAAGCCGGCCGGTCGATCATGATGAGTGATATGACGAGAATCTACGATGACGGCAATATTCTTGAGGTCTCAAATCTCACCGTGAAGGCTCAGGACCGGACGATTCTGGAGAACATCAGTTTCAAAGTGAAGCGAGGCACTACCTTAGCAATCGTTGGCCCGAATGGTGCAGGTAAGACCATGTTATTCAGAGCACTGATTGGTCTTGTGCCGTATACTGGGGAAATCAAATGGGCCAAGGATGTGAGAATCGGGTACGTGCCCCAGAAACTGGCGGCGACCGACATACCGATCTCCGTCAAAGAATTCCTCTCGTTCAAGAAAGGTTCTGACATGGAGAAGATGGAGAAGTGTCTCCACGCCGTCGGCCTAGACAAAGCTGTCTTGGATAGAGCGCTCGGTGTCCTATCAGGCGGTCAACTGCAGCGAGTACTGATAGCGTGGGCGGTCATAGACGAGCCCAATGTTCTGTTGTTCGACGAGCCCACAAGTGGTGTTGACATAGATAGTGAAGAGGCGGTGTACGAGATGCTGAATGCACTTGAGCACGAGCACGGAATCACCGTGATTCTGATATCGCATGATGTACACGTGATTAGAGATTACTCAGAACATATGTTGGCTTTGAATCGACAAGTGATCTGTCAAGACGAATCAGAAGCCATAACCAGACCATCTGTTCTTCATGCGATTTACGGTCCTGGGACTTCGTTGAAACGGCGCAAAGAGAGGATGCGACCGAAATGACGCCTACCCTAGTTCTTAGCTTGATAATCGGGGTCTTCGTCGGCCTGTCAGCAGGCTACTTGGGCTCGCTGATGGTGCTTAAGAGAATGGCCCTTGTGGGTGACGCTTTATCACACGTCGCACTGCCCGGACTTGCCCTAGGCATTCTATTCAACTTCTACCCCTTCATAGGAGCCTTCGTATTCCTGTTCGGATGTGCCCTCATAGTATGGCATGTTGAAAGGATCACAAGATTGTCCGTCGAAACAATCGTCGGTGCCATGTTCACCCTAGCATTAGCGGTCGGAATACTGATCATTCCGCAGGTGGACCTACTCGAGGCCCTGTTCGGTGACATCACCAAAGTCACCCTGTTGGACGCTGTTGTTGCAGTCGTCGTCGGAATCTGCGCTGTCCTTGTGACAAGGATGGTCTACAGGAAATTGGTCCTAGGAATGATCTCGGAGGAGCTGGCCGTATCAAGCGGCGTCGATTTCGCCAGAACGAATCTCATCTATCTCCTTCTTGTGTCGGGTGTTGTGGCAATAGGCATCAAGATCGTGGGAAGCCTCCTAGTAGGTTTTCTAGTAATAGTGCCGGCCGCAACCGCCAAGATCGTCAGTTACAACCTCCGCAGATACGCAGTCCTGAGTTCTATCTTCGGAATAGTCAGCTCATGCTCGGGAGTTCTGCTGGCTGATTCTTTCACGCTGCCGTCAGGTCCACTAGTAGTCGTTTCAGGCATCGTTGTATTCATGGTGACTCTCTTAGTAAGGTGGGCATCGGTACGTCTTCGAAGCTGACGACGTCACTTCGTCAGCTTGATTCATGCGTTGGCGACAGGTGGAGGCCCAAACATGATGGGGGAGTTAACAGGGGGGTCGGTTCCGACTAGGAGCCTTTGGGGTTGTCAATCTCCAGCGGGCATCCTGCTCCGCATATTGCGAATTCTGCACAGGCTGCACAATCGTTGGGTGCAAACTTGTGAGCTCTTAGTTGCTTGGAGAGCGGGTGATTCCAGATCGTTTTCCAGTCTGTTTCGAGGAATTTGCCGAGGCTTTGGAAGTAGCTCTGGCACGGGTACACATCTCCTGAAGGGCCGATGCACATATTCATGCCACTGGCAGTGCAGCTCTTCACTCCCAGCCCCAGACTGACCGGGTTGAGCTCACAGTACCGCGTAGGTGTGTACCAGAGGAAGCTCATACTCATGTGAGAAGCCTTCTCTTGTATCTTTGAGACGGTTTCCTTTAGCTCGTCTGGCTTGAGACCATTATTTTCAGCAAACGAGGACCCTTTGCCGGAGTGTATCAGGCCATTGCAGCCGAACGCCTTGACGCCTAAGCTATGTATGAAGTCAAGCGTTTCCGAGAAGTCTGCCACATTGAGCTTCGTCAGTGTCGTGTTAGTTGTCGTGTAGATCGTTGTGGAAATCAGGTTTCTGATTCCTTCGACCGTTTCCTGCCAGCTTCCTTTCGCTCCAGTCATCTGATCGTGGATCTCTGGCTTGCTAGATTCGAGTGTGACTTGAGCAAAGTCGAGGCCGGCTTTCTCGAGGATCGAAACGAAGCTTCTGTCTCTCAGCTTACGTCCGTTCGTGACGAGCCCTGAGACTATTCCTATCTTCTGCGCATGCGCGATCAGTTCCGGCAAGTCTTCACGGAGAGTCGGCTCACCGCCAGTGAAAGTCGCGATGAAGATGCCCAGTTCTTTCATCTTGTCAAGTATGCGCTTCCAGTTCTCGGTGGTCATCTCGTCAGTCTCATGCGGCCCTCCTGTGTAGCAGTGTTGGCAATTGTTCTGACAGCGAAAGGTCAAAGCTAGATCCATTCTGATTGGTGCCGAAAGTTCCTGGCTGAAAGGTTCGACTTTCTCGACTCCCAGGTACGATACTGGGCATACCTGTTCCGTCTGTGCTAGGGTGCTGATCGCGTAGAGCAGTTTCTCGTGATCGTTTCTCGCAGTCTCTTCGCTAACCTTGTAGATACTTCGGATTCGTTTGACAGCCTTCCCTGTCGGCATACCCTGCATGAAGTAGTAGACATGAGCTGCCGCTGTCTCGTTCAGATACAGCACGGTCTTCGCGTTTATCGCTAGGACTCCCTTCCCCCCGCCTTCGACACGCAACTGAAGTGCCATGCGACTAAACTTGTCGCGTCCACGATAGTAGCAAAGCCCCGCGGGTGCCGGGTGCTTCCTCAGCCAAGGTGGCATCCGGATTCTAGGCGTGTTCTTGGTCTTCATCCAACTCCTCCGCTGGCGCAAGCACACGCGCATGAGACACACGCACAGACGCAGGCGCAAGACACGCACGCACATGCGCAATTGGCCTCGTGGTGGACGGGTTCTCTGGAAAGCTGCTTTGGTGGTGGAGCGGGCAAGATTGAGTTCGTGAACTTCTCTAGGTTCACAACGAAATTGTTCGCCGTTTTCTCTATGGAGCTCGCGATGTTGTTCGCAAAGTCAGCTCCCGGAATTGTTGGAGGTGGGTGTCCGACATTAGTGGCTGGATTGTAGGTAGGATTCGGATCATACTGTGAGTACCCGTACCAGTACCACCACCAGAACGGCATAGGCTGGAAATCGAACCCCTTGAAGGCATTTTCACTTCTTCCCTTGAAGTTGTCGTCTAGGATGAGCCACAGTAGATTCTCATCAAACATCTTAGATGCTATGTCGGCGGCCCCAGCTTTCTCGACTTGACCCCAAGCCTCCTCCACAGTTTTCTTATAGAACGCGATCGTATCCGCTCTGCAATATCCCGCCATTGCATTCTCCACGGCAGTTCTGATTTGCATGTATGAATCTGCTAACGCTTTCTCATCTAGTCTGTCGTCTGAGCTGATGGCGTTCAGGAAGTCCTTCTCGTAGTATCTGAGCGGCGTCTCGGTAGGTTGCGCTGGATCCTTGAAGCCCTCAGAGATCTGCAGCTTCAAGCTCGGCTCTGTCGAGTTCACCCACACAGCGCGTTTCAACAGGAGGCTGTAAAGCACCATGACCACGACTTTGCTTGGTGGAACCCCGAGCAGGTAGGCCGCCTCGACAGCAGTGAAACCCCGCTTGATGCCCAAGGTTTCCATTTGCATCGTCGGCCTAAGGTAACTGCGTGGAAGTCGTCTCACAATAACGACGATAGCTCCGATGAGAACGGCAAGCAAGATCGGAAATATGACCCCGATGTTCTTCGAGATTATGTCCGTCTGCCTTGTGGTTTCGTAGTTCTGTACTGCAGTCGCGGGAAATGATATACCGAACTGAAGCTGCGTGTTGGGCGCAACGTCTTTTCTTTCCCAGTACACGACCAGTCTCCCGCTCTCGTTCGGGTCTGTATAGACGTTATCCCAATCAGGAGTGACCCTGACTTGGTCTTGCGCGATTCCAGAAGGAAGCACCACTAGGACTTTGAGGTCATTGACTCCGGCACTCCACCAAGTCGGAGTGAACTGCAACCCTACGTTCCCAGGGTTTGTTTCATCTTTCCAGATCACGTGGCCGACATTAGTAGTGACTGTGAATTCGGCGCTCTGGGCGTCAGTCAAAGGTTCCTTCAGATAGACTCTCACCCTGTAGTCGGATCCGTCAGTCGCGTCTTCGACCTTGAGCGCGCGCCCGTTCGAGTCTAATGCTTCACCAATCTTGAAGTCCCCGGTAGGCTGGCCCAAGTACACATATGTTATACGTCCTTGATCGCAGGCGATCTGCACTGTGTACTGTAGATCAATCGTCCCATCGGTGTTGATCCAAATCTTCGCCCATTCCTTTTCCACGTGATACTCTTGGGCCCAGACGGTCTTGGCGCAAATGCATACCACCAATAGTGTCAACGCTAAGAGAACCGGAATTAGGGCGAGAGCGCGTCGATGCTTCACCATTTAGGCTCCTCTGAAACCTCGAACTCGTTCCCACAGTAGGAACACTTGACGGTTGGGGCGCCTTGCTTCAACTGCATCGTGGAGGGATCAAGACCGGCGCCACAGTTGGGGCATTTTATCGAGCCCACTTTGAGACTGCCCGGCATCTGGAGTTCATATTTGACCGGAGCTTGACTTGCTCCTGTTCTCCATGTGAGTATAGCGATTCCGAGACCGGCCAGAACAAGGATCGCGCCTACGAGCAGCCGCGACGCAGCATAGACGGACGCCAGAAGGAAAATAATGCCCAGAAATATGAGCGCTGCACAAGCGAGATATCCTAAGACTCTCCCGAGGCTCAAGCAAATCACTCTCAAAGTGACTACAGCCAAGTCGCTGCTCTAGTCTGATAAGTCCACCTGATCGCCAGGCTCGAGATGTCCGAGGTCGCAGTATTGATCAATCAGGTGCGATTAGGTATACTCTAGGATTATCAGGCTCCTGAATTCTCCTAATACGCGAAGGGGACGCCTAAGTCTAGGAGTTCTTGCTTCACGGCTCCGTAGAGTTCAGCGTATTCTTTGGTGGGCATGGCCTTCTTGACATCATAGCATTCCTGAAACGTCTTCCCTAACGGTGCTTCAGAGATTCGATGCTCGTATTTTGACACGATCTTCTTGATGAGCTCGTTCACGTCCGCCCTCTTGATGCCTGATGCTGCTGCTCCGCATCCAACTTCGCAGGCCATCTTGGCCTCCATCGGGGTGGCTCTGTTCTTGTACTTGTTTCTTGCAACGGCCATCTCCCAGAGATTCGCGCCAGATACAGCGCTCGCCAAACCATGCGCGGCGGCCTCGTAGAGAACCATCTCGGTGCAAGGTCCCGCAGCCGCAAATCCGTTTGACAGTGAAATCAGGGGAGTATTCCTCGCTAATCCCTGGTAGACGAGGCTTATTCCCCAGAGGAGTTCGCCGGTCGTGTTGTGCATGTGTTTGATGTGGAACGGGAAATAGTTGAGATAATGCGCTTGGTTGACCATCAGCCCTTGAATATGATACGCCATTCCGACCACGGCGGTCCCTTCAGGGCCACCACAGTATCCGCCAAGCATTGGTCCGGTCAATGCACCGACGAAGGAGCCGTACTGATGAAAATGAACCATCTTGTTCAGTAGAGAGTAGTCGACTTTCAGTTCTGATATTGAAGCAACGAATCTACCATCGGTTAGTCGTTCTCCCCACATGGGGCTACTGGCGGCGATCTGGGCAGCGTCGGACTGCGCTGTTCCAACACCCTGTAGGAAGATGCCGGGTCTACCAACCCTCCTCGCCGCTTCCCTGAACATCATGGCGTGGGCGATCGCGCCTTTCGTTTCGTAAGGCGAGCCAGCCTTGATGCTTCTTCCCTCGACTTCTTCCAAGATTGGGGCACAAACGCCATCCGCGAGCGGTTCTTGCAGGTAAGCCATCGACATCGGAGTGAAAAGCTCCTCGTCACAGGTGATGTCCGGACTGAAGAGGCAGAATGGTCGTTTTGTATCCTCTATTCCCCTGTGGGACATCTCCTTGGAATCCTTGCCATATCCCACTACGTACTTTCCCGGAAAATTCCTCATCGCTTCTCGAATTTCGCTTTCATCAAATAACATCCTTCTGTGTGTGCTCGTGCAGAGCGTTCCGACCTCCAGGTAGAGATCGAGTGCGGCTTTCCAGAGATCATCTGCCAGTGAATTGTCGGTCGGCACTAGATTCTCCGGGTCAAACTTGATCCCGTGCTGCTTGATCACCTCCTTGAGCTTCGGAACTAGGACCTTCAGTTCAAAGTCCTTCTCAAGGCAGATTGGGCCAGTTTCCGCTCGGTCTAGAACCTCGTTTATTCGCCAAGGCGGGGTCACGCAATCACCTTGTCTTGATGAGCTTCTGAGCCAACTTGACTCCTTGTTCCGCTGTTTCCGCCCACCCGTCCGCTCCGATCTGTTCAGCCCATTCGCTCGTTGTCGGTGCTCCTCCGATCATGAGCAGGAACTTCTTGCGAAGGTTCATTTCTCCAAGAAGGTCCGTGACTTCCCTCTGTGCAGGTTTCGTTGTCGTCATCAAAGCCGACAAAGCCATGATGTCCGCCTGTACCTCTGTGGCTCTTTCAATGAACTTCATAGATTCCACATCCTTCCCGAGATCGATAGTTTCAAAACCATTGACTTCAAGCAGCAGGGCGACTATATTCTTTCCAATATCGTGAATGTCGCCTGCAACGGTACCAATCACTACCCTGCTAGTTCTGGCAAACATCGTGTTCACTTTGCCTTCTGCCTTTATGGCGCCTGCGAGAATGCGTGATGCGGCCCTCATGGCGTCCGCGGCTGACATTAGATCAGTCAGGAAGCACTCTCCTTTTTCGAATTTCTCACCGACCGACTTTATGGTGGGAAAGAGTTCTGTCTCCATCACCAGCATCGGATCGATGCCGGATTGTACGATTTCCTGTGCAGCGTTCTCAGCGTCCTGTTCTTGACCGCTGATGACGGATTTCTTGAGCCTCTCAACACTCGAGTCCGAACTCAATCCATTCTCCAACTTCTGGCCGCTAGGCTCGCTCAAGCTGTATAACCCTTGCCAAGAGAATCGAGTTGGTATCTCTTCACAAGTGCGGGGAATTGGATGAGAGGTGTTCCCACCCTCGCGATTCGACCGGTGTCTGTTTTCTATCTCGTAGGAGTGTTACTGTTCCTGTGTCGCGTGTGACGCGCCCGATAACGTGTAGAGTCCTGACTGATCTCAATGCCCTCTTGGCTGCGCTCTTCTTCAGGCATACGACGAGCTCGAACTCTTCTCCTCCATAGAGTGCGAGGTCGATTGGATCGACGCCCGCTATTCGACTGTATTCCAAAGTCGCCTTCGAGATTGGCACGTCATCGAGTTCGATGCCCACCGAGCTTGCTCGGGAGATCTCGTGAAGACTCCATGCAAGCCCGTCGCTGGAATCCATCGAAGCCGTGAGCGCTCGGGCACGAGCAAGTGCGATGCCTTCCTTGAGACGCGCTCTCGGAGTGTATACGCTCGCCAGCAGCGCCTCCCTCACTGGCGCTGGGATCTCCATTTCGGTCTCAAGTGCTTTGAGTCCAGCCAGTGTATTTCCGAATTCCCCGGTTACCGCCACCAGATCGCCCGGCCTCGCGCCGCTCCTCTGAACCATGCTGTTTCGCTTGGCTATTCCAAATAGGTAGCAGGCGATCACGACATCGTCGCACTCGTTTGTGTCACCTCCGATAACATAAGCGCCATACTCCCGTGCTCCCTCATCAAGCCCCTTGGCGATCTCTTCAACATCACTAGTTGTGGTCGACCTTGGAAGGCCGAGAGAAACCATCACGGCACGTGGTTGGACTCCTTTGGACGCCAAGTCACTGATGTTCATTACAACGGCTTTCCTAGCCGCCTGCCGAAGGCTCATCCCTCTAGGAATATCGGTTCGCCTGACCAGCATGTCGCATTTCAGAATGGCAAGTCTGCCGGCTCCGATGTCCATTCCAGAGACATCGTCGCCGAACGGTATGGGCATGCGGGGCATTTTGTGGAGTCTTCTCACAATCAGGTCAATGATTTTGCGTTCTCCAGGTAGAGAATCCTCATCCATCTTCAGGCTGTCCTCACGTACAAGATGGTTGCTCATGATCTTGAATGCTTGGATTCACCCGAGCTCCACTTGCGCACCGGAATGGTCGGTAGATCTTGGGTGAGTATGGAGCCTCGGGCGGGCTTCGATCCCGCGACCTCCCGCTTACGAGGCGGGTGCTACTGGCTGACTCTAGCATCTACCAGCTGAGCTACCGAGGCGTGTAGAACGACTTCGCTAAGAAGAGACTCTCATTTAAGATCTGTTTTAGTTCCGCGGGGTTTCCGGTGGGCTGCGCTCAGAAGGCCCCTACTGCAATCAGTCTCATTGTCGGATGTCACGCCTACGATCACATTCATAGCTCGCCTATCATCTCCGGGGGTCGTCCCGTGACAGGCAATTGCGTCTCTCTTTTTACGACAGGTTCTCTGACGAGCGTCGCGACCAGGATGACCGTGAGGAACATGAGTGCTCCCAAGAGATAGAACGGCGCAGACACCGACATCACATACAGCTCACCGAGGATCATGAGTCCAAGCATTCGTCCGAGCGAGACAACTACTTCGTAGCCCCCCATCACCTTCGCGCGTATCTCAGGAATCACACAGTCTGCGAGGAGCGCGTTGATCGGCGCGTTGTTTAGGGCAACGCCTAATCCGAGAATGAGACAGACCAAGTAGACCTGCAACAGTGAGCTCGTGAAAGAGAACGCGATGACGCTTGAGGCAATAATGATTCCGCCAATGATCACGAACGGTTTTCTCCCAAATCGATCTGAGAGATGTCCGGAGAGGAATGTAAATGCGAGTATTGACCCGCTGATGAGGGTGAATGCAAACCCCACTTCTCCGAGTGCCATACCCAGTTTGAACGCCATGTACAGAACAAAGATGAGCACGTAGAGCCCCTGCGTGATGCCTATGATGAATCCTCTGAAACAGAGCACTAGTAGGCTTCTGCTTTCTGTGATGTTTCGGCGCAAGGATCTGAACATGTCGAGAGAGGAGGATTCTGAAGTCGAGACTTGGGACTGGGGTCTGCGGTCCTTGATCGGAACGACAAGTGCGGCCGAGACTAATGACACCACAAATGCAACGTAGAAAGGAATCTTGAATCCCGCTGCCTGGGCGACTACTCCACCGACTGTGGGACTTGCCAGATTTCCAACTGTTTCAAGAGTGGCAGTGAATCCCATTCCTTTTCCTCTGCGTTCGGTCGGTGCCAAGTCCGCAGTCAGTGCGAACACCGCCGGAGTAGCCAGGGCCGATCCAGCGCCTTCTATCATCCGCGCAACTGCGAATTGCACCAGATCCTTGACGAAGGCGAGCATGAGTGAGGAGAGAGAGAACACCACCATGCCGATCACGATTGTCTTCACCCGGCCAAACCGATCTGCCATGATTCCGGCAGGAATGAGACATACGACCAAGGCTACATTGTAGAGGGAATAGGCGAACCCGAGGGCGGAAGCGTCGATTCCAAGCGTGCTTGCGTACTGTGGTAGAATCGGGGTGAACATCCCGAACCCCAGGTTTACGACCAAGAGTGCTAGTCCCAGCAGTACAAGGGAAATCGAGAATCCCCCTCTGATAGAGGAGATGATCGTTCCTGGAAGCTTCCCCTCTGTGTTTGCACTGGGTGCGACGTTCGCGAACCGAGCAATTCCGTGCCGAAACGATCCGCGTCTTTCCTTTCCGCAGCCAGGGGCAAGCGGTCTGGTCATTTCGGCCAGACTCGGGGAAGCGTCCGCTCAGCATGATGGTAAGGAGTGTCAGCACGGGTCAGGAAGCAAGTCATTCCATTGTCTGCGGTTGGTCGCACGCCTTCTTGCGCCTCAGAAACTGCTTTCTGATCTGCTCAACCCCGGAAACAAAGTCGACACAATCGGTCTCCTGCGGCGCAACTCCAGCTGCGGCCTTCCCCGCCAGCGTCTTCAGGATCTTGCGCTCCAGCACCTGTGCGACCGAGCCCAAGTGGGAGATCAGTGCCTGATGCAGGAGAACAGGTCTTCCGAGGGGATCCTCGGTGTGGGACGGACTGTGCCTCTCAACCGCCTCTACGAGGGCTTGGCCTGCGATCTTGCCTAGAATCCCGTTAAATACCTCGATCACCGAGTCGTGCAAGAGCCCTTCGAATACGTATTCTGCGCTTGCGTACACTCCCCTAGGCGCAGTTGCCACTGCCGAGGCTCCTCCGGCCCGCGCAGGGCTAGGTTTTGAAGCGCGTAGGATCGCTCTGCCACTCCCATGTTCAGCTGATGCCCCACCGTTCTTAAAGATTCACATTAACGTGCACAGGGGGCCGTAAATTATAAAACGAAAGACACCGCGAATATACACGGCAGGTGCAAAGTCGTGGGTAGAGCAGCGGGCCCAGGCATGTGGGATTAGATCGATCCGAAGCTCGCCAATAGACTTCGGATGAGGTCACTTGACGAGTTACGGCAGATTTCATAAGCAAGAGAGTGGAAGCTAAAGTGAGTGCATTCGGGATGGGGGGCGCTGGACCGATCAATCGGCTTTCGGTCGAGGCACGCTATCGGCTCTTGGGCAAGTTCATGTACGCCCTCGACGAAAACAACATCCGCATCATCCGACTGATGCACGAGCTCGGCCCTCGGAATATTCTTGAAGTTGCGAGAGCCGCAGGGCTCCCGCCCACAAGCGTGTATGACCGCACACGAAAACTTGAGGAAAAATTCGGGATCCTCTCAATAGCTAATCTTGATCATGCGAAACTTGGGCTCCGCAAGTGTATCACGCTCGTCGAGTCGAATCCAGGACTGGAGGATTTCGTGAGCGAGGCCCTTGCGATTCCGAACTACTGGAAGACAATCACAAGATGTGAAGGCGGATTCACCCACTACGCGCTCCACGCCGTTCCGGAGGGACAGGACCGAGAATTCGAGAAGTACATGGCCGCAATTCAAGAGAGAGGGCTGGTTCGAAAGTGCGAGACAGTATGGGTATCAGACTATAATTATGCATTTCCGAACTTCCGACTGTATGACCCCGTGAACTGCACGTGGGCGTTCGAATGGGACAAATGGATCGACTCGGTCAAGAAGAAAGACCATCCGAAGGCGATCCATGATCCCTCGAACTACTTTATTGAGGCAGATAAGGCGGACCTACTGATTTTGACTGAGCTCGAGCTGAATGCTCGTGCTAGGTTTTCAGAGATCTCCAAGGCCATGGGAATCACGCTCCAAGCTGTCAAGTATCGGTATGATAAGAGAATCCTCCCTAGAGGTCTCATCAAAGACTTCATCATCAACTTGGCTGCTCATCCCCCAGAGCTAGCTGACATGTATGAGGTTCTTCTGAGTTTTGAGGACGGGGAGAGCATGAACTCATTCTTCGGAGCGTCTGAAGAGATGTTTCCGATCTTACGTACCGTGAAAGTCCTGGGCGAAACGAAGCTGGGAATCAGGACCTATTCTCCGCACAATGAGACTGGAGAGCTTTTCAGGATGCTGTCGAAGCTGGCAAGGTCAGGCCTGGTATGCGACTACTCCGCGGTCAGGCTTAGGCCTGAGACCCAAGCTCGACAGTCCATATCGGCTGAACTCTTCGAAGACAAGCTCGGATGGAAATACGACTTGAGTCGACACCTTGCCACGCTCGACGCGATCGTTGAGCACGCCAAGGTAAGTTCTGGATAAGGGGAAAGACAAACCCGGCAGCGTTCCCTTCGTGTCTCCGTACCGATGCGACCCATATGGAGCCTGGCGGGCAACGCCTTGGTTCTATGGCGACATGTGAGCTCCATACAACAGGGATGAGTTTTAATGATCCTGTTGCGCTCGTAGGGCCAAAAATCAACTTCGGAAAACGTGCCAAGTTCGAATCTCAGGAGATCTTTCGGTGTAGGCGGGTTGAATCAATGAAGCAACTGATTCATAGTGGCGTTCTGTTCCCGAGATATGAGCCGAAAGGCTTCAATATCACCATTCAAGGCCAGCCTGCAGTCTTGAGCCCACAGCAAGAGGAGATGGCTGTGGCATGGGTTAGGAAGCTCGGAACCGAGTACGTTGAAGATCCAGTCTTCGTCAAGAACTTCTTCCGAGATTTCTCCAATGCGCTGGGACTGAGCAGCAAGCTTGGGCCCGGGGATTTCGACTTCTCAGAGATCATCAAATACGTCGAGAATGACCGTGCCAGAAAACTTACGATGGGCAAAGACGAGAAGAAGCATCTCGCTGCCGAGAGGAAGGTGATTAGGGAGGCGAACAAGGCGAAATATGGGCAGGCGATCGTAGATGGGGAGAAGGTCGATCTTGGCAACTACATGGCCGAGCCTTCCTCCATCTTCATGGGGCGCGGTAAGCACCCGTTGAGAGGAAAATGGAAAAAAGGCCCGTCTGAACTCGACGTAGTTCTGAATCTTTCACCAGACGCGCCTAAGCCTTCAGGCAACTGGAAGGAGATAGTTTGGCAGCCAGATTCCATGTGGGTCGCGAAATGGGACGACAAACTCCGTGGAGAAGAGAAGTACGTATGGCTGGCCGATTCATCTTCAGTCAAGCAGGAGCGTGACATTGAGAAGTATGACAAGGCGAATACGCTCGATCGCAAGATCAATGATTTAAGAGCTCACATTATTGCGAACCTAAAGACGGACGATATCAAGCGACGAAAGGTCGCCACCGTCTCCTACCTGATTGACGCCCTGAAGCTCAGAGTCGGCGACGAGAAAGACAAGGATGAGGCAGACACCGTAGGCGCCACTACACTAAGGCCTGAACACATCACGATTCGCGAGAACAGACAAGTGGTATTCGATTTTCTCGGAAAAGATTCTGTACGGTGGTACAAGGAGGTTGAACTGCCCGAGCGGGTCGTGGAGAACCTGAGGGAGTTCATGACTAACGTGAAGTCATCCATATTTGAGGGAGTGCGCTCAAACGGCGTCAACGAGTTCCTAAGCGAGGTTGTTCCTGGACTCTCAGCGAAAGTATTCAGAACTTACCATGCCTCCATGGTCGTCGGAGAATACCTGAAGACTGCCAAGGTCGACAAGGATGATCCAGACTACGTCAAGAAGAACGCCGCGACAATGGCGAACCTTGAGGCGGCAATCATCTGCAACCACAAGCGAAAGCTTCCAAAGAACTGGGAAAATTCTCTAGCGAAGAAAATGGAACGCCTCAAAGTACTCCAAGCTAGGAAGACGAAGAAATCTGCAGAAGCCGTAAAGGCAGCGAAGATGAGGATCAAAACGATGAAGGCGACACGCGACTACAATCTGGGCACATCCCTCAGAAGCTACATTGACCCCCGCCTCTACTATCGGTGGGGGCAGGATGTCGCCTTCGATTGGAGACTTTACTATCCGAAGACACTGCAGCGCAAGTTCTCATGGGTGGAGAAAACCCAGTAGCTTCAGAGAACGCGGCTCATGCTTGATTGATGGCTTGTCGACGCTCGAGCTAGAGCATGGCCTCGCCGCCATTCACGTGAATCGTCTGTCCAGTAATGAAGCTCGCCTTTTCTGATGCCAGAAAAACTGCAACATGAGCTATGTCTTCAGGCTGGCCCATTCTATGTAGCGGAACCAACTCAAGGGCCTTTTTCTTCTCATCCGGGGTTATGCCTGATGTCATGTCGGTCTCAATCCAGCCGGGTGCGATCGCGTTGACTGTAATGTTGTAGCCTGCTAGTTCTAAGGCAAGGGATTTCGTAAGTCCAAGGACAGC
>Ga0187878_1001309_pt1 | contig 24791 bp, 26 predicted proteins | sample June2016WEW_17_1_FD_132979 | JGI IMG/M metagenome (GOLD analysis project Ga0187878, IMG submission 132979) | Peatland microbial communities from SPRUCE experiment site at the Marcell Experimental Forest, Minnesota, USA - June2016WEW_17_150 | ecosystem: Environmental > Terrestrial > Soil >...
CTATATTCGACGCCGGGGAAGAGTCGGACGATCGAGTTGAGGTCTATCTTCTGTTTCAGCGTGGCCGATGCGACGACGTTCTCTATATTGATGTACGATTCATGTTTGGCCAGAGAGCGCACCTTAGTGATGTCCAAGGTGCACTTTATGAAGGAAGCCTATATGAATACGGCTTAAGGGTGCACACAAGAAGCTCCTGAACCCCTAGTTGAGCGCGATTGGCCGCACGATGAATGGGGTCGTCGAGCTCATACTGCGGGCAACTGAATTTGAGCCCTCATTTTTGCTCGTCGGGTCTCCTGGTGCGTACAGCCACAAGTATTAGGTCACCTTTTATAGTAGTCTTGCCCCTTGCGTGACCAGTATACTGGAGATCTTACTGCGTGGATGACGGGAGGGCTGCGTGGCTCGTGCCGATTATCGCGGCGAGTATCATCTTTCGTATAACTAGATAATAGGGACGGTGGAAAGCGAAATGGGTTATGAGAATCGACGCTATGGTGCCCCGAGGCAAATGACGAAAGTCAAATGCTCCGATTGCGGCGCAGAGACGGAAGTGCCGTTTGTGCCGACGACGGGCAGACCAGTCTACTGTAGAGACTGCTACCAGAAGCACCGAAGGTATTAGGCAAACAGCCTAGAACCGATATTGACCGGAATTTCTTCATTTTTGTTCGTCCTCAAATGTGCATCCTCAATTGTTTCCTGATCTAGATCTACGACGATTAGCTCTGCCGACGTGCCTGTACCAGAAGCGGCCGATCCACATGTCGGATAGGCACGGGGCTCTCTCCAACTGAACGAATCTTCTACGTTGGACACTACCAAACGAATCACCTTGACGAAGAAAAATGAGGAACGTCCGAGACGTAGCGAAAACGCGAAGCGTATTATAGCCGAACAGCGGCACTGGGCGGGCAGTGTGTCAATTGGCAGAAGAAGAAGACGAAGAGGAAGAAGAGGAAGAAGACGAAGAGGACGAGGAAGCCTGGCAGCGCGGACAAGACCTCGTGGCTGTCGGAAGTGTTAAACCTGCAATAGCGACACTAGATCTACACGTGATTTCTGTGCCGAAAGCGAAGAAGAAACCAAAGAAGAAACCAAAGTAACCAAAGAACCAAGGGGTTCCTTTGCGGCGACGAGAGGGTTCAAGTAAGTAAGTTAGCAGTGCCGCGAAAGCTCTTCCACAGAAACCCAGCCGCCCCAAGGAACCTACCCATGTTTTTCTATGTTGCGGCGTCCTCGGGCTTGCACCTCGCAGCAAGACTAGGATCGGAGCAGCGGACTCACGCTTGTCAAATTCTGGAGTAGGGGGGCCGCTTCTTAGTTCTCTTGTGACAGAAACCTGAGAACTAAAGCGAACGAGAAGCAGGCAATGAACGCCGAACGATACTCTGGTCCAGCGAAAAGTGAGCAGTAGTTTTCCATTGTTTGGGCGGTTTGAGTCTCATCGGTGGGCCGTGAACGATTCCCGGCATAGACATTAGACAATGGCAATTAACCCTAGTGCTATGACAGCTATGACTACGTGTGGGAAGTCGCAAAGCAATGTCAACGGAATCAGAAGCTAGGGCACGTCTATTGTTCCAATGTCTTGATAGCCAATCTTTAAGGACGGGTGTTCGCTTGGTTATGAATCATGGCTAATTACGACAGTCTAGTGCGTAACGTCCTTTCTTCAACCCTTGCGATTCAGTCAGGTGATGACGTCATTGTCGAAACGTGGGATCATGGCTTACCCATCGCAGCAAATTTCATTTATCGACTTCGCGAGCTAGGCGCACGCCCAATGCTATTGCTTGAGCACGAGAAAGCATTCTGGAGATCTGTCGAATCACTTCCAGAAGATAAGCTGGGCAAAGTGGGTGAACATGAATGGGCTGCGATAGAGAAAGCTAAGGGATACATCTTCATCCCCGGCCCAGATGAGTTCTCCAAAGTCTGGAAGAACCCTTCAAAGTTCAGGGCGTCTACTAGCTACAATGAGGAATGGTATGAGAGAGCCAAAAGATATCGGCTGAAAGCCGCCCGGATTGGCTTAGGCTATGCCACCCCTAATCGAGCTCGCTCATACAGGCTTTCGCTCGCCGCGTGGCAGCGAATGGTAATCGCCGCATCCACTGTCGATTTCGCTGCGTTGAAAGACCAAATCACTAAACTCACTCCTTCGCTGAAGAACGGTGAAGTTAAGATTACTTCCCCCAATGGAACAAACTTGAATCTCCGACTAGCAGACCGAGAAGCTTACTCGGAAGATTGCATAATTGACGCTGAAGATTTGGATCACGGAAGAAACGTAGCCAACATCCCCGGCGGCAACATCCTAGTATGCCCGGATGAAATGTTTGCTGAGGGAAGGGTTGTCTTTGATAGGCCAACTCCATACATGGGCAAGTGGGTGGGCGGAATCCGCCTAGGCTTCAAAGATGGTGTACTGGTCAACTATCAGGCGCGCCAAAACGGTGACCACTTCAAGGCAAGCTACGAGAAAGCGTCAAGCGAAAAGAACAGGATCGCAGCTATTGGTATAGGCTTGAACCCTAAAGCACGCATGGGCTTCCTACAGGACGGCATAACTGTAGGCGCAGTCACCGTTGCAATTGGCGGCAATGATGATATTGGCGGAGCAAACAAGACTGATTTCTATTTCCCAGGTGTCCTCACGAAGGCCACACTAACCATCGACGGAAACACAATCGTTCAAAATGGTAAACTGACCGCGTGAACAATAGTCGGGAAGAATGGGGGGAAGTTGAGTTGTCGGTTAATATTGGCAGGATTATGGGGATTCCAGTAAGGATTCACTATACACTGTGGTTTGTGTTTATCCTGATCGCTTGGTCGCTCGCTTATGGCTACATGCCCAGCCAGTATCCCGGACTCGGCGTTGTCACCTACTGGGCAATCGGGATTGCATCGGCGATAATTCTCTTTGCTTCAGTTCTTGTCCATGAACTATCCCATTCCTATATTGCGAAGAAGAATGGGCTTCCGATAGGCAGAATCACGCTCTTCTTCTTTGGTGGGGTCTCAGAGATGACCGAGGAGCCTCAGAATCCAAGCTTGGAGGTTCGTATGGCCGCCGCAGGACCACTAATGAGCTTTCTCATTGCTGGCGTCTTAGGGGCTCTCTGGTACTTGGGAGGCCTCGCGAAAGCGCCCGTTGCAGTGACGGCGACGATCGGATATGGTGCTCTAATAAACGCTGTCTTGGGTGTCTTCAACCTGTTACCTGCCTTTCCGCTGGATGGGGGTAGAGTATTCCGTGGGAGCATTTGGAAGCGCTCGAACAACCTCATCTCAGCCACAAGGACCGCAACGCGTGTCAGCGAGGCTATCTCCCTCCTCATGATGCTGGGAGGATTTGTGGCAATAATCATGGGAGACTTCGTGAGTGGCATATGGGTAATCTTCCTCGGCTGGTTCATCAGATCCGGAGCCGAAACGAGCCTGAGGCAGACACTGGTCGGTGAAACCCTATCTGGCGTTACGGTTGGTGACATCATGACACGAGATGTGCTGACGGTTCCTTGTAATATCACAGTTCAGCAACTTGTGTCCGAATACTTCCTTGTACATCCCCATGGTGGCTACCCTGTTGTTGAGGGCAAGCAGGTGCTAGGCATAGTCACGATGCAGTGCGTGCGGTCAGTCCCGAAGGAGAAAAGGGAAACAGCTGCGGTCAAAGAAGCGATGATTCCCTGCGAAAAAGTGGTAACAGTGAAACCTTCAGTATCCGCCCTAGATGCACTGAACACCATGGCTCGCCAGAATGTAGGAAGACTTCTGATACTCGATGGGCCACAACTGCTCGGCATTGTGACTCGAGGAGACTTGATGCGGGCAATTCGAACAAGACAGGAACTCGGAGGGTAGTCGCGAGAGAAAGAGAAAATCGGCGTTCTATTTTTCCACATGAGAGGTAATATGTAGCTGCCATGCCAAAAGTCACAAGATCTGGGAACTGTATCGCCGAAGCTATTCCGTAGACTAGTAGTCTTGGCAAGATGCTCGAAATGAAAGAATGTGAACTCATTATCCAGGAAGCTTTGAGGGAAGAACGATCTTCCCTGCTGATAGACGAGGCTTACCGAATATGCAACCTTCATCACATCCCTACACCGAAATTTCAAGTGGTCATCCGTTTGCAAGAGGCCGTTGAGAGGGCAAACGAAATTGGATATCCTGTAGCTTTAAAGATCATTTCTCCTCAGATTCTACACAAATCGGACGTGGGTGGGGTCGTCCTGAACGTTGGGAATGAGAAGGAGCTCAGGACGGAATATGAAAAGCTGGTTGCCGAAGTCAATAGGAGAGAACCGTCAGCGAAGGTCACAGGAGTTCTAGTTGAAAAAATGATGGTTCCTTCGACCGAGGTTATAGTTGGAGGAATAAGAGATAGCCAATTTGGCCCCGCGGTTATGTTTGGAATGGGGGGCATGTTCACCGAGGTGTACGATGATGTCGCATTCCGCGTAGCCCCCATCGACAGAGTGGACGCTCTAAACTTGATTCATGGACTAAAAGGGTCGAAAGTACTAGAGGGAATCAGAGGAAAGCCCCCAGCAGACCTAGATTCGGTAATCAACGTGTTGACCAACGTTTCAGACCTAATGATAGAACATGATGCGATAACCCAGCTGGACCTGAACCCAGTGATCGTCTATTCAGACGCAGTGTGCGCCGTTGACTCTCGGATCATTCTAAGGGAAACAGGAGATGTCTAGCATGGACCTAGACCCCTTCTTCAAGCCCAAGTCCGTTGCGGTGATCGGAGCTTCCAGGGAACCCCGAAAGTTTGGCCATGTCATCTTCAAGAACTTCGTGGAATCCGAATTCAAAGGGAAGGCGTATCCGGTCAATCCGAAAGCCGAGACCATACTGGGCCTCAAGACATACCCTAGTGTGAAGGAAGTCCCTTCTGAATTGGATCTGGCAGTGATTGCAGTCCCAGCACCGATGGTTCCTCCTGTAATCGATGAATGCTTGTCGAAGGATGTCAAAGCGGCAATAATAATCTCTGGAGGATTCAAAGAGGTTGGCGAGAAAGGAGAAGAACTTGAGCTTGAAATTAGGGAAAAGATCAGGGGCAGCGGGCTAAGGATTATTGGTCCAAACTGCATAGGAGTATACGACCCAATAAACCACATAGACACGCTGTTTCTACCTCGATACAGGTTGAGACGACCGAAGGAAGGCCCAATAGCCTTCATATCGCAAAGTGGCGCCTTCGGTTCCGCAGTACTCGACTGGGCTGCTTCTCAGGATATTGGGATCAGCAAATTCATCAGTATTGGAAACAAAATCGACGTGGATGAAGTTGACATATTAAACTATCTAGTCGATGACTCGTTGACAAAGTGCATCACGGTTTATGTAGAAAGCATAAGCCGAGGCAGGGAGTTTCTAAAAGCATCCTCCAGAGTCGCCAAGAATAAACCCTTGGTCGTGTTGAAGGGAGGTGTGACGAACGAGGGAGCCAGCGCATCCCTATCCCACACAGGGTCTCTCGCAGGATCTGCAAAGGTTTGCGCCGGGGCGTTCAAGCAAGCCGGGGTAGTACAAGCGCAAACTGTAGACGAACTGCTCGATTACGCGCGAACGCTCGCATACCAGCCGCTACCTAAGGATCAGAAGGACATCGCCATAGTCACCAACGGAGGAGGATTCGGGGTAATAAGCACCGATGAGGCCTCAGGACTCGGCCTCAAGTTGGCGAAATTCAATCCGGAGACCGTGAGAACTCTAAGGGAAAAGCTACCGGAATACGCGACAGTGCATAACCCATTAGACCTCGTAGGCGACGCTGACGTAGAGCGTTACAGGTCGGCATTGGACGCCGTTTCGTCAGACCCGAACGTTGGAATAATCCTTGTAATCGTGCTTCTTCAAACATCCTTCATTGAATCTGACGTAGTTGACGCCATAACCGAATCCCAAGTAACCTACGGCAAGCCGACAGTCGTATGCACTATTGGAGGAGAGTTCACTCAGATACTGGTCAAAATGCTGGAAGAGAATCGAATACCCTCGTACCCGACTCCTGAGAGAGCCGTTAACGCGATAAACGCTTTGATTCAGTACGCCAAAGCCCTTGAAGACATAAACAAGAAACAGCAATTGAACGAGCGCGGAACAGCATAGGCCGATCGAGTGACGAAACGGAACACAACTTGCCGTTGGCCCTCTCCCTCATGAAGCCTTACGAGTGATCTGTTGACTCGGGGTACAGATCCTGTCTACTCTCAACCGTTGTGATTCAAACCCGCTGATAGTACCGCGTCCACGAATCAGGTGGGAAGAGAAGGCTACATTCAACCCCGGCGGAGTCCTTGAGGACCGTACATTTCACTTGTTCTATCGGGCAGTGGATACGAATGGTATTTCCTCGATAGGATACGCTGCGCTAAGCACGGATATGAAGACAGCTGAGAGGCCTGACCACCCGATCCTGGCTCCAAGTGAGGGGTGGGAGGAGCTTGGGTGCGAAGATGCGAGAATCACGCGGATCCGCAATACGTACTATGCACTGTACACCGCCTATTCGAGGAGAGGGCCAAGGATCGCATTGGCAACGAGTTCCGATCTCAGTAGATTCAAAAAGATTGGGCTGATCGGACCTGACCTAGTCAACAAGGACGCCGTGCTGTTTCCTGAGACCATCAGAGGGAGCCTTGCTATGATTCATCGAATCGAACCCTCAATGCAAATCGCGTATTTTGACAATCCACAATTCGAGAACCTCTCTGACCCCTCGCTCAGATCTCAGTACTGGACGGAATACCTTCGCAATCTCGATGCACATACGATAATGAAGCCGCAGGAGTGGTGGGAGAAGAGGAAGATAGGAATTGGCCCGCCCCCAATAAGAACGCCCGAAGGATGGCTGATGATCTATCATGGCGTTGACGACAACTACGTCTACAGAGCTGGCGCGGCCCTGGCGGACCTAGATGATCCTCAGAAGATCTTGGCAAGATCGAGAACACCGATACTGGAGCCAATGGAGCCATACGAAAAGTACGGGTTTGTGCCTGACGTTGTGTTTCCGGAGGCCGCGATGGTCCTTGACAGCGATCTCTACGTCTTCTACGGCGCGGCTGACACAGTTTCCTGCGTTGCAACGGCACGCCTCGATGAGCTTCTTGGATGGCTTGTCCAGCAGCGCTAGAACTCACATCCTGTTCCCGTGCAGGAAAATCGGCCGAAGCCTAGACCTCGGCCAGGGGTAAGAGTCTCCTTGGCGAACTGGTGTCGCCACTATTGTCTTTCTAGATGATGTCGCTCGTCTGAGCGTGCCACTCGACACTTGTTCGCTCTTACCAAGCGGCTAAGCCCCAGCCTGTATTACCCTCAGCTTGCTGACCGGTAGTCCATGCGTGTCCACGGTGGTAGCTCACACAACAACGCGATCTAGATTCTCAGTACCTATGCCTCTTGTAGTCCCGTCTTAAACTTACCACTTGGTCGCCTGAGAGAGAGCAGGGCCATAATTCTTTCTAGAACCATCGTAGTCCTTGCCATCGACCTAGCGACTTCTGAGCTTCTACCTAAAGTTCACTGAATCACTGCTCAGAAACTTCGACTGTTCTAGCAAGGAAGCAAACTAAAAAGGTAATGTTGCACCTTGTTTATGCGACCTTCGATTGAATGTCGGCCACGTCATGAAGAGAGTCGTTGTTGCGATAGATTCAGAGGCTACCGTAAAAGATGCGGCAAGCAAAATGGCTCAACACCAGGTAGGATGCTTGATCGTAACTGAGAAGGGCAGGCCAGTAGGCATTCTTACGGAGACAGATATGCTGTCAAGGGTTCTAGCGCTGGCTAAGAATGCTGAATCAACGAAGGTCAAGACAGTCATGTCGAAGCCCCTGATCTGCGCAAGCCCCGATATGGATTTCACAGAAGCTACTAGGCTCATGGTCAATAGGGCGATCAAGAAGCTTCCTATCACTCACGGCGAACAGCTTGTTGGGATCTTGACAATAACAGATGCCATTGCGGTTCATCCGGGGATGCACGATTTCATCGAAGAGGAAGCGAAAGGGAACGTCCCTAAGAGATTTGTAAAGAGACTGCGGAAGAGATAGCGCAGAATGGTTGTCCGTTTTGACCTGATCATAACGGTTGCGCCCAACTTCTGTACCGCCGCACGAGGTCAGCCTTATCTCTGGTAACTTGGTTCTATTCTCGGACGACTTTCCAATTGGAGAAGTGATGGTTGAGGAAAATAGGCGTAGTCACAAGTGGCGGAGATGCGCCTGGCATGAATGCTGCTATCCGAGCCGTTGACCGCATCGCCTATTCAAAGAAGCTTCAAGTTTTGGGTTTCAGGAGAGGCTGGGAAGGCTTGATTACAAACACATTTACCGTCTTGACGCCTCGATCGGTGGGTGGCATAATACAACTAGGCGGTACAATCCTCCATACATCAAGATGCCCAGAGTTCAGAAAGAGAGAAGGGATCAGGAAAGCCGCGGAAACTCTAGCATCGAATCATATTGACGGACTCGTAGTGATCGGCGGTAACGGCTCCTTCAAGGGCGCTCTGGGGCTAAGCGCACACACGGATACCATGATCGTCGGAGTTCCTGCATCAATCGACAACGATGTCTTTGGGACAGAAGAAACCATAGGCTTCGACACAGCCGCAAACACAGCGGTCGCCGAGATCGACAAGATCCGAGACACTGCAGTTTCCCATGAGAGAGTATTCATGATTGAGGTGATGGGACGAGAGAGGGGCTTTCTCGCACTGGAGATCGGGCTCACCGTTGGTGCAGAAATAGTTCTAGTTCCGGAAGTGAAATATCGAAAGGAGAACCTCTTCAAGACCATAATAGAAAACAGGGCCAAAGGAAAGAAGTCAGGCCTAATCGTGGCGGCAGAAGGAATAGGAGACACCCGCCTGCTTGCAAGACAGATCCAGCGAAACACAAAGGCAGAGGTTAGACTGAGCATCATAGGCTACGCCCAAAGAGGCGGCAGCCCCACAGCAAGGAGTCGGCTCTTAGCGAGCTTGTTCGCAGAGAAGGCAGTCCAGATGCTGTCAGACGAGAACGGCAACAGAGTAGTCGGACTGCAAAATGGAAGGATTGGAAGCATCGAGCTTCAGAAGTCATGTAGGACTGAGAAGACTCTGGATCCAGACCTACTTAGGCTGACTAATGTACTTGCAACATGAACATTCTGGAAAACACCGGGCCAAAGTGCGTTGGCTCACGCCAGCAGTTTCGGGCACGTGTATTTTCAATCATGGGATCTTGATCATCTTGGAAAATGCCTATAGATACAATCTCTCTCCAATCACGCTAACACGTAGTTGATTAGATGTCACCTGCTAACATCTCCACGGGCAAGGTCACCGAAATGCAGTTTGGGACAAATAAAACCAAAATCGTTTGCACTATCGGCCCCTCGACTTCTTCCAAACAGATGTTGCTGCGACTTGCAAGGGCTGGAATGAATGTAGCCCGCCTGAATCTCTCACACGGCTCCCTGAAGGAGCAAATGGCTCGATTGAACCAGATTCGAGAGACTTCGACTAGCAGTGGAGTTCCACTAGGTGTCTTGGTTGACCTGCCTGGTCCAAAAATCAGAGTAGGGAAGGTTTCGCCCGAACCCGTGGTCTTGAGCAAGGGCTCGGAGCTTACGCTGACAGCCCGCCGTCTTGTAGGAAATCCGGGGCAAGTTTCCATTACCGACTCATCGGTTCTGAGAGAACTCAGCAGGGGAGACTCAGTTTTCCTCGCAGACGGGACAATCAGGCTGACCGTGGAGCACGCAAGGACCAGCGAAGCGGTCTGTCGTGTGACAAGAGGCGGAGCCTTGTTCTCTGGGAAAGGAGTGAACCTGCCTGGCAAACGGTTGGGGCTCAGAGCACTTGCACCGAAGGATGTCAGCCTGCTGCGGCTTGCCTTGAAGAATCATGTGGATTTCATCGGCCTATCCTTCACAACAAGTGGTGACGACATACTTCGAGCAAAGCGCATTGTCAGGCAAGCACATCGTCAAGCATGGGTTATTGCGAAGATCGAAAACCGGCTAGCGGTGCACAACCTTGATGCGATCGTCCAGGAAGCTGACGGCGTAATGGTCGCTCGAGGAGACTTGGGCGTCGAGATGGGTATCGATGACATTCCTTTCTTGCAGAAGAAGATCATCCAGAAAGCAAACCGGGCTGGGAAACCGGTAATCACTGCAACTCAAATGCTGGAGTCCATGGTGGACAACGCTGTGCCCACGCGCGCCGAAGTAGCGGACGTTGCAAACGCCATAATCGACGGGACCGATGCGGTCATGCTTTCCGAAGAAACAGCCGTCGGGAAATATCCTGTAGAAGCAGTCAAGGTAATGAAGAGAGTAGCCGCCGCCACAGAGAAGGCGCTTCCTTACCGTGCGCTGCTGGACTCCAGACGAGCGCTTGTGAAAACGATCACTCAGGAAGCAATTAGCTTCTCCGCGTGTGACGTTGCGTATGAGCTGGGCGCCAGCTGCATCGTAGCGCATACCAGAACCGGCGTGACGGCGCATAGAGTCTCCAAGTTCAGATCCTCTGTGCCGATCATCGCATTAACGTACCGAACGCCGGTCATGAACCGGCTTTCGTTGCTCTGGGGCGTCTACCCCTATCGAGTGAGAAAACTGCGGACGACTGCAGAGATATTTGCGGCTGCGAAGATCGCGGCGCGTGCAAGCGGTGTTGCCCGCGGAGGTAGCAGGATCGTCGTGGTCTGCGGGGATCCATCAACTCCAACCGGAACAACCGATCTTCTAAGAGTACAAACTATCCGATCTCATGACACACCGTGGCCTTCTCTGTCGAATATCCACAGGCTGTTGGCGATGGTAGACGATCGAAAACGAAATGGAGTCAAAGAGATCTGCGCCGAAACTTCATCTTAGACCTGTAGCTCCTGCCTTCTCCGGGTCGTTCCAATCAGATCTACAGACTTTTCCCAAAGTGTGCACCCAGATGGAGGACGGGCAGAATACCCAGCGCTCTAGCGAATCATGCAGACGGCCAATTCGCCTGGGCGGTCTGTTCGGTCATCGCGAATGTTGTCGTGTGTCGGGCAAGGAGGTGGCTTGGTCGTTCTGGATTATTCTTCGTATCAATTTCTTGGTTTGCTTCGGGCCCGAGACTGATAGGCACCTAACACCGGTGCTCCTCACGATGTAGTCGTTCCCACCTTTGAACAGGGCATCCCCAACAAATAGCATATTCTCGCCTCTTGCACTGAGATGCTTTTCCAACTTCTTGACGCACAATGTCTTGTTGACGCCATTCTTGGTAACGTCGATCGAAGTGGTTCCGCCAATGGTTATCTCGAAGTCGGGCAATTGCGTTTTCAGGAGCCTTCTAATCCTAAGACGCTTTTTCTGATTGGGGTCCCATTTCTGCTTGAGACGCAGCGGAGCCTTCTGCCCCAAGGCGGAGAAGGTGAGCTGGCTCCCCCTGTTCTCAAAAACCGGTCCGTATATCTTCCTTGGATGGACATAGCCGATTTCCGTGAAGACCATTTCGAATGACCTGACTATTCTCCTGACGGCGTATTCGGGCAGGAGATTGCTATACGCCAGAGAGAAACGGCCACGTCTTCTGTCATAATGGTAACCGCTGGCCGAACAGGTCGGAAACAAAAACAAGTTGCACAGATTAGCGCTCTTTGGCAGTCTACTCAGGAACTGATTCTTTAGCTGTTGAAAAGAACAGCCTGAGGTCACTGCAACGTATCTTAGCCGCAGCAGCTCGGAAATCAGTGAAGCCATTTCATTGTCGAGGTCGGACTTGCTCTCGGTCAGAGTGCCATCAAGGTCGAAAATGATTATCTTCTTCCGCGCTACGGAATTGGTGCCGCTCATGGTCGTCACATCTCCGCCATACAACATCGTGAAATCGTATGAAAAGGATGAGCTCTACCCACTTGATGCCTACAAAATCAATCAAACGACGACGAACGACGGTCCAAACCACGACGGCCACAACAAAACCAAAGAGACAGGTTGCACGAACAGATCTCCATGAGAGAAACCAAGGTTTGGGCTTACGTTTTCATAACAACAAGGCAACCAAGACGGGTGGTACAGGCAATCCGTAGAATCCCGGGCGTCGTGAAGGCAGATGGCCTGTTCGGAACTCCTGACGTTATCGCTATCGTCGAGGGGAGTGACATAGCTTCGATGGACACAGTCATAGATAGAATAGCTGAAATCCCAGACATCGTAGTAACCGATTCCAAAGTTGCACGATGGATCGACTAACCGGTTTTCGCGCCCGCTTAGCCCACGACTGGCCTATCCAGTTCGTCTGGCTGCTCTTCGGTGGAATGGTTCATCTTGCAGGCCTATTGGGAGCCAGACGCGAGAGGGTAGGCGACCTTGAAGTTGTGCACACACTCTTCATTGTGCGAGTGTCGTGATTTGAAAGACACATATCAACCCCAACCGACGGACGACGGTTCAAAACACCCACAATGAAAATACAAAAACAAACACCACACAAGAAAATCCCCCCCATAGAGGAGCATTTCCCTTCTTACACACACCAAAACAACGCCTTTCTCAAAGAGAACCAAAATAGCCAGCGACAATCATCGCAAATGCGTGTGCGCACCATTAGACCCCCACCTGCGTGAATAACCGGAGAATACGTCGATCGACTGGGAGTTATGTCAAAAAGTAAAGTAAATCAGTCACCGTCGCCTATCGATAGGGTGAAGAAAATGGCCATTCTTAGGGGAGGATGTTATGACAGAGACAGTTAAGCCACTATCACACGAGATTAGGGAAAGGCTTCCGCGATTAGTTCTCGATTTCGTGGCCATAGTGATAATCTTGTTCGTCGCTTACATTGTTCTTCCTATTGCGTATGCGATAAACCTCAATGTCCCCGTTATCGGTCTGTCCGTTGGCCTGGCTGTGGCAGTGATCTTTCTCGTGATACTAGCCATCCTAGTCGTCCGAATCCTGCGCGATACTGCTGTAATGGTGCATCATGGTTCGCATATGCTAGCGAGAGCAGTTCCGGGGCTGGAAGAGCACCAGCAGAACTTGATTCGAAAGGTCGTTCGAGATTTCTTATCAGTTGTCGTGATACTGATCCTGTTCTACTTGCTGACGCCTTTCATTGTGCTGATACCTGGAATCGGCGCATCGTTTGCAGCCGCGATCCCGCTAATCCTAGCAGCGGTTGTTATTATTCTTCTGTACGATGCAGGTCGGTTACTCTACGATGAGATATCTAAATCCGTTCACAAGGTCTCCGACAAGATCGCTTCAATCGTTGAAGAATCCGAGAAGTCGAAGAAGTAGGCATCCTGAATATGCCGAAGACCTTCGCCGATGAGATACGTGAGCGTCTGCCACGCATCCTGACAAACCTGGCCACGATGCTCGCGCTCATCTTTGTACTGTACCTAATCATGCCCGTAGCGTACGTTACGAGTTATGTGCTTCCTGGAGTTGGCGTTGCTGGAGGAGTCCTTGTTGGTGTCGCAGCGCTCATCTTCGCCTTGATCATTGAGTCGCGAATCTACGGTGATTTACAAGGTTTAACAGGCGCACTCGCCAGTTACGCGGTCGCGCGCAGGAAGCGACTTGCAGCGACAAGGAAAGAAGAACTCAGAAGCTCACTCGCGGACATGGGAAAAGTAGTATCGCTTCTGATTCTAATAGCACTGATCGCGCCAGTTCTCGTCATTATCCCGGGCATAGGTGTTGTCGTAGTAGTTCTGCCGATCATGGGCATACTGATCGTGGTGCTCTACGGATGGAGGAGCTGGGAGATCGCAAAAGAAGAACTAGAGAAAGTCTTCAAGGCATTCGCAGATGGTATAGCCAAATCGTTTGAGAAATGAGAATGTATATTCCGCTCTTTCAGGTCTTGATCACTACGTTGTTGAGATGCCCGCAATCTTACTCTTAACTTGAGAGTTTTCGGTATGATGGTGCGGGCGTCCGAATTTGAACCGTCCCGCGTCGTCGTTTGATTGATTGTATGTGTGCGCACCAAGAGACCCGACGACGATATTAGTCTCGTTTCCTGTAGAAGAGGGCTTTTGTGATCTCCGCTGCGACAACATAGATCACCACGATCATTGCGATTGTTAGAAGCAACCAAGTAGGAAGTGGCCGGAACTCGAACAGCTTGCCGAGTGAAGTGAAAGGTAAAGCGATCGTAACTAGAGCCATCAGCATGGTGGCGATTAGCAGGTACTTGCTCGGCGTGCTCCTGAGGAACGATCTCCTTGTCCGAACCACGAGAACGATCAGCGATGCTGAGAGAACAGATTCCACAAACCAGGTGGTTCTGAACAAGGGCGGTTGAGCATGCAATAGGAACAATAGCACCCCAAATGTGAGGTAGTCAAACACCGAACTCAACAGGCCAAATGTTGCCATGAAATCTCGTATGAATTTGATGTCCCATCGTCTAGGTTTTTCAGTCAATTCTTTGTCCACGCTGTCGGTAGGGATAGACATCTCTGGAAAATCAGTCAAGAGATTCATTACCAGCACCTGCACCGGTAACATTGGAAGGAATGGCAGAAAGAGTGAGGCTCCTGCCATGCTGAACATGTTACCGAAGTTGGCGCTTGTCGCCATGAACACGTACTTGAGAGTGTTTGCGAAAGTCTTTCTGCCCTCACGCACGCCCCGCACGAGAACTGAAAGATCCTTCTCCAGCAGTACAATATCTGCTGCTTCATTGGCAACATCGACTGCGCTGTCAACTGAGATGCCAAGATCGGCATGAAGTGCAGATGCATCGTTTATGCCGTCTCCCATGTAGCCTATGGTATTCCCTGCCTTGCGCAAGGCTAGAATGATGCGTTCCTTCTGGTTCGGTTCGACTTCTGCGAAGACGTTCGTGTCGTTGACTCGCTTGAGTAATGCTTCATCGCTCATTCCGCGGATTTCAACACCTGTCACGATTTGCGGCGTCGACATTCTGGTTGGCGGGGAATCCGAAGAAGTATTGTCAATGCTTTTCCTCATCTTCAAGACGACTATGCATGTTCCTTCGTTAGCTACTTTGTTCGTCCATTAATCCTTCTAACTGTATCTGTATATTTCATGGGAGATGATGTTGTTGCTCACACTATTCCGTTTCTGTTCTTGCCGTCGTAATCTTTTTCTTCTCTCCTGAAGTCCACTCTGCACGAAGCCTGGTTCGCTTCTCAACCTTCCGCAACGCAGAAAGAAGAGAGCGGTTCAACTCGTTTGCGCTCTCTCCCTCCATCTCTGCTTCAATACTAGACTGACCTCTCCTACTGCCGTCACCATTGCCAGTGGTAGTCTCGATGACAGAGCCACGGCCGCTGACTAGCTCTTCAAGAACAGGACGGACTCCCTCACGGTTCTCTGTGCTGACCGTGGCAACAAGCGAAAACAGCTTCTTTTCCGCCATTTGTTAGACCTCCGCATGAATCGACCTCGGTCTATCGGTCGCTAGCGAGGTTCAGAGGCTTAGGTACATGCTCGCAAGAAAGGCCTTCTTCTTCTTTTCGGGTGGCCACACGAACAGCACTAGGATGATCGCATAGACGATGAGCCACTCGTACCATACAATTGCTACTTAATTCGGCAAAGGGGTTGGACGATGGGTCTGGCGAAGGCAAGCATTGGGATCATGGGGAAGGCTTTATGCCTTGAGTGCGCTTCTGAAGGAAGCCTGAAGTGGTTCCTGGTTGGGCTACAAGGCGACAACGGCATTCTGTCCGACATGCGGGAAAATGATCGACCTATCTCCGCCATATCTCTGCAAGGCCTGCGGATACTCAATGATCCACAAGCGCTGCATCAACTATCCCAGGAACGTAGTAATGCCTCTCAACGAGAAAACCGTCGAGTCTGCGATGACGTTGCTTAGCACCCCTATTCGAGTTAGGCTGCTGTTGGAGATGCAAAGCCTCGGGCTAGTCGACTGGGAAGGAAACCTCACTGCAAAGGGACACGCTCTCGTAGAAGCAATAGGATGAATGCCAAACTGGTTACGCAAGACAGTCAATTGAACTATGCGAAGTCTTGGCGCAAACCGGAGGAGCCCTCGAATACCCATTATAGCGGCCACATAGAAATGTGCCTCAAAACCTTTGTTCTAACCACGTAATCGTATTATTGTTCTCGGTGAACCTTGTCAAAGAAGCGACCGGCAAGAAAGCGTAGCCGACCACACGGCCCAATTCACGGGCCACACGGCAAACGACGCGGGTACCGAAAGAAAGCTTGACCCCTCTGATCATTGCCAATGGCAACGAAACAGGCCTATTTGTGAGCCTTCTTCCACTCTCCGTCTGACATAACCGTTGCTTTGATCGTTTTCCATCCAAGTTGTTTTGCCGCCAGATACCTACCAAAGCCATCTCGGATTTGTGTGAGCGTCGCGTCGAGAACGATAGGTTCCTTCTGACCCTCCTCGTCAAGCTTCTTCGCCATCTCATTGACCTTGGCAGGGTCATACCGATTCAGGAGTTGCTGAGTCTGCAGGCCAGGTTTGATGTTTTGAAGCGGAACGTCATGTGTCCTCATAGCCTATCCCTCCAAAGGGAAACGGATCACCCTATGCATATGAGGATTTCATCGGGCTCCGTATAGGCGAGTTGTCTGTGTTCCTTGTAAGGGAGACCGTTTAAGTACTTCGTATTCCGAATCATTCGATTTGCGAATAGAAATGCAGGCGAGGATGATGCCCTCTTCGGTGGGGGATTGTGCGCACGAAATCCTAGACGTTGTGCCGATGGTCTTCAGAGTGATCCGAACCGAGTTGCGAAAGTATGGTGCCAAGGAAATGTCTCTGCCGCAGTTTCGAGCGTTAGCGTTCGTTTACAGAAATGAAGGCGCATCGCTGTCCGAAGTGGCCGACCACATGGTATTGACTCTCCCCACTATGTCAATGCTCGTCGATGGATTGGTCGTTCGTGGGTTGATTAGTCGTAGAGAGGACCCTGAGGATCGCCGACGCATGACGCTGACGCTTACACGGGACGGACGCTCCAGATTTGAATCTGCCCGCGAGGCGGCGATGACTTACTTGGAGCAGAGACTCAGGCAACTTTCGGCCTCTGACCGCGCCACCATTACGGCGTCCATGCGGATACTAAGAGAACGCTTTGTTGGAGGCGACAAATCTGCTAAGAACTGACGCAGTAACGCAGCAAGCGGGTAAAGGAAAGTTCATAGTTCAAACACAATCACTCACCAAACGTTTCGGTGATCTCACGGCTGTCAGCGACTTCACAGTCTCCATCGAACCTGGCGAAATATTCGGACTAGTTGGTCCCAACGGAGCAGGTAAGACTACGGTAATCAAGATGCTTACAACTCTACTGCCTCCGACAGCGGGAAATGCTTCCGTCGATGGACACGATATTGCTCATGAAGCAGGTGAAGTCAGGAGGGTAATCGGCTATGTTCCACAATTTATCTCGGCCGACGGCGCCCTTTCAGGTTATGAGAACCTGTTGATTTTTTCTAAACTCTACGATATTCCACGCAAGGAACGGGAACAACGGATTGGTGAGGTTCTAAAATTCATGGGGCTATCAGATTTCTCAAACAAGCTTGTCCGGACTTACTCCGGTGGGATGATTAGGCGACTGGAAATCGCAGAAGCCATGTTGCATAGACCCAGAGTCCTATTCTTGGACGAACCTACTGTAGGCCTGGATCCGGTTGCTCGCAACATGGTATGGGAACATATTAAGCGACTCCGAGCAGATTACGGGGCGACCATCTTTCTAACCACACATTACATGGACGAAGCGGACAAGTTGTGTATGCGACTCGCAATAATGCACCTGGGCGAGATGGCAGCCATTGGTAGTCCATACGAACTGAAGTCGTCTGTAGGGGAAAGCGCCACGCTCGATGACGCATTTGCCTACTATTCCGGCTTTGAGATCGATTCAGGTGGAAGTTATCGTGACGCATCCAGAGTAAGACGATTGACGAGAAGGGTGGGTTAATGCAAAGGCTCGGAATCATCCACTATTTTAGTACCATCACTAACTTCGCAGGAAAAACTCTGACAATCGCTGAACTGGAAGCTCGGAAGCTTCACCACGACTTCACCGAGCTACTGACCCGTGCAGTACAGCCAGCAATCTGGCTGTTGATTTTCGGCGAAGTGATGGCTAACATAAGAGCCATTCCAACAGGGAATTTGTCATACATGGATTTCATAGCTCCTGGAATCCTGGCGCAGAGCGTCCTCTTCATCGCCATCTTCTACGGCATAGCGATCATTTGGGAGCGTGATCTCGGCATCGTTCACAAGTTCTTGGTCAGTCCGACCCCTCGATCAGCCTTGGTTCTGGGAAAAGGGCTTTCCGCGGGAGAACGAGGCCTAGCCCAGGCGGCTATAGTCTACATTCTGGCTTTTGCCGTCGGCGTCCACTTGATTTGGAATATAATCTCGCTCCTAGCAGTTTTGGTCATCGTGGTTCTGGGTTCTACACTTTTCTCCACATTCTCGTTGATCATTGCCTGTTTGGTGAAAACGCGCGAGCGATTCATGGGGATAGGGCAAATTCTTACCATGCCACTCTTCTTTGCAAGCAATGCAATCTATCCGATCGCAATAATGCCGACTTGGTTGCAGGTTATCTCGCAAATTAATCCGTTAACTTATGAGGCTGACGCGTTACGGGCTTTGATGATCGTGAACGGACCTACCGCGTATGGAGTGCCCTTCGACATGCTCTTCCTGCTGGTCGCCACCGTGGTAAACGTTGCCATCGCTGCCAAGCTTTACCCGAGGGTTGCCTACTAGCTAAGGCACGGGCTCATGCCTGCATAGCGATGGACGACTCGCAACAAGACTGAGCAGAACTTTCCACTGAATTGTCGTTATTGAATAGTCACAGGTACGAGCAAGGAAAGAGCGCTAGCCAATCATGAAGGATCGCATGGAGACAGAGCCCGGAGAAAGAGACACAGAGAATAGAAACGACTAATCCTTCTCAAATAATGAGAGTCAGTCAAGTGACGCTTGGCCATGCTAGCTCGCAAGTGACCTAGACACATTATGGAGCGGGAGATGTGAATCTTTGGTGTTGTAACGAAGGTTCAGTGCCAAACTGAAGAGCATGGTTCCCTGCCTCGGGTGGCGGGTGTAACAGTATTGTTGGACCATGAACTAAGTGGACTTGAGACCTCTGATCTGTTCGAGAGCGGAAAGGTACGTCTTGATGGCTTCTCCGAATTCTCGGAGGGGCGCAAGGTCCCGTTCGTTCTTGATTGCCACGTGGAACTCTGCCAACTTCTCAAGGATTGTCTGTTCGAGGTGGTCAAGGACTTGCTGACCTGCAAAGGTCACTTCCTCTTCTGCTGACTTGAGAATGACTACTGGACGATTGCACTTTGCACAGAACGTATCTTTCCCCTGCTTGAAGAGTGGAGTTGCGCATACGGGGCATGCTACCTGTAGCATTACTGCGCCGGATCTGAGCAAGTCGGCCATCCGCCTTATTTCTTCACCCATCAATCTTTCGCCGGACTACAAGTTTTGAAGACCTTATTGTCGTGGCGCCGCAATTTGAACCCTTGCGTGTGCCCCGTACGCTACACGCACAAAATTAATCAAAAGCTACGACGGAAAGAATGTGTTCGGGGAGGAGTCCCCACACGGGCCCTTTTTTCTCTCGGTGCAGAGAAACACGAAAAACGAACGAAGACGAGGTTTGTGATCATGTGGCTTTGGGGCAGACTCGGGAAGTATGACTTGGAACCTGATGCGCGCCGTGCGTAATCGTACCGTATTATATCGAGGCCCTGAACTACAATTACCGCGTAGTGTGTGGGGTCATGTCCGAACACAAGATAGAGATGACAGGTCCCGTTCCTTGTCCGAAATGTGGGGAGGGTCTCATGCTCGCCTTTGCTCGACCCTATTTCAAGACTGGAGAAAAAACGAACAAACAGTTCAGCCATTACGAGAACTACTACAAATGCTCCCGGTGCGGATACGAGATACATGGAAGGGAGGGGAAGGGGGACATGAAAGCGATGAAGGAAGGAGAACACGAACCCGATCGAGAAGCAGAAGACAACGGAGATAACGGAAACGGCAATGGGGATGAAGATAGAGAGGAGGTTGACTCTTGGCAGAGACGACGGGACCTCAAGTGAAGGAAGTGAGGTTCCATCATGTCAATGAGAACAAGGAGATTGAAAAAAATACGAAAAGAGACGCAGAAGACCAGAAAAGCAATACAGGGGCGACGCCAAACAGAGAGAGCAACAACGTGGAAATCTCAGAGAAGAAAGAGAGAAAGAGGGAGTAGAGCAGGGGTCCCTAGTTCACAAAGTGTTTCTGCTGTGAGCATAAATAAGATCATGTTTGCAGCTGGATTAGTAATGGCAATAACAACAGCGGCTTTAGTTTCCTTGGCACCGTAGAATCAATGCTAGAAATAGCGCGGGCGTGAGCACAGATGATCAAGTGACCGTGAAGACGGCTGAGCGGCTAGTCTTGGGGTGGCGAGGCACTGGCAGCTGACGAGCGCGTCCGACACTCTAAGAGGAGTTTCTGATTCTTTCCAAACTCGAACTTGAAAAGTTGAGGCCAATTTGGCTCATCCTCTCGTCGAGGCCTCCACCGAAACAAGGCATACAAACTCATCCAAGATTTGAAGTCCTTCTGCAAGTGGAAAACGCTCTTGAAGCAGAGCGTACCCGCAAAGGTTCTCAGCAAACTTGATTTACAAAGATACGTCTGAGAGGGAAGTGCGCCTTCAAGGAGCCTGCAGAGGTCAATGTGCTCTCCCAACCCCGACAACAAAAAGGAAACACGCACAAACAGAGTGGCAGAACTTGAGGCTTCACTCGAGGAGAAGACCAAACTCGAGGAGACATACCTTAGCCAGCTCAAATACGCCCGAGCTGACCTTGAAAACCTTCAGAAGCATATGCAAAGCCGCATAGATGAAGGGGTCACGAGGGAAAAAGAGAGGATGATCAGACAAATATTGCCCGTCGCTGAGGAGGTCGATCTTGCGCTAGAGGAGGCGAAGAAAACGAGCGATCCCGCTCTCCTAGAAGGCATGGAGATGGTAACGAAAAAACTCTGGAAGGCGCTCAGTGGCGAAGGACTACGTCCCATTGAAGCCGTCGGAAAACCCTTTGACCCGCACATACATGAAGCTGTGCAGGAAGTTGGGACACGCGACTATCCTGACGGAACGGTTGTACAGGAAGTTAGAAAGGGCTATCTCCTAGGCGGCAAAGTACTTAGACCCAGCTTAGTGAAAGTAGCATCCAGTCGTAACTCTGAAGTCAAGACGGTGAATGAAAAATGAGTAGCGAGAAAAGAGAGAGGATATTGGGAATCGATCTCGGAACCACAAATTCAGCCGCGGCTGTGGTCATAGGAGGAAAACCGACCATAATTCCAAGCGCTGAGGGATCAACCGTCGCAGGAAAAATGTTCCCGTCTGTCGTCGCTCTTACTAGGGACGGACAGCTGCTTGTTGGTGAACCTGCAAGAAGACAGGCTGTTACCAACCCAGAAGGGACGATACGCGAAATCAAACGAAAAATGGGTACGGATTATAAGGTTAAGGTTTACGGGAAAGAGTACACACCGCAACAAATCTCAGCGTTAATTCTGCAGAAGATTCTGCGCGATTCTGAAACCTATCTTGGCGAGAAGATCACCAAGGCGGTGATAACAGTTCCCGCGCATTTCAACGACAACCAGCGCCAAGCAACCATAGACGCTGGCGAGATTGCAGGCTTGAAAGTAACAAGAGTTGTAAATGAGCCGACGGCAGCAGCCCTCGCCTATGGTCTGGACAAGGCTGGTCAAGAACTGAAAATCCTAGTATTCAGTTTCGGCGGTGGCACAAACGACACCACGGTTATGGACTTCGGCACAGGCGTCTTTGAAGTTCTAGCCACGAGTGGAGACACAAAAACAGGTGGAACAGATCTCGACCAGGCCGTTATGGATTATGTTGTTTCAGAGTTCAAGCGTGAAACAGGAATTGATCTCAGAGGAGATGTGAAAGCTATGGCACGCTTGAAGGATGCAGCCGAGACTGCTAAGATAGAGCTATCAAACCTGATAACTACCGACATAGATCTCCCGTATATTGTCACTGATGCTACAGGCCCGAAGAATCTTCACATGACTCTGACAAGAGCGAAACTCGAACAACTGACCAGACCTATAGTGGAGAGGATCAGGGAACCCATCCTGAAGACCCTATCGGATGCAAAGTTGACCCCAGCGCAGATCAACAAGATTATCCTCATAGGCGGGCAAACAAAGATGCCGCTCGTTCAGCAATTCATCGAGGACGTAGTAGGCAAAAAGCCTGAGAGAGGAATTGACCCGATGGAATGTGTGGCAATCGGCGCTGCCATTCAAGGGGCGGTCTTAACAGGAGAAATCTCAGATATAGTGCTCCTTGACGTGACACCTCTTTCCTTGGGGGTCGAAACCCTGGGAGCGGTCCTTTCAAAGGTCATCGAGCGAAACACGACCATACCAGTTAGGCAGAGTCAGACCTTTACGACGGCTGCCGACTCGCAGACGGTGGTCACGATACATGTGCTGCAAGGGGAACGCACCATGGCTAAGGACAATATTAGCTTGGGACAATTCAACCTTACAGGCATTCCGCCTGCACCTCGAGGTGTCCCGCAGATTGAGGTGACATTCGACATCAACGCGGATGGCGTCATTAACGTTTCTGCGAAAGACTTGGGCACTGGGAAGCAGATGGGAATCAAAATAACTGCGTCAACCAAGCTTAGCCAAACAGAGAAAGATCGAATGATAAGAGAGGCAGAGCAGTTTGCCGAACAGGATAAACGCGCTAAGGAGGAAGCCGAAATTCGTAACACTGCCGATTCCCTGATCTACACGACTGAGAAGACGTTAGGCGAGATTGGCGACAAACTCACTCCCGAGCAGAAGACGAAGACCCAAGAGTCCCTTCAGGGACTGAAAGACGCATTGAAGTCGGGAGGATTAGCTGAAATCAGTGCCAAGGTCGAAGAGCTAAGAAGGGTAGTTCAGGAGGCAGGCGCAGCAGTCTATCAGCAGGCGGCATCTCAAAGATCTCAACAACAAGCGAGTCAGGAAGCTCCGCCATCGGGAGAAGAGCAACAGGGAAAGAAAACTGTTGAAGCAGAGTACAAGGTCGTGGACGAGGAGAAGAAATAGCTTTTTCACTTGTCATCCATTATGAAGTATTCAGATGATAGTTTAGCTTGGCGAAGCTCGATTATTACGACCTACTAGGGCTCAGTCGGGATGCGTCTCAAGAAGAAATTAAGCGCGCGTTCCACAAGCTCGCCTTCAAATATCACCCAGACAGGAACAAGAGGCCTGACGCTGAAGAGAAATTCAAGGAGGTTTCAGAGGCTTACGCCATACTCTCCGACCCCGAGAAGAGGCGCCAGTACGATGCCTCGGGTTTCGAAGGAATAAACAAGCAATACAAGCAGGAAGATATCTTCAACCGCAAGAACTTCCAAGAGGTCTTTTCAGAATTTGGATTCGATGCTGACGATCTCTTCAATCGAATCTTCGGCGGAGGCTTCACCTTTCGCCAAGAGCAGCATGAGTCCCCCCGCGGCCGCGACTTCGAAGCCCAAATGGAGATCACGTTCGAACAAGCTGCTTTCGGAACTAAGCTCGAAGTCACTTTACCAAGAATGAAGAAGTGCACTAGATGCAGTGGTTCAGGCGTTGAGCCTGGCAGTCATTTGGTGGCTTGTCCAAAATGCCAGGGCTCAGGAAGAATCGAGCACGAAGCTGTCTCGGGTTTCGGGCAGGTGATCGTTTCCTGCGACCGCTGCAATGGCAGAGGAGAGGTAGCTCAGAAGCAGTGCAGGACATGTGGAGGCAATGGACTTGAAGAAAGGACGGCGCGGCTTGAGGTTAAGGTGCCATCGGGTATTGACAATGGCGATAATCTCGTCCTTCGAGGACAGGGCGAAGATGGCCCTTATGGCGGTCCGCCAGGAGACGCTTACGTGACGATAAGAATCAAACCCCACCCGTACCTAAACAGGAGAGGCTTGGATTTCGTGTATGAGGCTAATGTCAATTTTGCCCAAGCCACTCTGGGTGCTGAGATAAGAGTTCCGACACTAAAAAGCGAAGCAATAGTCCGAGTGCCACCTGGGACGCAAAGCGGCACCATACTCCGACTAAGAGGAGCAGGGATAAAAAGCAGCTCAGGTCAAGGAGACGAACTCGTCCACGTAAACGTGCGAACTCCTGAGACGCTGACGCCTAAGGAGAGAAACCTGATCGAGGAGCTCTCAAAAGAGTTCGAGGCTGACAAACTTGACGTAAGTTAATGAATAGGCCTATATTCTGTAGTTTCCGCTGCAGCATCTGCCGGAGACCAGATTCTTCCTTACCTCCGCATGAGATGGAGCACGTCCACATCGCCGGATTCTTCCACAAGAAATGCGCGAGGAGGGGGTTCCGACTCAAACACGGGGGACAGATGTGGGTAGCTAGAACACACAGCCTTCAAGCGCGAAAGACATTTTAACTCGAATTCAGGCAGGATCTAGGAGTGGTTTCTATGATAGGATCTTTGCTTGTTGCAAGCATCGTTCGGGTGCTTACCGAGATAGGTGTGAGTCAGACTGCAGGTTCCATGGCTAGTTCAGCCTACACGTGGCTGCTGACCCTGAACCCGATCCTACTGATAATCCTGGGCGTAATCGTATTCATCGCTGGGAAGCTAGCGAAATGGATCGGCATCATAATGGTCATCGTCGGAGTGATTCTCCTAGCCTTGCCGTTCCTAATGCACCTC
>Ga0187878_1001313_pt1 | contig 24768 bp, 20 predicted proteins | sample June2016WEW_17_1_FD_132979 | JGI IMG/M metagenome (GOLD analysis project Ga0187878, IMG submission 132979) | Peatland microbial communities from SPRUCE experiment site at the Marcell Experimental Forest, Minnesota, USA - June2016WEW_17_150 | ecosystem: Environmental > Terrestrial > Soil >...
CAACATTGCCGGAAACGGTCCCCTGACGACCTCCGCGCTTGAGTTCCTGGTGTGGGATTACCTGCAAACCGGAGCTCCCGTGCAGGCAGCGCGCCCCGCCAAGGCGCTGCTGGCATTGATTCGGGAAATGCAATCGCGTTGGCGGCACTGGTTGACCCCAGAGTGGGAGGCTCGCCCGGCGATGCCAGGGAACGATTCAGGATGGCGACGCGCGGCTTGGCCGAGTTTGGGCATCTGCAAAAGCCGGTCGGCATGACGAGGGAAGAATTCTTCCGGGTCCAGATGCAAATCTTGAGCACGCTTGAGGGCGAAGCAGGCTTCGGCTATCTCGGCCAGAAAGATTATGCCGCTGCGCAACAATACTTGCAGCAGGCAGTAGCGACGGTACCGAACAACGGGCGCTACGTGTATGGGCTTGCCATTGCGATGCTCAAACAGAAGCCGCCTCAGAACCAGGGCTACTGGTATTTGGCGCGGGCCGTCAATCTCTCGCGCGGAACGCCACAGGGGGCGCAGATCGCGGAATTCGCAAGAAAGCAATACGTGGACGCGGGCGGCAGCAATAGCAATTGGGACCGGTTTCTGATTGCGGCAATGGCTCCAACTTCCGCGACCAAGCCTAATATCGCGCGATCAACTGCGCCACTGAGTTCGCGCCCCGATCAAGCGCGGCGAGCGGCAGCTCCGAGACCGCCCGATTCCCATGCGGCCCCGGTTGCCAAGCCGTCTGGTCAAGTGCAAAGCGCCTCCATTGCGGTTGCCACGCCATCGGCGAGCAAAGCTAGAACGGGGCCGACTGCCGTTCCTGTGCTTCCGCCGAGCCAGGAACCGGCGCAAAACACAGCCAAGGCGGGGCTGCAATTTCCGCCGGTTCATAAGCGCGCTTTTGTTCCTCGCGATAGCCCGCTTTCGCTCGGAATCGTGATTCAGAAAGCACGCTTGACGCACGACGACCGCGACGCGATCCTCTTTGCTCTAAGCGATCTGGTCAGGCACCTTCGGCAGGACGATGAGGTCTTCGTCATGGGATTCAGCAATGAGCTGGAGTTCGAGCAGGACTTGACGCGAAACGAAAAGCTGCTGGAAGAGGCGATCGCGGGCATCAAGCCGCAATCAGGCGCGGCATTGCTGGATGCAGTTGCCTTCGCCGCCGGGCACCTGGACCGCATCGCCAAGAACAGGAGCCGGGTACTGCTGGTGATCTCCGACGGACGCGATGCTGCCGCCCATGTCGGTTCTTCCGAGATCAATGCCGTGTTGGGGAGAGTGCGAGTTGACTGTATCGGACTTGACGTGGACGATGTCGCCGGCATGAATTTGCTGCAGTCGCTGGCATCGTACTCAGGCGGTCAGACTTCGTTTGCCGCCGGCCCCAAGCAGTTCAGGGCTGCCACCTGGGAGTTCGCCAAGAGCATGGGGATCGAGTTCCCGTATTAGAGCAGTCTTCGCGGTGTATCCCGCGGGAGCATCCGAGAGACTTGTCGCGCGCCGCGCCGCGTGAACCCTTGAGAAACCTTTAGCTGCGCCTCAGTCCTAGCCGTGCCGGAATCTTTCGCTTGGCTCAGGATTCGCCAAGGCGCTCAAGGCATCCCAGAAAGCCTGAATTCTGGCTTTCTGGGGACCCCGCTCAAACTCCGCCCTCAACTTCTCCCGCATTATTGGTTTTATGCCGCGCCAATGGCAGAGTAGAATGACTAGAAAGTTAACACTATGTGGAGAGTGGGTATGGGATTAGACCCTTTGGCGATCCTAACGGAGCTGTTGGCAGGCGATTCAAAGACCGGCTTCGACGACGCGCTCGGAGAAGCCATGTTCGACGGGCCGACGGTGGCTGTTGCGGCAGCCGATGATGCATGGTTTGCTCGATTCAAAGAGGTCATCGGCCCATTCTATTGGAGTCCGCAAGAAGCATTGTCATTGGTCGCTCCGCAGGCAACCGCCCGTAGCGTCGTTTGCTGGAGTTTGCCAGTCAGCTCCCCCGCTCGCTCGACCAACCGGCGCGAGACGCAGGTCCCTTCCCGCGCCTGGGCTTATGTTCGCACCTTCGGAGAGGAGCTCAACAGCCGGATGAGGCACGGCATGGAATTGCGTCTCAGATCCCTGGGCTTTGCCGCGGTTGCGCCCGCCGTGGTGTCTCAGAATACCGTGGCCGAACGGCCGCAAGTCGGGATCAGCAGTTGTTGGTCGGAGCGGCACACGGCATTCGTCGCGGGGCTGGGAACATTCGGCCTTTCCGGTGGACTCATCACACGACATGGCATCGCGCACCGCCTGGGAAGCGTGGTGACCGACGCTGAGCTGCCTCCGACTCCGCGCCCTTACGGCGACGATCCGTTTGCCTGGTGTTTGCGGATTGCCCAAGGAACATGCGGAGTCTGTATTAGCCGTTGCCCGGTCGACTCGATTGGCGAGAATGTGGCAGCCCGCGATAAGCTAGCGTGCAAACGCCATTACGCCGGCACAATCAAGGCTCAGTGTGCTGACGTGTTTGGCTGGGAGGGAACTTACGGTTGTGGACTTTGCCAGACCGGCGTTCCTTGTGAAGACTGTAACCCGTTGGAGAGTGGGCAAACGGGATGAGAGCAGAGGCTCTAGTAGACTGCTGAAAAACGCATCATATCAAACTTGTTTTTCAGCAGCCTGTTAGTGAAGCGGGGTGCCCATGGGCATCCCGGCCAATAACATCCCCAAAGCTATGACAATCGCGCCGATTATAGTCAGAATCATTCCGACTTTAAACAGGTCCTTAAACGTATAGTATCCCGCCGCATAGCTTAATACGAAACAGAGGCTCTCCGTGACCAGGATAAAGTGAGTCGAAGAGGCCAATCCCGCAGTCATAGCCATCGCCTGTATCGGAAATCCGCTTTGTTGCGCATAGGCGATAACGAGCGGGACATTGACGGCAGCCGCGGCCGTAAAGCTGGAAAAACCGAGCGAGTCGATCGCCACCAGCATAGTGACCGCAAATGGCTGCATTACCATCGGTAGTTTCGCCAAAGGCATCATGGTGTGCTGGGCAATCCAGCTCGCCAGGCCGCTGTCAAAAGTGGCTACGCCCATAGCAAAACCGCCAATCATCAGCATCAAAGAACCCCACTCGAGATTGGCTTCTATCTCACGCCATCCCTTGACGCCGCTGATTCCGGGAATGGTGAGCAAGCCGACTATAAGCAACGCCACCACCGCAATCGGTATCTTGGTGAACTCGCCGGTCATCCACAGAATCACCGCGAGTAGAAACACTACTAAAGTAACTTTTTCCTGAACCGACCATGGCCCCAGGGACTCAAGCTCTTTTTTAATGATCTCCCTGCCGAACGGCAACTCTTTCATCTCAGGCGGATACATCTTCTTAATCATCCAAAGAGCGATCACGCCAAGGACGACCCCGATAGGAATGGATATCTTCATCCACTCAAGGTACGTCATGGTCAAATGGGCGTTCTTCTCCATGAAACTGATGGTAATGATGTTCGACGGTGTACCGGACGGCGTGCACAGGCCGCCGATGACTGCACCAAACGTAATGACAAACATCATGCAGATGCCGAAGTTGCTTTTTCCCGGCTTCGCTCCCGCGGATTTCGCCACACTCAGCCCGATCGGATACATCAGGGCAACAACCGCCACGTCGGTGATGAAGTGGCAAAATGATACCCAAAAGAAAATGTTGAGAATGCGGTTTATGTTCGTTCCCGATACGTTGAGAATCTGGTAGGTAAGACGTTTCCCCAAGCCGGACTGCGTAAAGGCGACCGATAGAGCCAAGCACCCCACCATAAATGGCACGAAAGGATCACCGAAGCTTGCCGAAGCCACTCTATTGAAAGGAACCGCGCGGATGATATCCAGCAGAGGCAACACCATTAAGCCTGAAACAGGAATAGGCAATGCTTCCGTGACCCACCAGAAGATTGTGGTAGCCATTACCCCGAACGTTCTGATCGCGGCCAGCTTCAGGCCCCACACCGGCGGCACGAAATACGCCGCGATCAATATGGCTATTCCTATCAGGAAACAAATCCGCTTATTCCTGGTTGGACTCGATTTACTTGCCGGTGCGGCAGCGGTGCTGGTGGACATGGTTGCCTCGTTAACTCCGCTTGACAGATACTGGAACCAACAACTATTCCTCGAAAATTGCAGCCGCACGACACCAGCCCGCGGTGCAACCTTCGAACTTCACCGGCAGCGCGGTGACTAGAAATCCATGCGGCTTCGGCAGATTCTCCAGATTGGCCAGTTTTTCAATCTGTATGTATTCGCGCTTCCGCCCGTGCATGTGACTAGCCCAGAGTTCTCTCTTGTCGCCGGTTTTTTTGTACGACTCAACCATGGCGTTCACCGGCCTGTCCAGCGTCCAGGCGTCGATACCGATGCAGCGTATGCCCTGATCCAACAACCAGTCCAGACCCGATATGCCTAATCCGGACTGCTTGGCGAGATAGGTCTCGGTATCTGTGCCCCAGTACTTGTCGCACCCGGTATGCAGCAGAACAATGTCTCCCGGCTTCAGCTTGTAATTGATTTTCGCCAAGGCAGCCTTCAAGTCCCCGATGGTAATTTCAGCGCCAGGAGGCAAATGCCGCATGTCAAGCACGACACCGTCACCGAAACACCACTGCAACGGAATCTGGTCAATCGTTTTGGCCGGCTTTCCTTCACACAGCGGCCCATAGTGGAAGGGTGCATCCACATGCGTGCCCGAGTGAGCGCTGCCGGAAACGACGTCGGTTGCCAGGGCAAGCGACTCTGGAAAATCCGATGCCTCGATGCCTGCCAGTTTTCCTAAACGCTTGGCGCCGGTGGCGTGGTCGGAATGCTCAATCTTAGGCGGGTATGGCTCAGTGGCTCCATTTTGATGCGAAACGCTTAGATCAATAAACTTGTACATTAGTCCTGCCTCCATTGCCTTCAGTCGATAAATTATGAAGCTGTGCCAATTAAAAGGTCTATCCAGAAAACTGACTCTACTTGGATTCGGTAGAAGCTACGCCGCAGACTTCCCCGACGATCGATTTAAACTCCTCGTCCGTTACCAGCCCTTTCTTGGATGTTCCAAGTTCCTTAATCTTTTGCAAAACCACCTCGAATTTTTCCCTGTCCTCTGGATAGTCGAGCCCTAATTCCTTTAGCTTCGTGGTCACGGAAGCATACCCGCTCTTCTTACCCAGAACTGCTTTAGGCTGCTGCCCAACAAAGATCGGGTTCAATGAAAACATTGCCAACGGCTGCTGATAAACCATGTCAATACCGATTCCGGACTCCCTGGTAAAGTTCCCTGATCCTACAATCGGCTTATTCGGAGCCATGGCAAAACCGGTCAGTTGCTGGGTTACGGCGGATAGGTTGGCCAGCTTATCGAACTTGAATCCCCAGTCGTAACCGTAGAGAGTCTTCAGTGCCACTGCGACCTCTTCCAGAGCGGCGTTGCCAGTCCTTTCGCCAAGCCCGTTAATGCAGGTGTGCACGACCGTTGCGCCAGCTTCCACTGCCGCCATCTCGTTTGCCACGGCCATCCCGACATCATTGTGAGTATGAATCTCGACGGGTAGCTTGGTCACCTCTTGGACCAACCGCACGAGATACTTGATCGCGGCCGGAATCGCGCAGCCAGTCGTATCGATAACGCCAACGGAGTCCGGCGGCGCTTCCTGCATGAGGCGGGCAAGCAGTCGCTTGAAGTCCGCTACTACGGCGCGGGTCGTGTCATAAGGAAAGTAAACCGTATGTAAGCCGAGTTCTTTGGACCGCCGGATAGCACGCTGGCTTTGCGCAAAGACCTGGTCGATGGTCCATTTGAACTGGTACTCCAGTTTGGGCTGACCAACTGGCACTTCGATGATCACGCCAGTCGCGCCGCAGCTATGGGCGACTTCGATATCCTTCTCCATCGCGCGAACAAAAGCATAGACTTTGGCTTTCTTCACCCGCTTGGCGATGACCTTGATGGCTTCCGCGTCTTCGGCTGAAACGGCGGGCATTCCGGCTTCAATCCTGTGAACACCAATGTCGTCCAGCATTTCGGCAATCCTGATCTTGTCGTCTTTCCGCAATACGATTCCGGGAGTTTGCTCGCCGTCCCTCAGCGTGGCATCGTGAATCTCGACCTCGCGGGGCAAAACAAACTGGCTCCGAACCTCGGGAAGAAAATTAACACTGCTCGTCCACCACAATTCCGACTTCCATTTTTCATTCGCCGGCATTTAACATCTCCCTTTTCCAGAAACAGTTAGCCACTTTTACCACAAACTCCGACAAGCATTCAGGTTTTTTTTGATCGTCAGCCATCTCCCACTCAACACTCTGGATTCCTGCTGCCACGGCTGGAGTTGAGAGCATGCAAAAGCAGCTTTGGAGAAACGCGAAAACGGCTTGGACTCGAACGGAACGGCACGGATTCGTGGTTGGATGGTGACGAGACTCGAAGCTGCAAAAGGCAGCGCTGGAGACAAAACCATGCGCTGCCTTTGTTCCGCTCTCATCCGATTCAGACACGGCGGGCCAACCCGAGTAGCCGGCGATTGGCCGCCAATACCTCAGTGAAGCCCCGCTCGACGACTGCTTTGAGGCGGGTGATAACTATCTTTTCCTTACTTAACAGCTTGAATCTGACTAATGAGCTCCTTGTACTCCGGATACTTGGCGTACACCGGCAGCACGGCCTTCTGGAATGGAGCCTTATCGGGTTTAATGATAACCGTGCCATGAGCAATAAGTTCGCTCATGGATTTCTGATCGAACGCGTTCCACAGTTTCCTTTGCTCGGCCACCGAGTCTTGAGCAGCCTGCGCTATGAGCTTCTGGTCGGCTGGCGACAAGCCATCCCAGACCTTCTTGCTCATCAATAGGACTTCAGGCAGCCTGGAGTGTTCATCGAGAGAGTAATACTTGGCAACCTCATAGTGTTTACTGGTCCAAAAGCTGGGTGCATTGTTCTCAGCACCATCAATAATGCCCGTCTGCAGGCCGCTGTAGACTTCGCCGTAGTTCATCGGCGTGGCCGAAGCACCCAAGGTATTGACCAGCTCAACAAATATCTTGCTCTGCTGAACCCTGATCTTCATGCCCTTAATGTCTGCCAGGGCCTTGATTGGCTTGCCTCTGGTATAGAAGCTGCGCGTGCCGTTATCATAGTATGCGAGTCCCACCAGATTGCTGGTTTCCATGCCTTTCAGCAACCCTTTGCCGACCGGTCCTTCCAACACTTTCCATAGATGGTCCTCGTCACGAAACAGATACGGCATTGAGTACACGCCCATTGCGGGAGAAAAGCTTACCAGGGGCGCCGCATTGATGCGATTGAAAGCAATTGTGCCGGCCTGAGTCATTTCGATGGTTTCTTTTTCCTGACCCAACTGGGCCCCGCCGTACACCTGCACCTTGATGCGGCCGTTTGTACGCTCATCCAACAGTTTAGCCATATACTTCATGCCCATGGTTGTTGGATAGTCTTCGGGCTGAATGTCGGCAGCCTTAAGAATGATTTGACTCGGCGCCGCAGGAGCCTTGGGGCCGGAGTCGCAGCCGGTCGCCAGCAGCGTAACGAGGAAAACTGCCAGAATTCCCAGGATAATCCACTTATTCGTTCGCATAACACATCTCCTTATCTCTCAATTTTTGATGGCTGCCAAAGAACCCGTGCACCGATGAATCCATCGTCGGCCAGGGCGGGCATCATGGCATAAAGATCTTGGGCAGCGTCATGGTTAGAGCTGGGACATAAGTAACCAGCAAGAGGACTAGAATAAGAACCGGAATAAACACCAGAATCGCCTTGACGGTGCTTTCCAGCGAGCACTTTGCTATCGCGCAGCCTACGAACAGAGCTGTTCCGACAGGAGGATGGATCAGGCCAATTGCCAGATTTAACAGCAGCATGATGCCGAACTGAACGGGATGCATGCCGATGCTCTGTGCTATCGGCAGGAAAATTGGAGTTAAGATCAGGATAGAAGCCGCCATATCCATGAAGAAACCGATGATCAGGATAAAAAGATTGACAATGAGCAGCACAAGAAACGGTTCGCGGGTCACGGATGCGATACCGGCGGCAACTGTTTGAGGAATGCGCTGGTAGGCCATGATCCAGCCGAACGCGGAAGAAGTAGCGATCAGGAAGAACACCATGCCGCATGTCAGGGCAACTTTCCTGATGATCTCCGGCAGGTGCGAAAATTTCAGCTCGCGGTAATACAGCGTGGTGAGAATGAGGGCGTAGAGACAAGCGATCGCTCCGGATTCGGTGGCGGTAAAGACACCGGAGACGATCCCGCCGACGATAATGACCGCCGCCATCAGACTGAGGACCCCGCCCTTGAGCGCTTGCCAGCTTTTTTTCCAGCCTTTAGCCGGTTCTTTTTGATAACCACGCACCAGGGATAAAACAAAGCTCATTGCCATCAGGCCCAGCCCGATCATTAACCCGGGAATATATCCAGCCAAGAATAGCGCGCCGATAGACACCGTACCGCCGGCAGCTACCGCGTAAATAATAGCGTTGTGACTGGGAGGAAGAATGATGCCAGTAGTAGACGCGCAGACCGTTACCGACACGGCGAAGTCTTTCTCATAGCCTTTGCTCTCCATCATCGGAATGAGCACAGGGCCGATTGACGCCACGTCGGCCACGGATGAGCCGGTGGTACCGCCGAAAAACATGCTACCCACAATATTGACCATGGCCAGTCCGCCACGCATGCGACCTACCAGGATATCGGCAAAATCGACAATGCGTTTGGCAATGCCGCCTTCGGCCATGATATGTCCGGCCAATACGAAGAAGGGGATGGTCATCAAGGGAAAGGAATAAAGCGAAGCCACCATCCGCTGGCCGAGCGGAAACAGCGGAATATCGGAATATAGACAAGTAATCAAGGAAGCAATGCCTAAACTGAATGCTATAGGCACTCTTATGATCATCAGCGCGATGAACGAGCCTAATAATACCCATGCCCCTAACCCCATCTTATTTGGCTCCTTCCTTGCTGAAGAACATGTTGTACAACTTCTCGAGCACGTAAATGATGATCAGGGTCGCACTCACCGGTAATGAAAGGTAAACATAGCCAATACGAAGGTCCATCGCCGCCGATGTTTGGGACATGGTCAGCCGGACCAACACAATCCCCTGCCATAACAGGACACTCACGTACACGAGAACCATCGCATACTTGAGTATTTCCAGCACCGATTGCACGCTTTTCGGCAGTTTATCGGCAAAGTAATGTAGTGACATATGCGTGCCGCGCCGTACTCCGGCAGCTATGCCAAGCATGCCGAACCAAATCATGAGGTATACCGAAAGCTCTTCCGACCAAGGCGGCGTGTAGTGAAGTACATAACGTTCAAAGACCTGATAGCTGACGAGAGAGACCATGGAGATCGTTAGGACAACCATCACTATTTCAGTCACTCTGGCAAGGTGACCGATTACGCCGGAGAACGATTGATTTTCATTTCGATTGGTCGATGTCACCATGCCCCCATGTTCCGGGTGAAGACAAGCTATCAGTTCTCGCGCTACAAACCTCTATTGGCAACGAGCGATGAAGAACGGATTGCTCCTCGCCCTCGAATCCGCGAACCTGCGCCTCTGCGCCGTCTCACGATCCGGTACGCGCAAAGCTGTGAATCTGTGCTGCTTTGGGCGGGGCTATCGTACAACACTGTTCAGAGATTTTCACGCGGTAATTGGCAGATTTTAGCGCGGCAATTACGGGAGGCATAACCTCCTCCCCTCAAAGTTGAGTTTATGCGCAATAGGTGGATAGCTATTCATGAGTGCCCCCGGCCAGGAGGCCGCTTTACGCCGCTTCTACCCCAACACGCTCAACTACGGCGCGTGCCGGGGACCCCGGCTTGGGAGCCATTTTCTCCTGGGGTTAAGAACAAGGAATGGTACAGGAGGCGCAGTTCGTCACCGAGGCTGGCGATTGGACCGGCAGCGCTTTCCGCTTATCCAGGAAGCTGGTGCCCAGTTACGGGTCCCCCACACCAGGAACCGTAGCCGCGGCTCCGGCAAAGACCGGGAATGTGCCGCACGTTCAGTGCGACGATTAAATCATGACGCGCTCGTCAGGAAGAAATGTTCCGCCGGTCGACCGGTTTCAATTCGCCCCGCACACTGCTATGATAAGTAGTGGTTGGCTTATTTCGCATTTGCGATCATGAATTCTGGATTCCGCCGGCATTGGCCGAGTCCCGAACTTTTACGCCGGAAGCGTCTCCGCATGGTCGTCACCAGGCGAATCACGAATCAGCTTCTCCTCCACCCATTATCTTTCCCTTCCCGACGGTCTTTGCACTCAACGATTCGAGGTTTCCATGCATAGCGATTCATTAATAAAGGTTTGGATTAATCCCTGGAAATACTGGGCAGCTACTGCACAGATGAGCGAAGCGGAAGCAGGCTCGCTGATGAATGAGGTATTGCTGTGCATCGAAAGCGGAAACAAAAAAGGGTTGGAGCACTATGACTTTGTGACGCTCGATAATCCTGTGGACGCTTGGCGCAATCGCCGCTCCAAGAAAAATCTCGGGCGGTATATCGCATGATCCTGCCGTGCGACCAGATGCAGCGTAGAAATGCGGCGCGGTATTTCCTAAGCTGGCCGCGTTATTCTGCTGTGGGATTTCCGTTCCATGGAATTCTCCGTTCTCGCCGCTCCCGCCTCAATGTGCAAAAGTAAACTTTTCTGCACACCTCTTGTGGCGACTATGTCGCTTTTAGTCCGATCTTAATCAGCCATTCACCATATTGTCACAACCGCTTGATATCAGTGAGCCAGCACTCCTGAGTTTCTGGGCAGCGGCAACTTTCAAGTGCAAGCCCTAACCGTAACCACACCAGCCTGGACAATCTCGCTCCCGGCAAGGAGGAGGATTCGGCAATGGCCCGGCTTGCGTATGTGGTTTCTTCCTTCGCCGCGACAGGATTCCGGGAAAGCTCCACACATCCTTAATCATACGGAGAGAGAGACAGCCATGCCGCAGAACGACGAAAACGAACGGCCGAAGTCAACCGGCGTTAATAGAAGACAATTCATCACTCGCACGGCGGCTGGCGCCGCCGGCGCCGTCGCGCTAACATCTGTTTTGGATGCGTGCGGCGGATCTTCCTCCACCGCATCCTCGACCACCGATGCACAAAGCCTGACTTCCACGGCGTGGAAGTTCGGGGTGATGTCCGACACGCAGTGGACCAACGCGCCAGGCACTGTGTGGACGACTCCGGCAGGCGTGGATAATAGCGACCCTGATACGTCCGCTGTCAGCATCGCGACTCAGATCCAGGAGCAATTCATCAATGCCGGCGTAAAGTTCGTCGTGCATGTCGGCGATCTTGCCGACAACACATCTTCCTCGGTAGCGAATACAGGCGAGGATACGCGCGCCCTTTATGCCCAACCGCTGTACAATGCCGGCATCGGCTTCTTCCCGCTGCGCGGCAACCACGACGACAATTATGCCGGCCTAGGCGCGGAGTTCCAGAGAATCTTCCCGCAGACGCAGAATGGCGCCCACAACAGTACGCCATCCGATATTCTGACAACCTTCGCTACCACCGATCCGCAAGTCTCGTCCTCCTCGAACAGTCAAGCCATCGTGGCCAAGACTGGCTCCGCGTTTACGGTGGGTTCCAACTTCAGCAGCCCCGATCCCTGGGGCAACAGCAGCCTCAAAGGCCTGACGTATTCGTTTGACTACAACAACGCCCGCTTCATTCTGCTCGACCAGTTCACACCGGTCAACCCGACTACCCCGTTCGACGCCTCCTATGGGGGTGGCAGCCCTACCACCATCAACTTGCAGCAGTCATGGATTAATTCGCAGCTGTCGGGGCGGGCGTCGGGCAGCCATGCCTTCGTATTCAGTCACAAGGGGTTGATCACCTGCCAACACGCCGACGGCTTGTTCGGAAACGACCCCAGCCAAAACCTACCCTACCAGAATGCTTTCATCGACAGCTTGGCCCAGTATAACGTTGGGTATTATATGAACGGCCACGACCACATGTACGATCGCGCGCTGATCCAAAGTCCCGATGCCAAGGCGAAAGTGATGACGCTTCTCACGGCTTCGGACAGCTCGAAGTTCTATGTGCCGGCGGGCTCGGGCACCAACTGCAGCGGCAATACCGTAAACGGCTCAAAAGCCTCGACTCCGGTGCCATTCGGCTCGACTAATGACATCTACTACAACGGCCTTGTCGCGCTTCCATCACGCAGGACTCCCATCACGCAGGAACTCAACACGGTTGGCTATTACATTTTTACCGTAAATGGGGCAAACGTCACCGTGGACTACTATTCCGCAGATGTCAGCGCATATACCTCCAGCGCAAGCGAAATGATTGTTTCCACTGCGACGGGTCTCAACTTCGTCAAGCGGGAGAGCTTCGGCTACAGCCTCATCGGTAAGCAGTTCGAGTTGAGCCCGGCTGCTTCGTACGCCAGCGGTGCGGTTCAACTCACCTACCCGCTGCCGGCGACCGCGACTCCGGTTCAGATTCAGGACAGCTCCTCTTCTGGAAATACCACGGCCGCGATCCTGTCCGGCACGAATAACAGCAACCTCATGGACGCCTCCAAGCAGCCGTGTTCGAAGGTGGTCACCACCGGTTGGATGAGCAAGTCTGGAAACGCCTTAAGCGATATCCTGGCGCTCTCGGGTATCAATCCTTACGTAAACGGCGGTCCTCAGCCCGACGTCTATACCCTCTCGCTAAAGGTCACGACGCCGGTAGTGTCCGCAGGGGTAATCCTTTGCTCACTGGATTCCACCGGCAACTGGAGTAACGCAGTCAACCAGAACTCCGGCGGCACGAAAAACTTCGTAAACGGGCCTTGGAAATCCAGTTACGGGTTGGGCACGTACGGCGTCGATCCGACAACGAACTCCGCCTGGGCAGTTCTGAACTACGACGGAGCGTTCGCCGTCGCACCCGGCGCTTGAGAGAGACGATTGAGAGACACAGACGGAAGCCGGTACACGGCTCGCCGGAAGTCGAAGTGAGCCGCGGCAAGGCCGACAGGAGCTCGCGAATTATGCGAGCTCCTTTTTCAAAGGATGGATTCATGATTGGGAAACTCGGATTACCTGAATTGGCAGTGATCTTCGGCATAGCTTTGCTGATCTTCGGCCCCAGTAAGATCGGAGAACTCGGAAAAAGCCTCGGCGAGGGCATTCGCGGCTTTAAGTCTGCTCTGACCGACAACGATCCAGCGGTAAAGAAACCGTAGATCACCGGCATTCCGCCGGCCAGCCAATTCGCCACGATGTAAATCTGTGACACTGCACGCCGACTCTCGCAACAGGCCCCGCCATAATGACGGGGCTTCCCGCCATCTTTCAGCCACCGCAAACTGACTTCGTGCATCGAAGTGCCTAACACGATTCACCAGGAGCAGCGTATGGTCTCGAATGAACTGCGCCGGGCGCGGGCCTCTGAGGTTGTACCGGAATTTGATCTGATTTCGGCGATTGCTCTCAAGGCCGAAGCCTTGTTGGGTTATTCCGCGTTGAGGAAGAGGTTGGGCATCCATCCAGCTTCACTAACGCGGACCCTTGAAGAACTCGGAATCGATCCCTTCCTCGAAGAAGACGTGAAGAAATATAAAGCCGGGAAAGCGCGCGATCTGGAAGCCAAGGTGTGGGCAGATTTCCAACGGCGAGCGGGCCTGGATCCCGCTGGCGCGGTGGAGGCACTGGTCACCAGCTTCGTTCGTGTAACTTGGCGTTGCACCAAGCTCGCTAAGTATGGAGGCGAGGTACCGGAGTTTGCACTGTCCCGGGCAGTCGAAATCAAAGAGCGCCTCCCGAAAGCCCGGTTTTACGTTGAGGAGCTCACGGTCGACAAGCGATACGATCCATTTCTCATCGTGGCATGCGGCAGAGAACGCTTCTACATTGATGTCTGGGACGAGCCGGAGTTCGAGACTCAGCACGGCTGAGCGCATGCGGAGCCGGGCGCTTAGCCGGGTGTGGAAGACGCGCCAAGGACAGGTCGGCCGCGCGCGCCGTGGTCGCGAGCGGGGGTCTCCGTTTCTTCCGAAATTGGTTTATGAAACCAACTATCGCTACTTACCTGAAGAGGATAGGGCTTGGTTCGGTTCCGCTTTGTGATAATTGAAGTAGGTATCATCCTCTTGTTGATTGTGATTGAACATCAAGAGGACCTTGGCGCTTGCCTTCATCGCAAAATGCTTGGGCAGCCAGACGTTTTCGGCCACAGGCACGTTTTCCAATTCAAACCGCGTGCCCGGCTCGACGCGGGCGATGAAACCGGCAATCGACACGGGATGAACCACGATCGCTTCGACCTTCACCCACTGGTAGGTCTTCGTGTCAATCCAGAGCTGGCCTTCCATGCCGGTCAGCACTTTTGCCTGCGAATTCGGAGGCTGATAATCGGCGCGGGGCCTCGCCTGCAATAAATAGACTTCGTGGGGACCCAGCTTCTGTGTCCCTTGCAGCCTGAAGTCGAATGCCTCGGTGAGTTGTTCCATTAGCAAGTGATCTCGCTTGCGATCTCTCTCGTACTTGGCCATCCTCTGCGCCCTTTGCCGCGGCGATTCTTTCCGGCGAGCGGCGATTGCCTGCTCCAGTTTGCGCTGCTCTGCCTGCTGCATGTCCACGGGCAGCGGCTTTTCATTTACAGCCACCAAGCGCTGGTACGGAGAGCCCAGAATCATCATCACCTGGTAGGTCTTGGTCCCTTGATCGTCGCGGTCTGTCTCAAAGTAATCGTATTGAGGAGCTTGCTGCCAGTCCGCATTGTTCACTCGAACGGAACGCTCGATGATGGTGTGTACGTCCACGGAATCTTCGCTGAAGGCGCAGAGGGGAAGAGAAATTGCGAGACACATCACCGCCAATCTCACGCGGGCGAACGGACAAGCCCGGCGACTGGGGTCGAGACTGCCGCTCCGGACTCGCACTAACGCTCGAAAGCCTTCCATCCGGGTCATCAGCAGCCCCTCGCGATTATATTCCTGATTACTGTTTTGGGATTTAAGTTGCCAGCAGCTTTCCTGCGGCAGCTTAGTGGACGAGGCCTATCGGGACAGGACGTCGATAGAGGCGGGCGATGCGGTCGGCACTTGTCAGCTCATGCAACTTCCTGGAAGACGTCTCCATCCGCGGACAAAACCGGCAGAAAAACCGATATTACTGTCCAACTCCGTCCCGGGGTGGCATCACTCCGGAGGGTAATTCTCCCCTCGTGCTTGTCTACAATCTCCTTGCAGACCCAGAGTCCAAGGCCGGTGCCAACGTCCTTCTTGGTGGTAAAGAATGGCTGGAACAAACGCTCCCGGTCTGACCGCTTGATGCCTGTACCGTTGTCGGCCACGGTGATGCGCAAACCATGACGGCGTAACCGATAGCTGAATTGCCGCGACACACGAACGCGAATCGAGCCTTCCAAGTTGCACGCATCGATGCTATTGCTCAGGAAGTTGGCAAGGAGCTGTCGGAGTTCACCGGCATTCACCCGGATTTCCGGATCGCTCACTAACTCCAGATCAATGCTGACTCGCTTGTTTTTGGCTTTTGTGGAAAGCACGAGGATGAGTTGCCGCAGCAACCCGCCGGCGCGAACCTTCGCGGTGCCGGCTTGCTCGCGATAGAATCCGAGTGTCTGCTTGGTGAGATGAGCGATGCGTACCAACTCCTCCTCCGCCACGCCCAGGTACTCCGCTACCTTCGACGGATCGTCAGCAGCGGTTCTGGCAAGGTAGACGAGGTTCATCACACTTTCCAGCGGATTGTTGATCTCGTGTGCGACCGTGGCTGCGAGCCGGCCCATACCGGCAATTTTTTCGCTGGTGCGAAGCGCCTCTTCGGTTCGCTTTCGCTGGGTGATGTCGCGGGCGATCTTGGAAGCGCCAATCACCACTCCCGCCGAGTTCTTAATGGGAGATATCGTTAGTGAGACCTCCAGCCGTTCGCCATTTTTTTTGACGCGCCACGTTTCGAAATTCTCGATTCGTTCGCCCGCCCTGAGCCGCGACAAGGTTGTGTTTTCCTCTGCCTGAAGCTCCGGAGGAATCAGGATCAGGATCGACTTTCCAATCGCCTCTTCCGCCGAGTACCCGAACATTCGCGTCGCAGCCGCGTTCCAACTGGTAATAATGCCTTGCAGGTCTTTCGAGATGATCGGGTCGTAGGAGGATTCGACGATGGCAGCCAACCGCAGCTCGGCTTCCTCGGCGGTCTTGCGCTCCGTGACGGCAACCCGTTCCGCTTCACTTAACTCCGCCTCTCGTTTTCTGAGAGCCTGCTCTGCCCGCCTGCGGTCAGTGACATCGCTATGGACGCCGACAGCGCCCTCGAACTCACCTTGCTCGCCGAATATGGGGGCGGTGGAAACCCGTGCCCACAATTCCGATCCGTCCTTCCGGCGGTAGCGGATTTCGACCTCCTCACTTATGCCGCGGCGGCGGCGCGCGATGGCCTCTCGTTCGGCGGGAACATCTTCCGGGAACATGAACTCCAGAAGATTTCGGCCGGCCATCTCCTCGGAAGAGTAGCCAAGCATCTTGGCCATGCGGTGATTCACGAACCTGGTGCGGAGCTGTGCGTCGATTGCCCAGATTCCGTCGAAGCTGATTTCGAGCAGACGCAGCCCTTCCTTCTCGTGAAGGATGGGAGCGAAGCCATAATCAGAATAATTTTTCAGTTTTCCCATCTATTGCGCTTCTGTCACAACTGTTTCGGCGAAAGGTGGCATCCGGTAGCGTTTGCCGGGTTGACAGTCAGTCCGGCGTCGATAGCTCGGGATGCACCTACTCTGAAAACACCGCCTAGTGACCTCGAACTCCATCTGAGATTCCGGAAAACCGCCGACTGTTGCCAATCCGCATCTGCTATGATGCGGCAACCTAACTTCAAATCAAGAAGTTCATGGGTGATCACGGGCCATTCAGCAGCAGAGTTCCTCGTCTTGAGCTGGCGCTGAGCAGCCGGGATCGCTGTTGACGCGAGCCTGTAACTTCGCTAGGGTGATCCAGAGTTCCCCGTATGACGTGCGAACACGCTTGCTTCACGTTACGGAGCAGTTCGTGTTCGGCGATGCCGTCAGGGAAAAAGGTGAGTGCACACAACAACACAACAACATTGCGGAGCGTTCCTATGGCAACAGCACTGAGAATTGCCGTTCTGCCGGGCGACGGTATCGGTCCGGAGATCGTGGCGGAAGCCATTCGGGTTCTACGCGCGGTCGAGGAAAAATTCACTTCGTTCAGGATGGACTTCCAGTTCCACGATGCCAGCGTCGCGCGCTATAGCCGGACCGGTGTTGCCATGCCCGATGAGACCTTCAACGACTGCAAAGCCGCCGACGCTATTCTGCTTGGCGCCATGGGCATACCCGAGGTTCGTTTGCCGGACGGCACTGAAGTGCAACCGGAAATCGTCTTGCGCCTCCGCTTCGCGCTTGATCTCTATGCCGGAGTGCGCCCGGTGAAGTATTACGAGGGAGTGACCAGCAGGTTGATGGACCCCCGGATCGACTACGTGGTAATGCGCGAGAACACCGAAGGTTTGATCGGCGCACGCGGAGGCGGCAACGTCTTCCATGACCAGGTGGCAACCGACACCATGGTCATCACCCGTTACGGCACCGCGAAAATTGTCCGCGCCTCGGCAAAACTCGCGCAGGCAAGAGCCAGAAAGTTTGGGCGTCCCGGCAAAGTGACGTGCGTAGATAAGAGCAACATACTTCGTTCCTATGCATTCTTCCGGAAAGTTTATGACGACGTCATGGCCGAGTTTCCCGACCTGGAAAAAGATTATGCTTACACCGACGCGATGACGGTCAACCAGATTCTGTGGCCCGAAAGATACGACGTCATCGTGACTGAAAATGCCTTCGGCGACATTCTGTCCGATCTGGGCCCGGCGACCGTTGGCGGCATGGGCATGGCTCCCTCCGGAGACATCGGCGATCAACACGCCGTCTTCCAGCCTTCTCACGGTTCGGCTCCGACCATTGCCGGCAAGGGCATTGCCAACCCCATAGCAACAATTCTTTCGGCGGCCATGATGCTGAACTGGCTTGGCGAACGACATCCAAACTTGAAGCTGAAACAGGCAGCCGACTTGATCGATAATGCCGTCGCTCGGTTCATCCGCAAAAAGGAGGGCCTGACGGTCGACATCGGCGGAAATGGTTCAACCAAGTCGACCGGCGATGGCATCATCCGGGAGATCGAAAACACAAAGATCTAGCGCGGTGTACCGGAAGTTCCCGAATTGTTCCTCCGGGCAGGGTGCCGGATTTGTTATTCTTCTAAGTAAGTGGTATTGCGCGACGAGTTTGCTACGCAAGCGGCAGCTCATCAGTGGGGTTTTCTGGATCAACGAATTCGTGATCGCTTCAGTACCGCTAATCAGCAGACCTTTCCGGTCGGTGCATGGATGGCACACCTATCATGAAGACCTTACCCTCTAAAGTGGCAGTGTTTGACACGACGCTGCGAGACGGCGAACAAGCGGCGGGAACACGTCTTGGAACTCGCGACAAGCTGACCTTGGCACGCCAGTTGGCTCGGCTCAAAGTCGACATTATCGAGGCGGGATATCCCGCTTCCTCGCCCGGTGACTTCGAGGCCGTCAGGCTGATATCGCAAGAGATCGAAGGGCCTGTCATTTGCGCTCTGTCGCGTGCCGTGCCCGGGGACGTCGAGGCTTGCGGTAAAGCTCTGGCCAAAGCGAAGCGTCCGCGTATCCATACCGGCATCGGCGTCTCCGACATTCATGTCATGGGCAAGTTCAGGGATGAGCGCTACGGCAAGACTCTGGGCGAGAAGAAGGTCAAGATGGTGAAGATGGCCGTCGACGCCGTCAAGCGGGCCCGCAGCTACGCCGACGACGTGCAGTTCTACGCCGAAGACGCGGGCCGCGCCGACCCCGCCTACCTGTTCGAAATGTTGCAGGCGGCGATTGACGCCGGCGCGACCGTCGTCAACATCCCCGACACTACCGGCTACACAATTCCCGAGCAGTTTGGCAACTTGATCCGGGCCATCCGCGAGAACATGCCCAACATCCAGAAAGCGACGATCAGTGTGCACTGCCACGACGACCTCGGCTTGGCCGTGGCCAATTCGCTGGCCGGCATACGCAACGGCGCCCGCCAGGTGGAAGGCACGATCAACGGAATCGGCGAACGCGCCGGCAATGCCGCGCTGGAAGAGATCGTCATGGCCCTGCGCACGCGCAGCGACTTCTTCGGGGTAACTACCGGAATCGACACTCGCGAGTTTTGCCGCACCAGCCGCATGACCTCCGACATGATGGGGATCGTTGTTTCCCCCAACAAGGCGGTCGTGGGCGCGAATGCTTTTTCCCACAGTTCGGGAATCCACGTCGATGGATTCCTCAAGGATCACCTTACTTACGAGATCATGCGGCCAGAGGATGTCGGCATGGGAGACAGCCGCGTGGTGTTGACCGCGCGAACCGGCCGGGCAGGCCTTCGCGACCGTCTCGTGAAGCTCGGGTACACGCTCTCCAAGGAAGAACTGGATCTCTCCTACCAGCGTTTCCTGGCCGTGGCCGACAAGAAGATGGAAGTCTTCGACGAGGATATTGTCGCCATCATCCACGACGAATTGCACCCGGTGCCGGAGATCTGCCAGCTTCAGTATATGCACATCTACACCGGAACCTCCGCCATCCCCACCGCCACCGTCCGGCTGCGCGTGAAGGACGAAGTTCGACAGGGCGCGGCCATCGGGGACGGTCCCGTGGACGCCGTCTACAAGGCCATCGCGGCCTTGACCGGCACCACCGCCAAACTCATGCGCTACGAAATCCGCGCCGTGACCAGCGGCACCGAGGCCATGGGCGAAGTTACCGTGCAACTCGAGGTTGGCGGAAACAGAGTGGTGGGACGCGGTGCTTCGACCGACGTGATCGAAGCCAGCGCCAAGGCATACGTAGACGGGCTGAACCGGCTCGGATAAGTGATAAGCAATAAGCGATAAACTAAGCCGCGTTTTTGTTTCGGGGTTGCCGGGATTATCCTTTTGCTGACCACACAATGCTTGCTCTGGCTACGGTTACGGGTGCTTTGGCAGCCTTGATTTGGGCATCTCTGATGCTTGCCCGAGGCGGTTTCTGGCGTGCCGGACGATGGATCGCCCCAGTGCCGCGCGCTTGCTCTGGCGCGCCTCGAGTCGCCGCCGTGATGCCCGCGCGCAACGAGGCCGCATTCATTGCCGCCAGCGTCGTATCGCTGCTCAATCAGGGTGTCGACGTCTTTCTGGTTGACGACCACAGCTCGGACTCCACCTCCGCTATCGCCCGTACCGCCGCGGCCGGTGCCGGCAAGTCTGCTTTGCTCACGGTTATTGCGGCCGAACCGCTGCCGCCGGGCTGGTCGGGAAAGTTGTGGGCGGTCAAGCAAGGCGTGGACGGCGCGCTTAAGACTTCTCCGGATTTCCTGTTGCTGACCGATGCCGATATCGTGCACGAGCCGCACACGGTCGCCACTTTGACCGCTCTGGCTGACAGCGGCTACGATCTTGTGTCTTTCATGGTGAAGCTGCACTGCCGGAGCTTGCCGGAGAAATTGCTGATTCCGGCCTTCGTATTTTTCTTTTTCTTGCTTTACCCGCCTGCGTGGATTCGCGATTCGCGGCGCGGGAGTGCGGGCGCAGCCGGCGGGTGCATATTGATTCGTCCGCGGGCGCTGGCCCGCGCTGGGGGCCTGGAGGCAATACGCGGTGAGATTATCGACGACTGTGCCCTGGCGCGCGCGGTTAAACGTAGTGGAGGTTGTGTATCGCTCTGGCTCACCAATACCAGTGCGAGCGTGCGCCCCTACGAGTCTTTGGCTGCCATCGGGCGGATGATTTCCAGAACGGCTTTCAATCAGTTACGCCACTCCGCATGGCTGTTGTTCGCCACCGTGCTCGGCCTCATCATCGTTTACCTGTCGCCCGCGCTATTGCTGTTCGCGCACGGCACGGCGCCGGTCATACTCGGGGCGCTGGCGTGGGGACTGATGGCATTCACCTATTTCCCAATCGTCAGGTTCTACGGATTGCACGCGGGCTGGGCGCTCACGTTGCCTCTCTCGGCGGCCTTTTACGCGGGCGCCACCATGCACTCCGCCATCAGGTACTGGTCCGGACGGGGCGGTGAGTGGAAAGGCAGAGTGCAAGACGCGCCAGCAGCCCAGCGCCAATATTCACCTGAAGAGTCATCCGGGCGACGGCGCTGATTTGCCAACCTCATGCGCGCGCCTGCACAATACTAGTGTGCTGTCGATCCAACTCAGGAGGACCGCAAAGTGAAAAAACTCATTGCCGTGCTGACATTAGTCTCCATCCTGACTCTTTCCGCCGCGGCCAAGAGCAAAGAGAATTCCCGCGTTGAAAACGCCGGCGAGGTCATGACCGAGATATTGAATGTTCCCGACGACATTCCACAATCGCTGCTCGACAAAGCCGATTGCGTCATCGTGCTTCCCTCCGTGCTCAAGCTCGCGATCGGCATCGGCGGAAACTATGGCAGAGGCGTGATGACCTGCCGCACCAACAACTTCAAGGGGCCGTGGGGACCTCCCTTGATGATGGCTTTGGAAGGCGGAAGCTTCGGCTTGCAGTTGGGAGGTCAGGCGACCGATTTCGTTTTGCTGGTGATGAATGACGGCGGAGCCCGCGGCATTCTAAGCGGCAAGGTAAAGTTGGGCGCGGACGCCTCTGCCTCAGCCGGCCCCAAAGGACGCGATCTGGCTGCCGCTACTGACGTCACAATGCGTTCGGAGATTCTCAGCTACTCCCGTTCCCGTGGGCTGTTCGCCGGGATTTCCCTCGAAGGCTCGACCCTTCGACCGGATAATAACGCCAACAAATCACTTTATGGCAAGGAAGTCCCCCCCAGGGAAATTGTTCTGAACAAGGCAGTAGCTCCGCCCGCCTCGGCCAAGCTGCTGCTCAACACGCTGAACAAGAAGTCGCCCAAGCATGAATAGCTAAAGCGGTAAACCATGATCGCCGAATCCGGGACCGCGGCAACTCACAGGCGGTCCCACTTTCCTTTTTCACGCAGCTCCGCAATTTCCCGCTCCGCCATCTCGCGCAGACGAAGGTAGTCGGGCTTTGCCACGCGGTTCAGAGGCATTTCGCCCGGCTGCAGCAGCACGTAGTGACGAGGGCGCATGTAGGAGGCAAGCCCGCGCGCGTGCCTTTCCAGCATGGAACCTGACAAGCTGGCCCCGGGCTTCATCTCAACGAAAGCAACGATCGCTTCGGAGATCAATGCGTGCCCGACACCAACGGCGGCGCAGGCGGCTACATACTCCGCGAGTGCGCAGAAATGGTTTTCAACGTCCGCTGGAAACACCTGGTACCCGGAAGGTTTAATCACCCACTTGGCTCGTCCTGAAAGATGGACGCCCTCGCTATCCTTGAAGCCAAGATCGCCGGTGTAGAGAAAACCATCGCGCGAAATCGTCCGGGCCGTCGCTTCAGGATCGCCGAGGTAGCCCAGGAATGTCTGCGGCCCATGAAAACAGATGTGGCCGATTTCCCTTTCCGGCAGTTCTGGCGCCGCGAAGCCGTCCTCGCGCATCTCCCCTCGAATGGAAGCCGCATACACCGGCATGTCCACTCCCAGGCTGTTCAGGCAGGCCTTTGCGTGTTCTCGCGGCTGGAGCTGATAAGTGCAGAAACCGGCCGTTTCCGTCAGCCCCAGCCCGGTGCCGGCCCAGGGCGCCATGGCCGCCATCTTTTCGATGAACGCTTCAGGCACTTGCTGGCCGCCATATGCCACGAACTCGAGGCTCGACAAGTCGAACCTGTCGTAATCTTTCAGCCGCCATTCGAACTGAAACTGCGCCGGAATCTGTCCCAGGACTTGCACCTTGTATTCCTGGATAGCTCGCAGCGAACGCAGCGGCTCGAAAGCCGCGAGAATGATTGCCGTTCCACCACTGAAGAATGTGCCCATCAGGAGTTCGGTCTGACAGCCCACATGGGAGGGCGGCAGATTCACCAGCGTCCGCACGCCGGAATCGCCTTGGAAAAACGCCCGGCTGATGCACATCGCCTGACAAGTGATATTGCGATGCGAGAGCAAGGCAGGCTTGGGACTGCCGGTTGAACCGGTGGTGAAGATAACCAACGCGCCATCGTTCTCATCCACGCCTGCCGTGGCGCGTTCGAACGCCTCGCGAACCCGCTTTGCCGAAGCCGCCTCCCCGCTCGCCAGCTCCGACGCCCGGGCCAGCATCTGCCGCATCGTCAAGAGCCCGTTACCGGAATCCTCCAACGCAGTCGCCGCATCTCCGTCCAAAAAACACAGGCGATGCTCGACGAACGGCGCCTCGGTTTCGACCATCTTCCCGAGCAGGCTGAAATCTCCCGCCGCCGGCACGTGCTGCAACTCTGCGCCAAGGAACGCGAACCCTCTCGGTCGAAGCAATCCAAGGTTGCGAATCATCTCGGCCGGCGAGAGTCTCAGGTCGAGAGGCACGAAAATGACGCCAATGCGAAAGCAGGCATACTCGATAAGGATGTGCTCGGTCGACAACGGCAGTGCGCTGGCGAAGCGGTCGCCATTCTGGTAGCCCATCTCGACCAACTGCATGGCCAACCCTCTGGTGATCCGTTCCAGGCCGGCCCAACTGATCGCTTGTCCAGTGTCCGCACTGATAATTGCCGGATGGCCAGGCCTCTCATGGGCCCACTTTTCCAGCACGGAATGAAGCAGGTGGCGGTCACGAAAGCGTTCGTTGTAGTCTTCGAGGGAAAGAGGATGAACTGCGCGCGGCTGGGTCATGGAGACTAGATTTTACAACTGCCTTGGCGATTGACTAGGCCAGCCGCGCAAACAAGCCTCAGTGATCGCAGCAGAGGTGGCGGACGGCGTAGGCAACTCTCCGCCCTCGGCACAAGACTTACCCAGCCTGCTGAGCCCTGAGTTCACATTGGTTAATGGCGCAAGCGATAAGGAAAGAGTGCTTCTGCTTGCGTGATGGCGTATCGGCGGTTACGCGGACGACAGAGCCCCTGCATGAGGCTCGCGCCGGGCAGTGACCCGCGAGTTCCTCGGGCATTTCGAACACCAACTGCAGTTCCGTACCAACCGGCAAAGACGTGGTATGACGAAACAGTAGACCAGAGCGGCTGATATTCTCGCTTGTCGCCTCGACCCACTCGGCGGCTCCGGGCAGGCGGAATTGCACGGAGACTCTATGGCGCAAGCGCCGTTCGCGGGGCATCCACGCCACCCGCGTACCACACTTTCGAACGGATGACCGCACATGCTCGGTGACGCTATCTTCTTCGTCTTCGGCCAAAGCGAGCCGCCGCATCTTGCCCCAGTCGTACATGTATTTGGCGCCGCAGTGAACGCAGAGCTGGTAGTAGTCACCGTTTTCAGCACGCCTCGGCCAGGCAAACTGGTGCCGACAGGAAGACAGGAATCGCTCTATCAGGCCCCCGCTCATGACTGATATCTTTCCGCGTTTCCAGCGGAAATGCACGTTACCGAAGTAGGTCTTGGCGGCCCGCCGAGGTACAGTGGCCCCATGACTCTCCCACTGAATTGCGACCGCCAGCCACTCGCAGGTGAAAACCAACATTCCAGGACAGTTCCCGGGACAGCAATCCGGGAATTGCCTAACAGGTTGCGGAAAAACTCGTGCCAGTGTCATCCCGAGGTCGCGCCGCTTTTGCGCGACCGAGGGATCTGCTTTGCTTCCAACTCGCGCAAAAGCAGATCCCTCGCTGCGCTCGGGATGACACC